>Ga0081455_10002729_pt1 | contig 20832 bp, 15 predicted proteins | sample TabmetS3T2R1_FD_70207 | JGI IMG/M metagenome (GOLD analysis project Ga0081455, IMG submission 70207) | Tabebuia heterophylla rhizosphere microbial communities from the University of Puerto Rico - S3T2R1 | ecosystem: Host-associated > Plants > Roots > Rhizosphere ...
AACCATACATATAATGTGGTCCTATGCCCAAGACGAATCTACATTGAAACCACTATCCCAAGTTACTTATGATGTTTCGACAGAAACATCCTCGGGGCGCCGACGTCTGCGCTGCGTCGCAAAAATCTGCCTTAATTACGGCCAACGGGTACAGAAATCGGTCTTCGACTGCAAGGTGACGCAGGCTGGCTTTGAGGAGCTCCAGCGTCAACTGCTTGCCATTATCGATGAAGCAGAGGACAGCTTACGCTTCTACAGACTGATTGAGCCTATAGAGCAGCATGTGTGGGAGTTTGGTAAGTTTCGTGCGACAGATTTTGAAGGCCCACTGATTGTCTGAGCGCGAACCTATAGCGCAGTCGAAAACACGGGGAGGTTCGCGTTATGTATAACCAGTTGAAATATCAGAAGGAGGCACCCTCGCATACGGCGACATCTTCCTTGTGCCAGCCTCACCCTGCTCGGTTCGCGCTATGCCGTATGTAACACCATTACTATCATGAACTTGTGGTAATACTGCATCGCTCGTCCTTCGGGACGGGCGCGGATTGAAACATGCCAAGACGGGCACAGGCATACGCGTGAAGCATCGCTCGTCCTTCGGGACGGCGCGGATTGAAACAGTGAAGACCAACATCAACAAGTGCTACTGTAGTCGACTGGCGTGCAGAGGTGACCAGACGGCGCGATTGAGGACACGATGATAGGTCTGAAAGTCGGGAGCCGCACTGCGTCCCATAATCCTGAGAATCGCTGTCACCGTCCGCTGACCAAGCGCCAGAACGGCGCCGGTGAGGAGGACTTTCACATGATACACACGGGGCACGAAAAGACCGGTGCGAAGACACCAATAGCACTGCTAAAGTCGATCAGCAAGGAGAGCATGGCCATCCTTTCGGTTGAAAAGCACACAGGAGTACATTGCCGATCAATTTTGACGCAAATTGCAGTAAATGGACAAAGTCGACCTAACAAGAAAGTCCGGCCTGGAACTTGGGACGGAAACTATACGATAACAATTTGCGCCATGTTATTCGGCCATAAGTGTAGGGACGAGTGCCGACACCGTCACACTGTGCCGCTCGTCGATCGCCTGGAGGACCGCCTGGGTGACGGCAACCGTGCGCATGCTGTCCTCGCCGTCTGGCAACAGGCTGCGCACGCCACGCAACTCGCCCTCAAACGCCTGGATCTCCAGCGCGTACACTGGGCTCGCTGGGAAGCGCTCCTCGGTCGTAGTCGTACCGGTACCATCGCGCACGCGGGCCGCGGGCTCCGGGGCAAAGTGAACTCGGGCTCTGGACCATGGCCGGGGCAATGAAATCGGTCGCGACCCACCCGAGACCCACGAGGCCCCAGCGTATCGGAGACGGTATGTCCTGCACGGGTATCCCTCCCTCTACCTGGCACCAAAGAGTGCCTACGTTTCTAGCGCTGCTCGGACGCTTCACCCTCGTTCCTGGCCCAAGCTATCTCGCCCCACGATGTGGTCTTGGCCAGGCAGCCAGCGCAATGCCCGTTCCCCACCGCCTAGTCCGTCGGGCTGGATCACCTCAGTGCTCGTCGTGGTGGGAGATCAACTCTGGTTCCTTCTCAGCCTCTTTTTCGCGCCCACCACTCACTCCATCACTTTCTTCGGCCGTCGGGAGGCGGTGAGGATTTTCTTGCGCAGACGCATAGAAGTCGGGGTAATTTCGACCAACTCATCGTGGTCGATAAACCCCAGAGCTTGCTCCAGATTCAGCGCGCGGATCGGTACCAGACGCAGTGCCTCATCTGCACCGGCGGCCCGAATGTTGGTGAGTTTCTTTTCTCTGGTCACGTTCACGTCCAGGTCAGCGGGGCGTGAGTTTTCACCACACAGCATGCCCTCATAGACCTGGGTGCCAGGCTCGACGAACAGGCGACCGCGCGGCTGCAAATGGTACAGGGCATAGGTCGTGGTCGTACCCATCCGATCGGCCACCAGCACACCATTGCTGCGACTCGGGATTGGTCCTTGCCAGGGCACGTAGCTATCGAACATTTGATGCATCATGCCAGTGCCACGCGTGTCGGTGAGAAATTCGCTGCGGTAACCGATGAGGCCACGGGTGGGCACGCGAAATTCCAGCCGCACTCGGCCATGACCATCTGGGGTCATGCGCACCAGTTTGCCGCGGCGCGTCCCGAGTTTCTGGGTCACCACGCCGAGATGCTCTTCAGGACAATCAATGATCACCACCTCGACCGGTTCGTGCAGCCCACTATCAAGGTCTTTGGTGACGATCTCCGGACGTGATACCTGCAGTTCATAGCCTTCGCGGCGCATCATTTCGATGAGAATGGCCAACTGCAGTTCGCCCCGTCCGCATACGCGTAAATGTTCCGGATTCTCAGTCTCTTCAACCCGAATGCCCATGTTGTGCTTGGCTTCTTTGAGGAGGCGCTCACGCACCTGCCGCGAGGTGACAAAGCGACCCTCGCGACCAGCAAAGGGCGAGGTGTTGACGCCAAAGACCATGGCCAGGGTCGGTTCGTCCACCTGGATAGGTGGTAGGGGTTGCGGATTGTCCGGGTCGGTGATGGTGGTGCCAATCGTGATATCTTCGACCCCAGCCAGGGCGACAATGTCCCCAGCCCCGGCTTCCTGCACGGCCAGGCGTTTCAACCCTTCGAAGGTGTAGAGCTGGCTGATACGCGTGCTCTGGCGGCTGCCATCGCCCTGGCACAGTAAGACGGTGTCACCCACGCGCAGACAGCCATTGACGATGCGACCAATGGCCAGCTGCCCGACAAAATCGTTGTAATCTAAGGTGCAGACGAGAAATTGTAAGGGTTTATGCGGATCGCCCTGGGGGGTCGGAATCGTCTGGACGATGGTCTCAAATAAGGGCTGTAAGTCCGTGGCGGTTTCCGTAAGAGCCCGCTTAGCAATGCCACGACGGGCGTCGGTGTACAGGACTGGGAACTCCAGTTGGGCTTCGCTCGCCCCGAGGTCGATAAACAGCCCGTATACCTCGTCCAACACTTCGCCAGCGCGAGCGTCAGGACGGTCGATCTTGTTGATTACGACAATCGGCGTCAGTCCACGTTCAAGCGCCTTCATGAGCACAAAGCGCGTCTGCGGCAGCGGCCCCTCACAGGCATCGACCAGCAGCATGACACCATCGACCAGGGTCAAGGTGCGCTCGACTTCCCCACCAAAATCTGCGTGCCCGGGGGTATCGACAATGTTGATCTTCACCCCGCGGTACGTCACCGCGGTGTTTTTGGCCATGATGGTAATACCTTTCTCGCGCTCGAGGTCGATATTGTCCATGACCCGTTCTTGAACGATTTCATTACTCCGGAAAATGCCGCTCTGCCAGAGCATGGCATCCACGAGAGAGGTCTTCCCATGGTCCACATGGGCAATCACGGCGATGTTGCGAATAGCGTGTACAGACTGCATAGCTGCAATATGTCTTTCTGATGTGTGAGAGTCTTTATATGAAGAACAGGCGCAAAAAAGAACGGCTTTAAGAGAGGGGACATGCGCACCAGGCAAATCCCCCCTAGCCCCCCTTTACGACAGGGGGGAAGGGGAAGAGGCAAGACCGCTTAGGGAATCCCGTGCTCCGCCTTGTATTCGTCCCAATGTTCTTTCAGCCACACAAAGTCCTGAAAATTGGTGCGCTGCAGGAAGGGATTGGTGGCACGTTCGTGGCCGATGGTCGAAGAAGGCTGGGGGCCGTAATCGTGGCCGGGGTAGACTTCCACACTGTCATCGAGCTTCATGATAACCTCGAACAGGCTGTGGAATTGATTTTCCGTACTCGCCCCACGAGAAAACGAGCCCCCAATACACCCCACGAACAAAGTATCACCGGTCATCAGCTTGCCATTGACCAGCACACACATGGAGTCCAGATAATGCCCCGGCGTGAACAGGATCTCGATACGCTGCTTGCCGAGCTGAATAACATCGCCATGGTCCAGCTTGATGTCCGGGTTGACACGCGCCTCTTTGTAGGCCGCTAGCTTCACGTCGCCTTTGTGGAAGACATCATTGCCAGCGACATGATCGTGGTGCGTATGGGTGTTGAAAATATATGCGACTTTGAGTCCGAGGTCCTTGACGCGTGCCTCGAGCTTACTCGTGTCGTATCCTGGATCAACCACCGCACACAGGCGGCTCTCTTCATCGCCAATCAGGTAGCTAAAATTACGATCGCCTCCGGCATCGATCTGTTCAAAAATCATGCTCTCCTCCTTCACACAGATCCACTTTCAGACTGCGAGGCTCCGAGCTGGAGCTTATCGGCCATGAGGTCTTTCAGCATGGCCTCGTAGAGCGGCTCCATACCGCCCGGGAAGGTCTCGCGTAAGTAGTGAATCATGTGAATCTTAAAGCGGTCGTCGTGGACAGGGTATTGCTGCAGCAAGGTACGGGCCTGCGCAATGATTTGTGGGCTTTTGAGCGCCAGCTTGCCTATATACAGGCCAGCCGTTGTGGGCTGAAGCTGCGCTAAGACCTTGCGTGTATGGGTCCATTCCCTAGGCATATGGTCGTCCTCATGACCAAAAGAGAAAGTGCCGTGCGACATTGGCACCCAGCCACAGTATAGCACAGGTCCCGGGGTCTCGCTGGGCTCGCACGCAGTCATGAGGACAGCCCGTACTGCTCGGCCTTACTTTTTACGCAGGACCACCGAGAAAAAATGGTAAAAACCGACTACAATGCCGAGCATGGCCCCAGCGAGCAACAACCACGGGGCCGTGCCCCAATGTTGATCCGCCCAGTGTCCGAGCCACGCGCCTCCCCCGATAGCGACGACGAAAGTCATTCCAAGGTCCAGGTACGGACCCACCGCCTTCAGGCCTTCCACCATCCGTGATTTCCCAGGCGGGGGCTTCGGTTGCTCAGCCATAACGCCTCCCATGCGTGTATGCCAGAGACAGCGCCAGCCAGATACGCTCATCCATATATCTTACCGCCCCACCTCCACTTCTGCCACCGCCTCCACGCTTGCAGGGAGGTGGTTGGCAATGATAGCGCTGGAAGATATGATAGTGCGCAAGTATTGAGGCCATGTCAGGATGTCTGGACCGGGAAGAGGAGGGACACTATGGAAATCGGAGCGATTTTTCCCCAGACAGAACTCAGTGCTGACCCTGGAGCCATACGCGAGTTTGTCCAGGCTGTGGAAGCGATGGGCTACGCCAACCTTTTTGTTGCAGACCACGTCCTAGGGGCGGATACGCGGTTCCATCATCACCCGTCTCTGGCAAATTATTCCTATAGAAGTGTGGTTCATGAACCGTTAACACTGTTGGGCTATCTGGCCGCCATCACTACCCGCCTCACCCTGGCCACCGGGATTTTGATTCTCCCGCAACGGCAAACCGCCTTAGTCGCCAAGCAGGCCGCAGAAATTGACGTGCTCAGTGGTGGCCGCTTGCGGCTCGGCATTGGCGTAGGCTGGAACCAGGTCGAATATGAAGCCCTGAACCAGGACTTCCACACCAGGGGACGTCGGAGCGCCGAGCAAATTGCCGTGCTGCGGGCCTTGTGGACGCAGGAGGTCGTGGACTTCCACGGCCAATGGCATCACATTACCCATGCTGGCTTGAATCCTCTGCCGGTGCAACGTCCTATCCCCATCTGGTTTGGGGTGGGCAGCAATCAGAATCCGCAGCCCCCAGAGGCTGTCCTGCGCCGTGTAGCGCGCCTCGCTGACGGCTGGTCCCCGAATATCCCCACTAACGCCGATGGCAAAAGCCTCGTCGCGCGGGTGCATCAATATGCCAAAGAAGCGGGGCGTAATCCTGCAGCTCTCCCCCTGGAAGGGCGCGTGCGCATCGCTGGCAAGAGCCCAGCAGACTGGGTCAATCTCGTGCAGTCCTGGGTTGATGTAGGCGCCACGCATATCATTGTCGAAACCCGCGGCGGCGGACTGGTATTTCCGCACCAGCACCTCGCGGCGCTGCGACAGTTCCAAGAGGTGGTAGGCCCAGTGATTAGATAATCTGGAGAGAGGCGGTGTATCGCTCGTGCCGGCAGGCGATCTCGTGTAGGGATGGCACACTGCTGCTGACGAAACTTTTGCTATGTGAGCCTGCTCACATGTCTTTTGTATTATGGATCACAGGGAATATGCGAAAAAGCTTGCATGCTTTTGTTTCCTATATTCCCTAAATGAGGAACGATTTGAAAAATTGCTAGCTGTGGTCACTAGGTGAAGACTACTACTGGTGAAAAGTAAGCGCCAAGCAAGGCAATTGAAAAACGGTTGCCTTTTGCAGTCACCGCGTGTACTGTATAGCGACATAAAAAAGATGTCGCCTTTGGTGTGTGGCCGTTCCTATATGAGGCAGCACTTTGGTATTGAGCAGGATACGTTCCTAGATCTTCTTCACAACAGGCCCAGGCGATACAGAAGGCTAAAACGCTTACGCATTAATGGGACAGTAGGGGAGGTCCTATGACGGCTGAAGAGCTTCTCAAGGATGGACAACTCTCGGCAGCCGTTGAGCAGCTGAATCAAGAGGTAAGGTCTCGACCAACAGATATCCAGCGGCGTACTTTTCTCTTTGAATTACTCTGCTTTGCTGGAGACTGTCAGCGAGCGGAACGGCAGTTGGACGTGCTTGGCCATCAAAGTGCTACGGCTGAGATAGGGGTGCAAGTGTATCGCCATATCCTGACCGCAGAACAGGCGCGCCAGCGGCTCTTCTCGGAGGGCGTGCAGCCCAACTTCCTCTTTCCTCCGCCATCTTACGTGCACCTTCATCTTGAGGCTCTACACCAGCTCTGTAACCATCAGCCGGCAGAGGCTGTGGCACTCCTGGACCAATCGCAAAGTTCTCAGCCCCCTCGTACAGGGCACCTCGCGGGACAGCCCTTCACGGAGTGGCGCGATGGCGACGATCTGCTGGCGCCATTTCTTGAGGTCATTGTCCACGACAAGTATGTCTGGCTCCCATTTGAGCAGATTAAAGATTTGCATATCATGCCTCCAAAGCGGTTGCGCGATTTGCTCTGGGTTCCTGCGACTCTCGAAGCTCACTCTGGACCAGTAGGGGAGGTGTTCCTCCCGGTGCTCTACCCTGATTCGCACCGGCACGCTGATGAGCGGGTCAAGTTGGGCAGAATGACACATTGGCATGATATGGGGGAAGGAATGATCCTCGGGGCTGGCCAGCACCTCTTTTTTGTTGATGGCCAAGATAGGGGCATTCTTGAAGTGCGAGATATCGCATTCGCCGTACAAACATAGGAGAATATAACGCCCCATAGAGGAAGGTGGCTTATGCCTTCACCATCGATTCTCAATATTGTAGAGTTGCTGGCACCCATTCCCGGGGAGAATCCGGCAGGGCAGAGCGTTCGGTATGATGGGACCCATGATACCATTCGGGAGGCCCGTCGGGCCGATGACTCCCTGGCGCAAGGAGATTGGGTGTACCAGGTCAAAGTCGCCGATTGGCCGGCCGTGATAGAGATGACTGCGGAAGCCCTCACTACGAAGAGCAAGGATTTGCAGATCACTGTCTGGCTGATTGAAGCGTTGGTCAAGCAGCATGGCTTTGCGGGGCTTCGTGACGGCCTCCAACTGCTGCAAGAGCTGCAGGAACGGTTCTGGCCATCGCTCTACCCAGCGGTCGAAGATGAGGATCTGGAACCTCGCGTCGCGCCGCTGGCATGGTTGAACGAGAGACTCCCACCTTCAATTAGAGAAATTCCTCTAACACAATCAATCGATGGACAGAACTACTCCTGGTGGCGCTGGGAGGAATCCCGGGCAGTGGACAACGAGGGGCGGAGGGACCAGGAGGCCCTAGCGGCAGCGTTGGCCGAGGGTAAGATTACGGGTGAGCAGTTTGATAAGGCTGTCGAAGCCACGTCCCCGGGGTTTTACAAAATACTCTTTGAAGACCTAAACCAGGCGTGGGAGGAATACGAACGGCTGGACCGGGTGGTTGAGGAAAAGTTCGGTCGGGAGGCACCAAGCCTTTTGGAGCTCAAACAGGCGATTGAGGGGTGCCGCATGCTGATCCGAGAGATCGTGCAAAAGAAGGGAGGGCTAGAGCCTGCCCCTACATCTCGGGAACCTGAGCCTACACCTGTTGCGGTAGCCGAGCGCGAGCCTGCACCCTCCTCAGCCCCTCAACCCCGCCCCCGGCCTGAAATCGCTGTGCTCCAGGGGGCCGTATCCCTTGAGCCACAAACCCGCGCCGATGCTCTCCGTCGCTTGGCTGCTGTAGGGGACTATTTTCGCAAGACCGAGCCGCACAGCCCGGTCGCCTATCTGGTCCAGCGTGCTGTGCGGTGGGGAGAGATGCCTTTGGACGAGTGGTTGCAGGATGTGATCCACGATGAAAACGTGCTTGGGCAGTTGCGTGAAATGCTGGGCATGAAAGACGCCACCAACGGCACGTCAAACGCCTCATGATGAGAGGAACAGAGAGGGAGATTGCCTGATGCCAAGAGAAAGCCTCCAACATAAGCTCGATCGTGTGCGCCCACCGCGGGTCCATATCACCTATGACGTGGAAATCGGTGATGCTATCGTGATGAAGGAGCTACCGTTCGTGGTGGGTGTCCTGGCCGACCTCGCCGGCAAGCCCGATGAACCCCTCCCACCGCTGAGAGACCGCAAGTTCGTCGATATTGACCGAGATAATTTCAATGAGGTCCTGAAAGGGGCGAAACCACGACTCGCCTTCCGTGTCGACAACAAACTTACGGACGATGACACCAAGCTCGGCGTAGAGCTGCGGTTTTCGAATATGGACGACTTCGAGCCTGAAAGGATAGTGCAACAAGTCGAGCCGTTGCGCAAACTGCTCGAAATTCGCAGGGAGCTCAAAGGGCTGTTGGCCAAGACCGACGGGAATGATCGCCTCAACGAGCAGTTGCAGGAGATCATCAGCAACACGGAACTGCTGCAACGGTTGAGGCAAGAGGCAGGGTTAGGAACCCCAGGCGACGAAGGTGAGAAGCCGGCAGAGGAGGGAGCCAATGGCTGAAGGCAAGATGACCCAGGTACAGGCAGAAGGGATTGAGGTGACAGAAGAGCAGGAAGAGAGCCTGCTCGATCGGATTATCACCGAAACCCGCATCGGCCGCGATGAGGTGCAACGTGAGCAGTCGCGCCGGCAGATCGCTACTCTGGTGGAAGAGGTGATGCAGGGGACAGTGCGGGTCGCCAAGGATATCGAGTCGACGATCAACGCCCGGATCGCAGACATCGATGCCTTGCTTTCCCGGCAACTCAACGAGATCATGCATGCTCCAGAATTGCAAAAACTGGAGGCTTCATGGCGGGGATTGCACTACCTGGTCCACCAAAGCGAGACCAGCACGATGCTCAAAATTCGCGTGCTCAACGTGTCTAAGCAGGAGCTGCTCCGTGATTTAGAGCGGGCGAGCGAATTTGACCAGAGCGCACTGTTTAAGAAGGTTTATGAGGAAGGATATGGGGTGTTCGGCGGTGAGCCTATTGGGGCACTCATCGGCGACTACGAATTTGGGCGGCATCCTCAGGATATGGCGCTCCTAGAGAAGATTTCCAACGTGGCTGCCGCTGCACATGCACCTTTCATAGCCGCCGCCAACTCACAACTGTTTAATCTGGACAGCTACACCGAGCTTGGCACGCCACGCGACCTGGCCAAAATCTTCGACACTGTGGAGTATGCCAAATGGAAGTCATTCCGGGATTCGGAAGACTCCCGCTATGTGGGGTTGGCCCTGCCGCACATCCTGATGCGCCTACCATATGGGCCAGAGACCGTACCGGTGGAGGCATTTAATTTCCAGGAGGATGTGGACGGCACAGACCACAGCAAGTATCTGTGGGGTAATGCGGCCTATGCGTTTGGCACCCGGTTAACCGATGCTTTTGCCAAATATCACTGGTGCGCCGCGATCCGAGGTGTGGAAGGGGGAGGGCTGGTAGAAGGCCTGCCCACCCACACGTTCAAAACCGACGATGGGGACATCGCGCTCAAGTGTCCTACGGAGATTGCTATTACAGACCGACGGGAGAAAGAATTGTCAGATCTGGGCTTCATCCCGCTGGTGCATTCGAAGGGGACCGATTATGCCGCGTTTTTCGGAGCCCAATCATGTCAGAAGGCGCGCAAATATGACACCGATGCGGCGAACGCCAACGCGCGCCTATCGACCCAGCTCCAGTATATCATGGCCACCTCGCGCTTCGCGCACTACCTCAAGGCCATCATGCGCGATAAGATCGGCAGCTTCATGACGCGGCAGAACTGTGAAAATTACCTCAATCGCTGGATCACTAACTATGTGCTGCTCGACGACAATGCCTCCCAAGAGGCAAAAGCGAACAACCCATTGCGCGAGGCGCGCATTGATGTGAGTGAGGTGCGGGGCAAACCCGGAGTTTACCGGGCTGTGGCCTTTCTAAAGCCACACTTCCAGTTAGACGAGTTGACCTTATCTTTGCGCCTGGTGGCCGAGCTGCCTCCACCAGTGGCAAGGTAGGAGGACGAACTGTAGAGGAGGTGATGACGCGTACACAAACGACGAGGTGTCCGTAGAGTGTCTTGGTGGTAGCCCTGATGCGAGAGGGCGAGCCAGCTCATTCAATCCATGGGGAAGGAAAGCATCATGTTCGATGCATTCTTGAAGATTGCGACGATTCCCGGTGAGAGTACGGACGACAAACATAAAGATTGGATAGAAGTCCTGTCGTACAGCTTTGGTGTCAGTCAGATGGGTGGTGGGTCACGGAGTACAGGTGGGGCTGGTACTGGCGAGCGCGTCAACCACCAGGATTTCAACATCGTCCATGCTATTGACAAAGCGAGTCCAAAACTGTTCCTGTCGTGTTGCAATGGCGAACACATCAACGAAGTGACGCTGGCCTTACATCGGGCGACTGGGGATAAGCAGAAATACATGGAATACAAGATGAGCGATGTGATCGTCACCAGCGTCACGCCGGGGGGATCGGCCCAGGGCAGTGAATCAGTGCCCCTGGAGCAGGTGAGTTTCAACTATGGCAAAATCGAGTTGACCTATACGGCGACAGACCATAAGACTGGCAAGGCCGCCGGCGATGTCAAGGCGAATTGGAGTCTGGTGGAAAATAAGGGTGGGTAAGGGCTGTCGTAAGCCGAGGCGCTACGGCGCCTCGGCCGGTAGGTGGCTTCTTGGTGACATGGTAAGGCGTTATGCAACGTGATCGACATGCCTCTCCGCCGACTTTTGTAGATCCTGACGATTTCCAGCGTGCCCGGGATGTGCTCATACACGCCAATTACACGGACACGGGCATTCTGGAGGTGTTGGCGACCCCCGGGCTCTCGGCGCCGCGTGCCAGTGATGTCGCTCCCCTGTTATGGCGCACGCGACACGGGACCGCCCTGGACACCTTGATTCGTCTGTTTCTGATTGGCGTCCCTACCGAAGTGGAAGCGACGCGGCGCGCTTTGGCCCCCATGACGCTGGAGCAGTGGGCTGAGGCCAGGTTGCTTACCCTGCACCACGACATGGCCGTGGCATTAGTGAAATTATTGCCGTTCCAGGAGCTGGTTCTGGCGTTCGACATGCCACAGCGGCTGGGCGCCGGGACCCCGGCTGATTTTGTGATGGGGATTGGGAGCAGTACGCTGACGCTCGCCACCTTGACCATACGCCGCCCGTCGCGGCTGACCCTGGATCTGGGGACAGGCTGTGGCATCCAGGCGTTCCTGGCCGCTCCGCACAGCGCAGGTGTGTATGCTGTGGACCGCAACCCACGCGCCTGTGGTTTTACGGACTTCAATATCAGGCTCAACGGTCTGGCCAACGTGGAGTGTTATGAGGGAGATCTGTTCGAACCAGTGCAGCAGCAGCAGTTCGACCTGGTTATCTCCAATCCTCCGTTCGTAATCTCGCCAGCGTCGAGCTACTTGTATCGGGATAGTCCTTTGCCTGGCGATGAAATTTGCCAGAAAATTGTGCGGGAAGTGCCGCGTTTTCTCCGTGAGGGAGGCTACTGCCAGATCCTGTGTAATTGGGCTCATCTGACTGGGCAGGACTGGCAGACACGGCTCGCAAGTTGGTTTGAGGGAACGGGGTGCGATGCTTGGGTCCTGCGCAGCGAAACGCGTGAGGCTGCAGACTACGCCGCTACCTGGATTCGGGAAACCGAGGGAGAGAGCCCTGCGCACGTAGCTCAGCTCTACGAGGAGTGGATGGCCTACTATGAGCGGGGACAGATCGAGGCAATGAGCGCGGGTCTCATCACCATGCGGCGTCGGAGTAGCTCGCCATCCTGGTTTCGCGCCGACGATGCCCCCGCCAAGATGCTGGGGCCTTGTGGGGACAATGTCGTACGGCTCTTTGAGGCACAGGATTTTCTCGAAACTGCACGGAACGATCAGGCCTTACTGGAGGCACGCTTGTGCATTTCACCCGATGTACGTTGGGAGCAGCACTGTATGCCCTCTGCCCAGGGATGGCAAATCACGGCCTCGCACGTGTGTTTGGGACGAGGGTTAGCCTATACAGGAGACATGGACCCCTATGCGGCGCACCTCGTTGGGCGCTGTGATGGCAAACGCCCCTTACGTGACATCCTGAGCGATTTCGCTACGACTGTAGGGAGTACGATGGAAAACTTTGCCCCAGCCTGTCTTGGAGTTGTGCGCCGGCTTATCGCATATGGCTTCTTAGCACCGGCTGAGACATCCGGTATGTAACAATGAGGAATAGCCCAACGTATGCCTAGACTGGACAACGAATTAAGTATACTTCCATCGGTCTTGGACAGGCTCCTCGACGACGAGCCTGGGACGAAGCGAGAACCAATTCCTAACCGTTTTCAGAATCTGCGTGAGCTAAAAAAAGCGGTTACACGGGACCTTGAAGATTTGTTAAATACACGACAGGGGCTACTGGAGGAGTTGCCCTCGGAGTTCGTGGAGGTTAGCCGTTCGCTCGTCAGCTACGGGCTACCTGATTTCACTTCTTTCAGCCTGCTTAGCAAACACGACCGCAACCGAATCCGTCGGGCTCTGGAGCAGGCCATCACTACCTTTGAGCCCAGGCTCGCCAGGGTCAGTGTGACTCTGGAGCCGCCATGTGAGCACGATCGGGCCCTGCGCTTTCACATCGAGGCCCTGCTGCGTCTGGAGCCGGCTCCCGAGTTGGTCACTTTCGACGCGGTATTACAGTTAACCACGCAAAGATATGTCGTACAGGGACATGACTGATGCCCGATGATCTTCTGACATACTATGAGCGTGAGCTTGCCTTCATGAGGCAAATGGGGGCAGAGTTTGCCGCAAAATATCCCAAGATCGCCAGCCGCTTACTGCTCGAAGCGGACAAATCTGAGGATCCCCATGTCGAACGCCTGATCCAGGCGTTCGCCTTCCTGGCGGCGCGCATCCATCACAAGATCGACGATGAATTTCCCGAGATCACAGAGGCGCTGCTCGGAGTGCTTTACCCCCACTACCTGGCACCCATTCCCTCCATGTCTGTTGTCCAGTTTGTACTCGACCCAGATCAGGGGAAGCTGACCAGTGGGCATCGCATTGAGAAGGGCGCCACGCTTTATTCGCAGCCGGTCAATGACACGCCGTGCCGCTTCCGGACGTGTTATCCAGTGACACTGTGGCCCATCGAGGTGACCTCTGCACGCCTCGGCGAGCCCGATCGGCTGCGCCCTTCAGGTGACGCCGTTGCGGTCATCAGGCTAGAGCTTCGCTGCCTAGGAGGTGCAACTTTTGCGCAGCTTGAGCTCGACCGCCTGCGCTTCTTCCTGAGCGGCGAAAGCCAGCTCAGCCACAGCCTCTACGAGCTGCTCCTGAACAGCGACTGCCAGGTACAGCTCCGGGCCCTGGGGGAGCCGAGCGGCTTAAAACCGATCCTGCTCTCATCCCGCTGCCTCCAGGCCGTGGGCTTTAGCCCCGATGAGGGTATGCTCCCGTATACGCCACGCTCATTTCTTGGCTACAGATTGCTCCAGGAGTATTTTGCTTTCCCGGAGAAGTTTCTCTTCGTCGATCTCTGTGAACTCGACCGAGCCACCCGAGCTGGGTTTCGTGAACAAATGGAGGTCTGCATCTTTCTTAACCGGATGCCGAAACTGGAGCAGCCGATCAACGCCAGCACCTTTCGTCTGGGCTGTACCCCAATTGTGAACTTATTCGAGCAGATAGCCGAACCCATCCGACTGAATCACGCCCAGACCGAGTATCGGGTAATTCCCGACATTCGGCGGCAAACTACCACAGAAGTCTATGCGATCGACGCCGTCACCAGCACCTCACCAGATCTTACGGAGCCCCTCCATATCCAGCCCTTCTATTCCTTCAGACACGCTGTTGAGCCCGACCGACCGCAGGCCTTCTGGTATGCCAGTCGTAGACCATCGCCAAGAAAGGGTGACGAGGGTACTGAAGTGTATCTTTCTCTGGTCGATTTCACCTTTCAACCGACCCTGCCTGCTTCCGAAACCCTCACCATGTACATCACCTGCACCAACCGAGATCTGCCAGGCAAGCTGCCTTTCGGCGGCGAAAGGGGAGAGTTTGAGCTGGAGGGAGCGGCCCCTCTTTCGCGGATCCGGTGCCTGACAAAGCCGACTGATACAATCCGTCTACCCCTAAGGAGGGGAGCGCAGTGGCGCTTGCTTTCCCATCTCTCACTCAATTATTTGTCCATCTGCGAGGAAGGTCGTGAGGCGCTGCAGGAGATTTTGAAGCTCTATGACTTTTCCGACTCCGCGGTGATTCGGCAGCAGATTACTGGCATTACCGACGTCAGCAGCCGTCGGGTAGTTGGGCGTCCAGCGTCCCTCCCCTGGAACGGGTTCTGCCGCGGCATCGAGGTCACCGTTGAGTTCGACGAGGAGAAGTATGTCGGGAGCGGTGTGTTCCTGTTCGCCTCGGTGCTGGAGAAATTTTTTGGCCTGTATGCCTCTCTCAACTCGTTTTCCCAGATGATCGCCCTGAGCCGGCAACGTGAGGAGCCAATCAAACGATGGGCACCCAGAGCAGGAGAACAGATCCTCCTTTAGAGGACGTCCTCTTTGAGGAGGGATATCGGTTTGACTTCTTTCAGGCTGTGCGATTACTCGAGCGTCTTTACCCACATCGCCAGCCGGTCGGCCGAGATGCGAGCCCCGGCACCGAAGTGGTCCGCTTCCGCTCCCGGCTCTCCTTGAGCTTTCCGCCCAGCGCGGTTCACGAGCTCACACCAGCAGAGAACGGCGCGGAGCCAGCGCAGATGACGGTGGCCTTCATGGGACTGACGGGCCCTCTTGGAGTCCTACCGCGCCACTACACCGAGCTACTGCTTGAACGGGTCCGGCAGAAAGATCAAGGCCTACGCGACTTTCTGGATCTCTTTAATCATCGTCTCATTTCGCTTTTTTACCAGGCGTGGGAGAAGTATCGCTCTCCCATCGCCTACGAACGGGCGGTCTCCAGAGGGGAGTGGCCCGACCGCCTCTCGCAATATCTATTCGATTTGATCGGCATGGGCACCAGAGGCCTGCAAGGGCAGCTAGAGGTGGAGGACGAGGCGCTGCTGTTTTACGCCGGGCTGCTCGCCCAGCATCCCCACTCCGCCAGTGCTCTCGAAGGGCTGCTGCAGGACTATTTCGGGATAGCAGTGGCGGTGACCCAGTTTGTCGGACAGTGGCTGTCTCTCTCTGAGGCAAACCGCACCTGTCTCGGTCTGCGTGAGGGGAGTAACGTTCTGGGTGTGAACGCGGTCGCTGGCAGCCGCGTCTGGGACCAGCAGGCCAAATTCAGGCTGCGGTTGGGGCCATTGACCTATGACGAGTTTTGCCGGTTCCTGCCGTCGGGCGAGGCTTTTGTGCGGCTCGTTGGGCTCACTCGCTTTTATGCCGGCCAGGAATGGGACTTTGACGTGCAACTCATCCTCAAGGCGGCCGAGGTGCCCGCCTGCCGCCTGGGAGAGACGGGCGCGCAGGCGCCACGGCTTGGCTGGTCTACCTGGCTCAAGTCCAAGGCGTTCTGCCACGATGCTGAAGACGCGATCTTGGCCGGCAAGCTGAGCTTCACAAAGGCTACGAGGGGATGACCCCTGGCAAAATAGAGAGGGGAGAATATGAGCGTCAGCCTGAAGTCGCTGATTGGGAAGCTGAATGATACCTGTCGTAGCGCGCTGGAGGCAGCCGCCGGTCTATGCCTGACGCGGACGCACTACGATGTGGATATCGAGCACCTGTTTCTCAAGCTCTGTGAGGCACAGGACACCGACTTCCAGCATCTCCTACGGCATTATGAGATCGATCCGGCGCGCCTGTCGCGCGACCTGACTCGCGCCCTCGACCGCCTTAAGACCGGTAACGCCCGCACACCGGCCCTGTCTCCGCGCATCCCACGCCTGATCAGCGAAGCCTGGACCATTGCCTCCATCGACTTCGGGGCCAGCAGGGTGCGCTCGGGTCACCTGCTGCTCGCGCTGCTGGAAAACGAGGACCTGGCGCGGTTAGCGCGGGAGATTACCGACGTGTTGCAGAAGATCTCTGTCGAGGATCTGCACAAACACCTGCCCGATCTTGTGGCCGGCTCGGCAGAGGATACAACCGCCGAGCCGACGCTAGGCGCTGAGACCATACAGCCAGGGATAACGGTAGGATCCAAGACGCCAGCGCTCGATCAGTACACAATCGACCTGACCGCCAGGGCCCGGCAGGGGGATATCGATCCGGTACTGGGTCGGGACTTTGAGATCCGCCAGATTGTCGATATTCTCACCCGGCGCCGTCAGAACAACCCGATCCTCACCGGCGAGGCCGGCGTGGGCAAGACTGCCGTAGTCGAGGGTTTAGCATTGCGTATCGTGGCTGGTGATGTCCCTACCCCCTTGCACAACGTCTCGCTGCGGGGGCTCGATCTGGGGTTACTCCAGGCGGGCGCTGGGGTACGCGGGGAGTTTGAAAATCGCTTAAAATCGGTGCTCGCTGAGGTCAAAGCCTCGCCCCAACCGATCATTCTGTTTATCGATGAGGCGCACACCATGATCGGGGCAGGGGGGCAGGCAGGACAGGGAGATGCAGCGAATCTACTCAAGCCGGCGCTGGCCCGCGGCGAGTTGCGCACGGTTGCGGCGACAACCTGGTCCGAGTATAAGAAGTATTTTGAGAAAGATGCCGCGCTGGCCCGCCGCTTCCAGGTGGTCAAGGTGGAGGAGCCCACCGAGGCGCAGGCGGTGATCATGATGCGCGGGCTGGTAGCGCCCCTTGAGCAGCACCACAACGTGCGTATCCTCGATGAGGCGGTCGAGGCTGCGGTGCGCCTCTCGCACCGCTACATCTCTGGGCGGCAACTGCCTGACAAGTCGGTCAGTGTGCTCGATACGGCCTGTGCGCGGGTGGCGCTTGGACAGCTGGCCACTCCGCCCGTCGTGGAGGATGGTCAGCGCCGCATTACCCATATCGACACGGAGATCGGCATTCTGGAGCGGGAGAGTCTTACCGGCGGCGATTATCGCGAACGGCTAGAGGAGTTAACCAAGGAGAAGTCCACTGCCGAATCCCGGCTGGTTGAGCTGGAAGCGCAATGGGAGGAGGAGAGACGCCTGATCGCTGAGCTGCGCACCATCCGCGACACGCTTGAGGCGCATGCCGCGTCTGGCCGCCAGGGGGCGGTTGACCAGACAAACGGGTGGCTGTCCCCTGCGGAGGTGGTGCGACAGCAAGCAGAAATCGCCCGGCTTAACGCCGAGCTGGCCAAGATCCAGGGTGAGAACCCTCTCATGCAGGTATGCGTGGACAGCCAGACGATCGCCGAGGTGGTGTCCGGGTGGACGGGCATTCCGGTAGGCAAGATGGTCAAGGATGAGATCCGCACGGTGCTGTCACTCAAGGAGTTCCTGGAACGACGCATCATTGGCCAGTCGCATGCGCTCGAAGCCATTGGCCAGCGCATCCGCACTGCACGCGCCAGGCTGGAAGACCCGCGTCGGCCCATCGGGGTGTTCCTGCTCGTCGGCCCAAGCGGCGTCGGCAAGACTGAAACGGCGCTGACGCTGGCGGATGTCCTCTACGGGGGCGAGCATAACCTGGTGACCATCAATATGTCCGAGTATCAGGAGGCCCACACTGTCTCCGGCCTGAAAGGGTCGCCCCCCGGCTACGTGGGCTATGGCGAGGGCGGCATCCTCACCGAGGCCGTCCGGCGCAAACCGTACTGCGTGGTGTTGCTGGATGAGATCGAGAAGGCGCATCCCGATGTGCTGGAACTGTTCTACCAGGTCTTCGATAAGGGCGTTCTGGAGGACGCCGAGGGGCGTGAGATCGATTTCAAGAACACCGTGATTCTGCTCACCTCCAATGTGGGTACGGACACCATCATGAAGCTGTGCGTGGATCCCGAGACGCGCCCCGAACCGGAAGCCCTGGTCGAGGCCCTACGCCCCGATCTGCTCAAGGTCTTTAAACCGGCCTTTCTCGGGCGCTTGATTACTGTACCCTACTATCCGATCACGGATGACGTCATGCGCAAGATCATCGAGCTGCAGCTCGGCAGGATCCGGACCCGGCTGCAAGAAAACAATCGCGCCCAGTTCTCCTATGACGACGCCCTGGTCACCGCCGTCGCTCAGCGCTGTACTGAGGTCGAGAGCGGAGCACGTAATGTGGACCACATCCTCACCCGGACGCTCTTACCGGAAATCTCGCGCGAGTTCCTGGCACGCATGGCCGAGGGGCAGGCGATTGCTAAAGTGCATATCTCGGTTGATGGGGATGGGGGATTTCGGTATGAAATCGCGTAGCTCTCCGCTGAGAGACGAATGATCGAGGAGGGTTTGTGCTATGGCCTACACCCAGGAAAACAGATTCCTTGCAATCGATACTCCCCTTGGCGAGGATGCCTTACTCCTGCAGGGGTTCACGGGCCACGAGGGGATCTCGCGCCTGTTCGGCTTTAATCTAGAGCTGCTCTCAGAGAGTTCTTCCATCCCGTTTGACAAAATCGTAGGTCAAAAGGTCACCATCACGATGCTGCTCGCCGACGGCGACAGCCGGTACATCAATGGCTTCATCAGCCGTTTTGCTCAGACTGGTAGTGATGCGCAGTTTACCTACTACCGGGCTGAGGTGGTCCCCTGGCTATGGTTCCTGACGCGCACCGCTGACTGCCGCATCTTTCAGAACATGACGGTGCCCGACATCATCACCAAGATCTTCAAGGATCTCGGATTTACCGATTTCAAGAATAGACTCCAGGGGACTTTTGAGCCGCGGGACTACTGCGTGCAATACCGTGAAACGGATTTCAACTTTGTCTCGCGGCTGATGGAACAGTATGGGATCTTCTACTTCTTTGAGCACGAAGAGAAGAAGCACACCCTGGTGCTAGCCAACTCGCCGAGCGCCCACCAGCCTTGCCCGGGACAACCCAGGGCGCGCTGTGACTTCAGCCCTGGTGCCGCGTTAGAGGAGGACATCATCACGGGCTGGCAGATGGAGCAGGAGCTACGGCCTGGGAAGTACGCGCTGGCGGATTACAATTTCGAGACCCCGAGCACGAGCCTGGCGGTCAACGTTGCCAGCACCATCAATGTCGGTAGTAATGGCAAATACGAGGTATACGATTACCCTGGTGAATACCTGAAGAAAGCCCAGGGCGAACAACTAGTGAAGCTCCGTATGGAGGAGGAGGAAGCTCCGCACGTGGTGGCGAGCGGATCCGGCACCTGCAGGGCCTTTACCCCTGGCTACAAGTTTGACCTGGGAGGGCACGATGCACCGCAGATGGACAAGTGCTATGTGCTCACCGAGGTGCAGCACATGGCCACCATGGGTGAGAATTACTCCAGCTCCAGCACTGGCGGCAATGCGGGAGAGAGCTACTCGAATCACTTTACCTGCATTCCGTTTGATGTCCCCTTCCGCCCACTCCGTGTCACCCCCAGGCCGACAGTTCAGGGTCCGCAAACTGCAGTCGTCGTTGGCAGAGCGGGAGAGGAAATCTTCACCGACAAGTACGGCCGCGTCAAAGTGCAGTTTCACTGGGACCGCGAGGGCAAACGCAATGAGAACAGCTCGTGCTGGATCCGCGTCTCACACCCATGGGCAGGCAAGGGCTGGGGTGCGATCTCGATCCCGCGCATGGGCCAGGAGGTGATTGTTGATTTTTTGGAGGGCGACCCGGATCAACCGATCATCACTGGCCGCGTCTACAACGCCGAGCAGATGCCGCCGTATGGGCTGCCTGCGGGGCAGGTAGTCAGCGGCATCAAGTCCAACAGCACCAAGGGGGGCGGCGGGTATAACGAATTCATCATGGACGACACGAAGGGCACGGAACTGATTCGCGTGCACGGCCAGTACGACATGGACTCGACTATAGAGCATGACCTGCGCGAGCATGTGCTCCACGACCGCAGCCGTGATGTTACTAACAACGAAACGATCGCTATTGGCAGCAACCGTACTGAGACGGTGGGGGGGAATGAGACGCTCACTGTGGCTCAGAACCGGACGGAGACGGTGCTTGGCAACGAGACGCTCTCCGTGGCTCAGAACCGCTCGCGTACAGTGACGCAAAACGAGGTTGTCACGGTTGCCCTCACTCGTACGCACAGTGTTGGTGTGAACGAAATGATCAATGTTGGTGCTGCCCAGGAGGTGACTGTTGGCGGGGCACAGACAGTGACGGTCGGCGCGGTGCGAACGGTCACCGTGGGGGCCAACCAGATTGTCACCATAGGCAGGAATCTGAGTGAAAATATCAGCAATAACCACGACAATAGTGTCGGCGACAACCGTACCGCCTCGGTGGGCAAGGACGATACTCTCAATGTGGGCAAAAAATTGCACATTGATGCTGGTGACGAAGTCGTTATAACCACTGGGC
>Ga0081455_10002730_pt1 | contig 20825 bp, 24 predicted proteins | sample TabmetS3T2R1_FD_70207 | JGI IMG/M metagenome (GOLD analysis project Ga0081455, IMG submission 70207) | Tabebuia heterophylla rhizosphere microbial communities from the University of Puerto Rico - S3T2R1 | ecosystem: Host-associated > Plants > Roots > Rhizosphere ...
GATGGTCGAATAGGCCGAGCGGATCAGCTTCACGCCCATCTCGCGCGCCGCCGCGATCAGCGCCTGGCTGATGACGGCGTAGTCGATGGGGCCGAGTGCTGTCATGACGATCTCCGCAGAATCAGGTTGTCCGCCGCATCGAGCGCGGCCGCCCAGCCGGGCGGCACCCAGGTGGTGGCGGTATGGCCCTCGATGACGGCGGGGCCGACGAGCTTCTGGCCGGCCGCGAGTGCCTCGGCGATATAGCGCGCGCAGTCGATCCAGGCTTCGCCATGGAAGACTTTGCCCTTCTCGGGCTCTCGACCGTCCAAGGTCTCGCGGTCGAGACGGGGCGCGGTGCCGATCGGCAGCGTCGCACCGACGCGCAAGGTCACGATCTCGACCGGTCGGTCTAGCGTCGCGCCGTGCATGAAGGTGCGGTGATGAGCATCGGCGAACAGCTCGGCCAGATAGGTTGCGTCCAGCGTGCTCAGTTGCGCCGCCGGAATCTCGACACCCACCTCGAAGGCCTGGCCGACGAAGCGCATGTCGAGCGTGTGGGTGTACAGAAGCTCGCCGGGCAGCTTCATGTCGGCGAACTGCGCGGCGAGCCGCGCGCGCATCTCGCCGAAAATGCGGACGGCCTCGTGGGCCGCGCCGTCGTCGAGCTTCATCTTGCGCGTGACGGCGTCGAACTTGGTGTAGTCGGAGGCGACCAGGCCATAGGCCGAGATCACGCCGGCATTGGGCGGCACGACGATGGTGGCGATGCCGAGCTCCTCGGCGATGCGTGCGGCATGCAGCGGGCCTGCGCCGCCGAACGGCACGAGGGCGTAGTCACGCGGGTCGCGTCCTCGCTCGGTCGACACGAGCTGGATGGCGCGCACGATATTGGCGTCGGCGAGTTGCAAGGCCGAGGAGGCTGCCAGCTCGATGCTCAGGCCGAAGCGCGCCGCCACCGGCTCGAACGCGCGCCGCGCGGCGTTGCCATCGAGGTTCATGCGGCCGCCGAGAAACGCGCCGGGCCGGATGGTGCCGATGACGATATGCGCGTCGGTCGTCGTCGGCTCGGTGCCGCCCTTGCCATAGCAGGCGGGGCCGGGATCGGCGCCGGCGCTTTGCGGACCGACGCGCAGCATGCCGCCGTCATCGACCCAGGCGATGGAGCCGCCACCCGCGCCGACCGAGACGATGTCGAGCACCGGGGTGCGGATCGGCAAGCCGTCGATCTCGCTTTCCGAAGCGAGCGAGGGGCGGCCGTCCTGCACCAGGCACACGTCGGTCGAGGTGCCGCCCATGTCAAAGGTGATGAGATCGGTGAGGCCAGAGCGTGCCGCCTGGCGCGTGGCGCCGACGACACCGGCGGCCGGCCCGGAATAGAGCGCGGTGATGGCGCTCTGCCGCATCGCCTCGGCGGGCAGGCGCCCGCCGTTGGATTGCATCACGGTGAAGCGGCCTTTGAAGCCCGCGTCGGCCAGCTTGCCCTCGAAGCGGTGCAGGTAGCCGTCGATCACCGGCTGTACGTAAGCCGAGAGCAGCGTGGTCGAAGCGCGCTCGAACTCGCGGAATTCGCGCGCGACCTGGTGGCTGCAAGTGACCAGAATATCGGGGAGCGCTGCGGCGATCAGCGTCGCCAGCCGCTTTTCGTGAACGGGATTGGCGTAGGCATTGAGCAGGCAGACTGCGACCGCGCGATAGCCGCCCTCCTTCAAGGCCGGGATCAGCTCGGCGCGCACCCTCGCCTCGTCGAGCGGCTGCTCGACCGACCCGTCCGCGCGCAGACGCTCAGACGCTTCGAAGCAATCCTTGCGACGCACCGGCGGCGCCGGCTTGGCGTAGAAGAGATCGTAGATGTTGCGCCTGTCGTGGCGCTGCATGAACAGCAAGTCGCGAAAGCCCGCCGTGGCGATGAAGGCGACGGCGGCACCCTTGCGCTCGAGCACCGCATTGGTCGCGACGGTCGAGCCGTGGCCGAGATCCTCGATACGATCGAGGTCGATGCCGGATGCTGTTAGCGCCGCAAAGGCACCGACATCCGGGCTTCTCGGGGTGCTCGGCACCTTGGTGACGACGACCCGGCCGCCTTCGACTGCCACCAGATCGGTGAAAGTGCCGCCGACCTCGACGCCTACGCGCATGAACCCACTCCCATCATGGGCGCTATGCTAGCGACCCTTCAATACGTATACTAGTCGTATTGGAGGATCGAGTCGTGAAGAAGCTCACCATCACGGTCGACAACGACGTCTATCGCGGATTGAAAAAGAAGGTCGGACCCCGGCGGATCAGCCGCTTCTTGAACGACCTTGCGCGGCCGCATGTCGTCGATGACGACTTGTTGGCAGCCTATCGTGACATGGCAGCGGATCGAACGCGCGAAACCGAGGCAGAGGAGTGGATCGAAGGGCTGATCGAAGATGCGGCGCCGCAGCCTGAGTGAGACAAGACGGCCATTCGAGCTTCATCGGCCTCCGCGGAGGGGCGAAGTCTACTGGGTCTCTTTCGGACCGGCGATTGGAGGAGAAATTCGCAAAACGAGGCCCGCGGTAGTGGTGAGCAACGACGCGGCGAACACAGCGCTCAATCGTTTGCAGGTTGTTCCGATCACCAGTCAAACTGGGCGCGTCTATCCATCGGAAGCGCTCGTTACCCTTCGCGGCGAGCGGCGAAAGGTGATGGCGGACCAGCTGACCACGGCCAGCCGCGAGCGATTGGTCGGCTACATGGGCAAGTTGGGGGCCGGGGACATGGAGCAGGTGGACAGGGCGACTCGGCTGCAACTCGCTCTGACTTGAAGATCGAGGGTCATCGTCGGCCCAACGACGTGAATTCCCATAATCCGGTCGGCCCGCTATCCGCGGATCGCGGCATTGGCCTTGTCGGCCGCGTCGGTCATCGCGGCCTTCGCCGATTTCGCTCGTGAGACCACCTCGTTGACGCCGATCATGAAGGCGTCCTGGATGGGTCTCGACTGCGGATGGAAAAGGATCGCCTTCGCGCGGTCGACATCGGCGTTCTGCAGGTTGCTGAGCGCCGCCGCCGCGGCCTGCGAGCCGAAGGCCTTCTTGTAGGCTTCGCTCGACCACGCGGATACGCGCGTCGTCGCCAGCCCCGCCGCGGCGGTGCGCAGCGATGTCGGCTTGCTTGTCGCCCAGAGCAGGAACAAGAAGGCCGCCCGCTTGTTGCGCGACTTGGCATTGATGCAGGCCTGCCAGTGCGACATGAAGGGAATGGGGCTGCGACCGGCGACATGCGGGAAGGCAGCAAACCCTGCCTGCTTGGCGACGCGGCTCTTCGTTGGATCGGAGATGTCGCTGGCAAGCACGCTGCTGTCGATCGCCATCGCCGTCTTGCCTTGAACGAAGTCGTTCAACACATGCTGCCATTCGTAGCTGCCGACTCCGACCGGCCCGGTCTGGCTGAGGGTCTCGCCGTACATCGCAACGGCCTCGATCGCCTCGGGACTGGCGAACGCGGCCCTGTTGTCCTGGACCATATGTCCGCCGTAGGAGAACACGTAGCTCATGGCCGCCGGGGAGGAATTGCCGCTTGCCTGAGCCCGCATGGCAATCCCCGACATGTCGCTGGTCTTGACCGCCTTGGCGGTGGCCAGCAGCTCGTCGAACGTCTGGGGCACCGGCAGAGTCTTCCCGCCGAGTGCATCGCTGTTCACGAACAAGGTCACCGCCTCGGAGGTGATCGGGAAAGCGTAGCGTTCGCGGTCGGACCACACGGGAAAGGTTTGGGCGGTCTTGAGAAGATCGCTTTCGTCGTACCAGGCGAGGTCGGTGAGGGACTTGTTCGAATAGTGGGCGTTCAACGGCTCGAGCCAACCTGCCGAGATCCCCTGACCATAGGTCAGGAACATGAAGACATCGGGCATGCTGCTGCCGCGGGCGAGCTTGATCGGCAGGGCACCCAGGAACGTCGTCTCCAGCTGAAAATCGGTAACGACCTCGATCCCGGTGAGCCTCGTGAAATCCGCCAGGAGCGGCGTGATCGCGTTCGACCAGGGATGGATCGCCCCGGCGAGCGTGATCGTCTGGCCTGCAAATTGTCTCCACTCGATTCGAGCACTGGTATAGGCCGCCGCGGTTTCCTGGCTGGCGCCGGTGCGCGACAGGACGGCCAGGGCCGGCAAGGCGGCTCCCAATCCCCTGACAACGCTGCGCCGACTGGCCGGCATTGGGCCGCCCGGCGGCCTTTCACGCGACGCCATGCTGATGCTCCTGGCCATATGCTCCTGACGAGGGACAGTCGCCGAACTACCCATGCTATCTATACTAGCGATGCCCCCGGCGTCGGCATCAAAAGCGCCGCTCACGGAGCATTGAAGACCCGAGGCGAATGAGAGTCCCTGCCCCGAGCCCCTTTTTGCGCTGGTTTGCTCGTCCGCCGATCCTGGCGGCCGCGCTGCTCGTGATGCTGATTGCCGCGACCGCGTTCCTCGGCTTCCAGAACTGGCGCGAGCGGCAAGCGGCCAACGACCGCCTCGACCATAGCAGCCAATTGCTCGACACGCTCGGTCGCCTGCGAACGATCGTCGCCGACCTGGAAGCCGAAAGACGCGGCTACCTGGTGACTCTCGATCCGGCCTATCTCAAGGCCTACGGCGTCTCCGACGACAGCGTCCGGCGGGAGGCGCAGGCGCTGCAGGCCATGGTGACGGACGATCCATTGCAGAGCCTGCGGGCAGCGCATTTGACGCTGACCCTCTCGGCGACGCTGCGCGAGACCGACGAGATGGTCAAGACGGCCCGCGAGTCCGGGCTCGCTGCTTTGGCGATGATCCGCAGCATGGACGAGATCCGCTCGCAGATCGACCAGATGGTCGACCATGAGCGCTTCCTTCTCGTGGAGCGGGAGGCGCGCGCCGAGACACTCGAACGACGCAAGACATGGGTCGTCGTCGCGGCCGTCCTCATCGTCGCGGTCCTGGCTGCGTCTGCGCTGGCGCTCGCGCTGCTCGAAGCGAGAAGGCGGCGGAAGGCGACCGACGAGAACCTCCAGCTCCAGAGCGACATCGAGGAGCGCAACAGGAAGATCCGTCGGCTGCTCGACTCCAACATCATCGGGATCATCATCTGGGATCTCGACGGCCGCATTCTCGATGCCAATGACGCGTTTCTCGACATGATGGGATATGACCGGGCGGACATCGCTTCCGGGGCGCTGCGCTGGCGGGCCCTGACGCCGCCGGAATGGCGTGACAGCGATGCACGCGCCCTGGCGGAGCTGAAGCTGACGGGAACCGCCTCGCCTTTCGAGAAGGAGTACTGGCACAAGGACGGCAGGCGGATACCCGTGATGGTCGGCGGGGCGATGTTCGAGGAAAGTGGAAATCAAGGCGTCGGATTCGCTCTCGACCTGACCGAGCGCAAGCGGGCGCAAGCCGAAGCCCGTGAGAGCGAACGGCGCTATCGCGATGCCCTGATGGAACTGACACACGCCAATCGCGTCACCACGATGGGACAGCTGACGGCGTCGATTGCCCATGAGATCAACCAGCCGATCGCCGCGACGGTTACCAACGCCGAGGCTGCCTTGCGCTGGCTGGCGCGCCGACCGCCGGAGCTCGACGAGGTCCGGCAGACGCTCGACCGCATCGCCAGGGACGGCAAGCGGGCCGGTGACGTCATCGGCCGGATCCGGACCCTGATCAAGAAGGCGACGCCACGGAAGGAGGACCTGGAGATCAACGATGCGATCCTCGAGGTCGTGGACCTCACGCGCGGCGAGGTCGTGAAGAACGGCATATCGATGCAGACTGAGCTTGCCGAGGGCTTGCCGCTCGTTCAGGCGGACCGGGTCCAGCTGCAGCAGGTGGTCCTGAACCTGATCATCAACGCCGTGGAAGCGATGAGCGGCATGGCGGAGGGATCGCGCGAGCTCTCGATCAGCACCGGCAAGGACGCCTTGAACGGCGTGCTCGTCAGCGTGCGAGACTCAGGACCAGGGCTGGAGCCGAAGGATGCGGAGCGCCTGTTCGAGGCCTTCTACACCACCAAGCCCGAGGGCATGGGGATGGGCCTGGCGATCTGTCGTTCGATCATCGAAGCGCATGGCGGGCGGATGTGGGCGACCGCCAATGAGCCTCGCGGTGCCGCCTTTCAGTTCACCCTGTCGGAGGAAGGGAGCGTGAGGTGACGGCTTGGTCGTGCCTGTATTTCTAGAAACGCCTGCCATCCGGAACTGGCTGCATGGCATCGTGCCCGCCTACAGAATGCGGCCGACGATGCCGGCGACGATGCGGTAGAAACTGATCCCCAGACAGGCGCCAGCGACGATAATGCACCAGCCCATGGCGGTGGTGTTGCCCGACTCGGAGAACGTCATGCCGACGAACAAGGCAGCCGGGAAGCCAATCAACAGCAAGACGGTAAAGACGCGGCTCTGCTGGCGGCTCGAAGGGTGGTCTGGCATCGCTGCCCCCTGACCAGAGCGCGGATGTGGTTGGCGCTTCCGGGATCAAGTCGCATAGTCGGGGCTTTCGCGGTCGAGGCGGCGCTTGAGCGCCGCCCACGGGCGCTGGCCCTTGCTGCCGAAGCTCTCGAACTGTCCGGCAGTGTGCTCGGCCACGGTCTCCGACGGCAGCGCCACCCTCTGGCCGCCCTGCGTGGCGGCCACCTGCAGGCGACAGGCCTGCTCAAGGTAGTACATCTCGTAGAACGCATCGCCGACGGTGCGGCCCGTCGTCAGCAGCCCGTGATGGCGCAGGATCATGGCGTTGTGGTCGCCGAGGTCGCGCACCAGACGGTCGCGTTCGTCGAGATCGAGCGCGATGCCTTCGTAGTCGTGATAGCCGAGGCGGCCGAAGAACTGCATCGACATCTGGTTCAAGGGCAGCAGCCCCTGCTCCTGGGCTGCCACTGCCATGCCGGCCGTGGTGTGGCTGTGCATGACGCACTGCGCATCGTCGCGCGCCATGTGCACCGCCGAATGGATGGTGAAGCCCGCATTGTTGATCTTGGCCTCCTCGACCTTCTCGATCGCATGGCCTTCAGGATCGACGGCGATCAGGCTCGACGCCGTGATCTCGTCGAACAGGTAGCCGAACGGGTTGAGCAGGAAGCGATGGTCCTTGCCCGGCAGACGCACCGACAGGTGGGTGAAGATCAGGTCGTCCATGCCGAAGCGGGCGAACAGCCGGTAGGCCGCCGCGAGGTCGCAGCGCAGCTCCCATTCCTCGGGATCGATATTGCGTCGGTCGGTCATTGGTCTCCCCTCGGGTCGGTGGCGCCGATCATAGGCCGAGCAGCCGTCGCTCCATAGCGTGATCAGGCCGCATCCCGCGCCGGCCAGATCGGCTTGTGATAGCCGAGCGGGACCGAGGGCCGGGCCCAGCGGGTTGGCGTTTCCGACATCTGCGCGACCGGCCGCAGATGGCGCAGCGGGCCGCTCGGCGTCTCGCTGGTCATCGACCAGCGCGCGAGCTCTTCGGTGTCGAGTTCGTCCGGCACGCCGGCGAGCGAAGCCGCCGGCACTTCGCCAAGATCGACCAGCCACTTGCCGACCTGGGCGAGCGAGATCCGCACCAGCCAGCTGCCGCCCTCGCGGGCGCGCCGCTCCAGCGCCACCATGGCGCCGAACGCCATCAGGTAGCCGGTGCAGTAGTCGATCGCCGAGACCGGATAGAATTGCGGCCCGGCGGTCTTGCCCGGCACGAGTTCTGCCTGGCGCGAGGTGATGCCGCTCACGGTCTGAACCACCGTGTCGAAGCCGCGCCGCTCCGCCCACGGCCCGGCATGGCCGAAGGCGCTCAGCGAGACATAGACCAGCCCCGGCCGCAGGGCGGCGAGCGCCTCGGGCGAGAGGCCTCGCTCGGCCAGGCTGCCCGGCCGGTAGCCCTGCGAGAACACGTCGGCCTTGGCGATCAGCCCACGCAGCGTGTCCAGGCTGGCGGGCTGGCGCAGGTCGAGCTGGGCGGAGAGCTTGCCGTGCCCGGTGTCCCACTCCTGGTAGCCGAGGTTGGGCAGGTGCGCCGCGGTGATCTTGATCACCTCGGCGCCGTGCTCGGCCAAGGTCCGCGCGCCGGTGGGACCGGCGAGCACACGCGTGATGTCGACCACGCGGATGCCCGACAGCGGGCGGCTGCCTGCAGGGAGCGGCTCGGGCGGGCTGTCGCCGATGCGAACGATCTCCAGCAGCGGCAAGGACGCGATCGCGATCGCCTGTGGATGGCCGGACCATTCGGCGTGCGTGCGCACCATGCCGCCAGCGCCCTTGGCGGCGATGATCGCCTCCTCGAGATCGGCGGCGTTCCACTGGGCCACGGCGCGCGCCACCGCCGCGCGATCCTCCGCCACGCCCAGCACGCCGAGCGCCGCCGCGCGATGGTTGGGGAAGTTGCAATGGAGGTAGCTCCAGCGCCCGTCCTTCGCCGGATAGCAGCCCATGATGGCGTTGCGCCGGTGCGGCAGCTCGCCGTCGCCCAGCTTCATGTAGGTGCCGCTGCGTAGCGATGCCGTGGCCTGGCGCACGTCGACACTGACCTGCTGGCGCCGGCCGGTGCGCGCTTCCCACAAAGCTGAGGCCGCCAGTGCGGCTGCGGCGACGGTCGCCGCGCCAGCGACGCCGATGCGGAACGGCGTGGGCAGCACGGGATCCGTCCCGCCGGTGAAGGTCGCGTCGGCAGCACGGTCACGTGACCAGCCGGCGATGGGCAGGATCGAGCGCAGGGCAGTGTCGGCAGTGGTCATGATCTCTCCCTGACTTTTCACCCGATTCGCACGATCGTTGCTGCCGCGTCGCGCGCTCCCCTTTGATCGTTCCGGCAATGGAGCGGCGGCTCGGGCCAAGCATAGAAGAAGCAGTTGGTGAAAATACCGATATCGTCGTGCACCGTCATTCATTAGATGGTCAGACCGTGAAGGGTCGAATCCCGCCCTGTCCGGCAGTCGCTCAAGATCCTTGGGACCAGTGTCCGGAGAACCGCGCTTGTCTCGTCTTCATCTTTGATTATATTGAAGACAGTGCCGCGAGGGAGTCGCCATGTCCCGAACGACTACAATGACGGTTCGTCTTAGTGGCGCGCTGAGCGACTTCGTAGCTGCGAACGTCGGAGAGAATGGGTCCTACGAGAACGTCAGCGAGTACATTCGAGATCTGATCCGCCGAGATAAAGAGCGCGTGGAGAAGGAAACGTTCGACCGGTTGAAGACCGAGCTCGCCCATGCGTTCGCAGCGCCCGAGTCTTCCTACAAACCGTTGACCGCAGCCAAGGTGATCGCGCGGAACCGGACCTGACGAGATGGCCGCTGTCCGCATCCAGGAAGCGGCTTCTCATCGGCTCGACGAGATTTACCAGTACACGCGGAGCCACTGGGGAAGCAAACAGGCAGATCGTTATATAATCGGTCTGTTCGAGGCATTCGACAAAATCGGAACCCACCGCATGATGTCGCGGCCGATCCCGGCAGAATTCGGCATCGAGGGATACTTCTTCAGGTACAAACGACATTTTGTGTATTGGCGAAGACTGTCGAATGGTGACATCGGCATAGTGACAATCCTGCACGAACGAATGCACCAGATCGATCGCCTCCGCGACGATTTCGGCCTATGAGGCGCGAACGGGCAGACCATCTCACGCTGTCGATACTGCGAGACCCTGGAGCTTCAAGGGCCGGGTTACTTCACGTTGCCACAGGCGTAGTCGGCGATGTCCGTTGAAACCGACCCCTTCGTCAGCGGAACCATCTGGTTCGGCGGCTTCCTGGCTTTGGCTTCACCGATCGTATTGCCCTCGCCCGAATATCGGAATGTCCATTGGACACAGTCGATGTCACGAACCGAATAACTCGTTCCAGGTTTGGCCTCGCGACGCGTCAGGATCTCCACCACTGCAGGAGTGATCCGTTTGCCTTCGACCTCCGAGTAGCGTCCGATCGGATCGGACGGCACATCGATGTGGTTGCCGGGTTGGCTGAAGGCGCTTCCAAACGGCAAAGCCACCACAGCGGCAACGAGGAAGAGGGAGCTCCAGGTTGCGTTTTCCATCGTTGCCTCCTTGCAGCCGCGGTAGACCGCGGTGATTCACACCCATTTGGCGCTGCGCCGCGGTGGCGAAACGCACAACGAGCAAGCGCCTGCGATCAAGTGCGAACCGATGCACGGGCACCGGTTCATCGGACACAACAACTCATCCCGCTCTTCGCCGGCGGGACATCGAGCGCCGGGTTCTCGTTGAAAAAGCCCGCAGGATGCAGCGCGAAGCCGGCCGTGATCACCGGCTGCACGGGGAAATCCTCCGGCCGCGGGATGTGGTGCAGGCCGAAGCTGTGCCAGACGACGATATCGGTATCGACGAGCGGCCGGTCGGCCGCGGTCCAGGCCGGCAGGCCGTCGCCGCCTTGGCTCTGGTTGGGGTAGCGGCCGGCGGCGTGCAGCTCGTCGGGATGGAAGGCGGTGACCCAGAGCTGCCTTGTCATGAAGGCGGCGCGCTGGGCGACCGATGACTGCGGATGGGAGAAGGTGGGCACCGGGCTCAGCGGCAAGAGCTTGTACGCGGTCGGCCGGCCGAGCGCGTTGGTTTGCTCGGCGCTCTCGATCTTCCAGAAGCGGGCGGCGTTGAAATCGACAGGGCGCTGAGCCGCCTGCTCCGACTGAAGCACGGTCTCGCGGATCGTGAAGGCGTTGCCGTGCGGGTTGTCTGGGCCCATCGGCAGCGCCACCGTGTCGACCTCGACGACGCGGTTGCGCTCGCCGTCGACCGCCATGTCGAGGCGCATGTTGAAGATGTGCTGGTGGTAATGCGCCTGCACGCCGGGCGACACGACCGTGCCGAAGGCCGGCTGCTCGCCGGGCGCGATGCCGGCGGTGTTGACGATGCCGGTCGCCTTCATCTCGAAATGGATCGAGCCGTCCTGGTGGAAGTACCAGAACGAGCCGTACTCGTAGTTGCCGACCGTCGAGATCGAGGAGACGACCAGGCGGCGGGAGCGGCGCACATCGACCTCGCCGGTGAACAGGTCGGTGTGCTTCCACAGGATGCCGACATCCTCCTCGTGCAGGCACACCGCGCTCTCGATGCAGTAGGGCTCGCCCTTGCTGTCGCTGAGCCAGGCGTCGAAATAGCGGATCGCGCCGAGACAGTCGCAGCCGAGCTTGAGCGAGTTCGCCAGCACGCCGATACCGTACTCGCCGACATCGAAGGCGTTCTTCCTGAAATGTCCGGCGCCGGGATGGCCGTAAGGCACGACCATCTCGGAGAGCGCCGCGCGGTGCAGCACCGGCCGCAGGCGGCGCTGGTCCTCGTAGCCGACGGCATGCAGCACAAGGCCCTCGCGCGCGTTGAAGCCGACCCGCAGGCGCCACTTCTGCCAGCGCACCTCGTTGCCGTCGACGGCGAAGCTCGGGCCCTCGGGCTGCACGACCTCGAATGGCTTCACATCGGGACGGAAGACGGTGCGAAAGCGCGCGGCGTAGTTGCGGTTCGCGCGCGGCAGCTCGGCCGCGCCGTAGTCGTCGATGCGCAGCACCTCGGCGCGATCGAGATCGACCACGGCGCACAGCCCCTCGATGGGATGGGCGTAACCGTTGTCGTGCTTCTCGCTCCTGTACCAGCAGAAGGTGTGGGAGAGCCGCCGGCCTTCCTCGTCCGGCAGGCCGTAGTTGCCGGCCGACCACGGGTCGACCTGCACGTTCTCGATGTCGGAGATGCCGCGGCGGGCGAGCGCGGCGCGAAAGCGAGGATCGGCGCGGGCGACCTCGCCGACCAGCATGATGTCGTCGAACAGGATGCGCGGCCGCACGGCCGGCACGTGCCGCCAGCCGACGACCGTGTCGGCCACGAGGTCGACGCGCGCCTCGAAGACCTTCCCGTTGCGGCGGTCGAAGGCGCAGACGAAGGCCTCGCGCGGGCAGGCGGCGCCCGGCTGGAAAGCCTGCACGGCCTCCTTGGCGGGCTCGTTGAGCGTGATGGTCTCGAACATCATTCCCGCACCGAGGTCGTGCGCGGCGCGCACGAGGGTGGCGGCGCGACGGATCTCGTTAGGCGTCAGCGGGTCGAGCGGATGGCGCGGCGCCGCGCTGGTACGGGTCTCGGCGGCGACAGAGTCGGGCATGCGGCATCCTCTCGGGCTTCGAACGGATCGTAGGGCAGAAGCGATGCGCGGGACACTGTCGAAGTCGTGCTTCGCCACCGAGATTGACCCCCCACCGTCGCCTGGATACGCTCAATGGCTTAGGGTGGAGTTGTCAGTACGCGTCGTCCCGTAGCCAGGGAGGCAGCCATGCTGAAAGTCTATCTCGATCCGTGCACCGTGAACTGCCGCAAGGTACTGGCGGGACTCGACCTGATGGGCGCGCCGTTCGAGCGCGTGCATGTCAACTATTTCACGGGCGAGCACAAGAAGCCGGAGTTCCTGGCGATCAATCCCAACGGCGCGCTGCCGGCGGCGACCGACGACGACCTCGCGCTGCCCGAATCGAACGCAATCCTGCAGTACGCGGCCGACCTGAACGGTGCCAGCCAGTATTATCCGCAGGACCTGAAGCAGCGCGCCGACGTCAACCGCTGGCTGCTGTGGGAGACCTCCACCTGGTTCCCGAGCTGCTACGTCTATCTCGTGGAATACGTCGTCAAGCCGCTGCTCGGGGCGCAGCCCGACGCGGCGATCATCGAGAAGGAGGCGCCGAACTGGCACCGGCTGGCCGCCATCCTCGATGCGCGACTGGCAAAGTCGACGTGGCTTTCAGGCAACGGCGTGACGATCGCCGACATTGCCGTCGCCGCGCCCATGCACCTGCATACGATGCAGCGGCTGCCGCTCGGTGATCATCCCAACCTGCAGCGCTGGATGACGCAAGGCGTCGAGCAGCTGCCGAGCTGGAAGCGCACCGAGGAGGCGGTCATCAAGGCGCTGGCGCCGAAGCCGTAGCATGGCCCAAGGCAATATGGCCCAAGACAGCACCGTCCGGTCGACGTTCAACTACACGCGCGATACCGGCGTTGCGCCGGAGATCTATTTCTATGAGCCGCCGGCCGGAACTGAGACGCGCAATCCTGGCGACGACCCGCACGAGATGCCCGTCCATGACGGCTGGCCGCGGGCCGAGGCATTCTCGCTCGACCGCGAAGGCTTCGCGCTGCGCAGCTTTCGCTCGCCCTTCGACCGCTGGGACGACGACGCCGCGATCCATCGGGATTTCTACGGCGAGGTCACCGAGTTCGTGCGCGCCGAGGTCGGCGCCCGGCGCGTCGTCGTCTTCGACCATACGATCCGCAGCAAGGCCAACGTGCAGCAACAGACCGCCGAGCACACGACGACGCAGCGGGCGCCGGTGATGCTGGTGCATTGCGACTACACCCCGCGCTCGGGGCCGCAGCGCGTGCGCCAGCTCCTGCCCGACGAGGCCGACGCGCTGCTCGGGCGCCGCGTTGCCTTCTACAATTTCTGGAAGCCGCTCAGGCGCCGGGTCGAGGAGAAGCCGCTCGCCATGTGCGACGCCACGCAATCGACGGACGACGACTTCATCACCATGACCCTGCGCTACCGCGACCGCACCGGCGAGATCTTCGTGCTGCGCCACGCCCCGCAGCACCGCTGGTGGTATTTCCCCGACATGACGCCGGAGCATGCGCTGCTGCTCAAGACCTACGACTCCGAAACCGACGGCCGCACACGGTTCCTCGGCCACAGCGCGTTCGACGACCCGACCACGCCGGCCGACGCGCCGATGCGCGAGAGCATCGAGATCCGCACGATCGCCTTCTTCTGACCGGCCGGCGATGGCGAGCGATCCGTTCTCCCTCGACGGCCGGGTCGCGCTGATCACCGGCGCCAATAGCGGGATCGGGCGCACCCTGGCGGTGGCGCTCCGCGACGCAGGGGCTTGCGTGGCGATCGGCGGCCGGCGCGCCGAGCGCAACGAAGCGGTGCTCGAGCAGCTCGGGTCACTCGCGACGGCGTTCGAGCTCGATGTCTGCGACGAACGTTCGGTCGAGCGCGCGGTCGATGGCACCGTCGCGCGCTTCGGCCGCCTCGACGTCCTGATCAACAATGCCGGCCTCGGCCAGCGCGGCTCGGTCATGGAGCTCGACCGCGCAACCTGGCAGCAGGTGATCGACACCAACCTGACCGGCGCATTCTTGTGCACCAAGCATGCTGCGCGACGCATGAAGACGCAGGGCGCGGGGAAGATCATCAATGTCGCGTCGGTGTACGGCCTGCTCGCGCCCAGCAAGGGCCTGCAGGTGGCCTACACGGTGGCCAAGCACGGGCTGATCGGGCTGACCAAGGTCAACTCGGTCGAGCTGGCGCCGCTCGGCATCCAGGTCAACGCGGTCGCGCCCGGCTGGTTCTTCACGGAGATGACCGAGGAGCTGCGCGGCACGGCGTTCGAGCAGGCCGTCGTACGCCGCGCGCCGGCCGGGCGCTGGGGCGAGACGCAGGACCTGGTCGGCGCCTGCCGCTTTCTTGCATCGTCCGCGTCGGACTACGTCAATGGCATCGTCATTGCCGTCGATGGCGGCTACGCCGCAAGCGACGGGCTCGACCGCGGCTGACTGAAACGCTCCCAGCCTGCCAGCGTCAGCCCGCCAGCGGGCCGCGGATCGGGGAGATCGGAAGGTCGGTCTTGCGCTGCAGGAACGTCGAGGCCGGCGTGCCCGACCGCACCTGCGCGAGCAGCTCGTCGGGGTCGTATTCGACGCCGATCGGGTTCTGGGCGAAATGCTCGCCGTGCATGTAGGCATTGGCCGCGTCGCTGTCGGCGAAGGCGTCGACCTGAAGCTCCATCTGGTTGCCGTCCGGATCGGCGTAGTACATCGACATCGTCACGCCGTGATGGATGCACCAATAGGGCAGGATGCCTTTGTCCTTGAGCTGCGCGTAGTTCTCGAGCAGGTCGCCGACCGAGTCGTAGGTATAGGCGACATGGTCGACGCCGATCAGCCCGCGCTGGTCGCGGCCGGTATCGGGATGGACCATCGCCATGTTGATCAAGGCGATGCGATGGTGTTCGTCGTCATACGACAGGAAGGCGAGCACCGGAGTCTGGTAGCGTACTTTGGCGTCGAACACGGTCTCGTACCAGGCGACCATCTCCTCGAAGCGGCGGGTCCGGTAGACGACGTGGACAAAACGGGCGGGGCGAATGCGCGACATGAGGGCCACTTCTCGCTTCAGACGACGGTTGGCGGCGTGCCGCCTGCAAGCTTTGCCTGCAGCTCGGCGATCTCCTTCTTCAGCTCCTCGTTCTCCTCGCGCGCCTTGGCGGCCATCGCCTTGACGGCGTCGAACTCGTCGCGCCGTGGAATGTCCATGCCGTCGAGGATCTTGGCGATCTGGTCGCGGAAGCGGGCCTCGACCTCGTCTTTCATGCCGCTCAGCGCGCCCATGGCGCCGCTGGCTACCTTGGCGAGGTCGTCTATGAAGGGATTGCGTGTCTGCATGACGTCTCTCCTGATGCAGCAAGTATGGGCGGCTGCTAGCATCGCGCAAGCAGGACCGGAGGAATAGAAGTGGGTTTGGTCAAAGTCGAATCGAGCGAAGGTATCACTACGATCACCATGACGCGCGCCGACAAGCGCAATGCGTTGAACCAGGCGCTGTGTGACGAGCTCTACGAGGCCTATCGCGGTTTCGAGGCGGGCGGCGACCAGGTCGCCATTTTGCAAGCGGACGGGCCGGCCTTTTGCGTCGGCGCCGACCTCAAGGAGCCGCCGGCGGCGATGTGGAAGGCCGTGCCGGATGTCAGCCACAAGCTCACCAAGCCGGTGATCGCCGCCACCCAGGGCTGGGTCATCGGCGGCGCCATCTGCATGGTCATGACCTGCGATCTCATGGTGTCCGCGGATACCACCAAGTTCATGTATCCCGAAGCCAAGGTCGGCGTGTTCGGCGGCCTGATGCCGGGCATTGTCTCGCGCATGCCGCACAAAGTCGCCATGGAGCTGCTCCTCCTGGGCGAAGAGATTCCGGTGAAGCGCGCCTATGACGTGGGCTTCGTCAACAAGGTCGTGCCGCTGGGCGACGAGCGGGCCGAGGCGCGGCGCATGGCCTCCATCATCGCCCAGTCGGCGCCGCTGGTGATCCGCACCCTGCGCGATTTCGCCAACCAGACCCTGCCGCGCGGCCCGGCCGAGATCTTCGTGCCCGAGCGCTACAAGCTCGAACGCATCGCGGGCAGCGAGGACCGCAAGGAAGGCGCCGCCGCCTTCCGCGAGAAGCGGCCGGCCCGATTCAAAGGACGGTAGACATCATGGGCAAGCTGCTGCTGGTCGGTTGTGGCAAGATGGGCGGCGCCATGCTCGAGGGCTGGCTGGCGCGTGGTCTCGCTGCTGCAGACGCCATCGTCGCCGAGCCGGTCGAGACGCTGCGGCCGGTGAAGCAGGGCATGCGCGCCATCGCTTCGACGGCCGAGCTCAGCGAGGCGCCGGAGATCGTCGTGCTGGCGGTCAAGCCGCAGTCGATGGATGGCGTGCTCGCCGATCTCAAGCGCTTTGCCGACGCGGGCTCGGTGTTCCTGTCGATCGCCGCCGGCAAGACCCTGAAGTACTTTGCCGGCCATCTTGGGACTTCGGCCAAGGTCGTGCGCGCCATGCCCAATACGCCGGCCGCGGTGCGCCAGGGCATTTCCGTCGCCACTGCGGCGCCGGGCGTGACGGCGACGGAGAAGCAGCGTTGCCACGGCTTGCTGGAAGCGGTTGGCCAGGTGCTGTGGGTCGACGACGAGAGCTTGATGGATCCGGTGACGGCCCTGTCGGGCAGCGGGCCGGCCTACGTCTTCCTGTTGGTCGAAGCGATGGCAACGGCGGGCATCAAGCTCGGCCTGGCGCCCGACATGGCCATGCAGCTCGCCCGGGCGACAGTGGTCGGCAGCGGCGAGCTGCTGAAGCAATCGCCCGAGGCAGCCTCGCAATTGCGCGTCAACGTGACCAGCCCGGGTGGTACCACGGCCGAAGCGTTGAAAGTATTGATGGCTGACGACGGTATCCAGCCGGTGTTCGACAAGGCGTTGGCGGCGGCGTCGAGACGGTCGAAGGAACTGGCCGGATGACGACGTCGCCGAAAGAGGCCGTGCTCGATGCTTTTCTGCGCCTGGTCGGCGAGAAGGGCTACGCCGAGGTGACGCTGCGCGATGTCGCGGCCGCGGCTGGGCTTGGCCTAGCCGAGCTCTACCGGCTCTATCCCGACAAGGTGGCGTTGGTGTCGGCCTTCATGGCGCGCATCGACGCGGAGGTGCTGGCCGGCACGCCGACCGGCGTCGATCCTGAAGAGACGGCGCGCGATCGGCTGTTCGATGTCATGATGCGCCGCTACGACGCGCTCAAATCGCATCGGCAGGCGCTGCACACCGTCCGCCGCGCTGCGACGCGCGATCCCCTTCTGGCGCTGGCGATTGGGCCGGCGTTGCGGCGGTCCATGGCGCTCATGCTGGAGGCTGCGTCGCTCTCGAGCGACGGCCTCCGTGGTGCACTGCGGCAAAATGGCTTGATGGCCATCCATCACGCGGTATGGCGCGTTTTCGACCAAGATGAGACAGCCGATCTGTCCAAGACCATGGCAGCCTTGGACAGCCGTCTCAAAACCGCAGAAAGATGGTCACAAATCCTTGAAAGGAATGCAAGATCAAGGAGGCCCGAACCTCCTTCCGGAGAGCCAAATACAGTCACGGAATGAGGTTTTTGTGCAGTGCACAAAAAACCTCCTTGACTCGTGCAGGAACTGACCTAAATTGGCGCTTGTTGTGCAGCGCAGCAAAGCGCTTTCAGCCGATTACGCCGTTCCAGGAGATTCCAATGTACAACGGTACCTTCAAGAACCCCTTCGCCGACTTCGACTTCACCAAGATCGCCGGCGAGTTCAAGTTGCCGACCGTGAATGTCGAGACCGTCGTCGAGACGACGCGCAAGAATTTCGCCGCGCTCACCACGGCCAACACGGCCGCCGTCGAGTCGATCAAGTCGATCGGCCAGCGCCAGGGCGACATGGTGCGCGCTGCGATGGAGGACCTCTCCAAGCATGGCAGCGAAGTGCTCGCCGCCGCCACCGTCGAGGAGAAGGCGGCCAAGCAGATCGACTTCGCCAAGAAGAGCTACGAGACCGCGATCGCCAACACCAAGGAGCTGGCCGACCTTTACAGCAAGGGTCAGGCCGAGGCTTTCGAGGCGATCAGCCATCGCGTCACGGAGTTCGCTGACGAGATCAAGGCCGCGTTCGCCCGCAAGTAATTGGCGTAGGTAGTCTGGCGTAAGTAATCCGGCGCAAGTAATTCGTCGCGCCCCCTCCGCTCCATCCCTTCCCCGCGTTCATGGGGAAGGGGTAGGGTCGGTCTATGATCACCTACGATGATTTCGCGCGTGTCGACATTCGTGTCGGCACGATCACGGAAGCGGCACCCTTGGAAGGGGCGCGCAAGCCGGCGTTTCGTTTGTCCATCGATTTCGGCGCCGAGATCGGCATCAAGAAATGCTCGGCGCAGCTTACGGTGCACTACACACCGGAGAGCCTGCTCGGCCGCCAGGTTGCGGCCGTCGTCAATTTCCCGCCGCGGCAGATCGGCAAGTTCATGTCGCAGGTGCTGACGCTGGGCTTTCCCGATGGTGAGGGCGCTGTGGTTCTGATCTCGCCGGACAAGAAGGTCCCCAACGGCGGCAAGCTGTTTTAGTCAGACCGGGATCCGCACCACGACGCGCAGGCCGCCCATCGGCGAGGGCGCCAGCGCTACGTCGCCGCCATGGCTGCGCGCCACGTCGCGGGCGATGGTGAGACCGAGGCCGACGCCGCCGGTGTCGACATTGCGCGACTCGTCGAGCCGGAAGAACGGCCGGAACACGTCCTCGTACTTGTCGGGTGGGATGCCGGGGCCGTTGTCGTCGATCGTGATCTCGACCGAGGTGCGGCCGCGTATGGCGTTGAGCCGCACGCAGGTGCCGTAGCGCAGCGCATTCGAGACGAGGTTGGTGAGGCAGCGCTTGATGGCGAGCTCGCGCAGCTCGACGTCCATGTCGCCCTGCCAGCCGACCTCGACATTGGCGTTGTCGCGCCGCGCGCCGGCGGCGACGTCCTCCAGGATATCGGAGAGATCGACGGGTGCCGGCTCCTCGTCGCCCTCGCCGCGCGCGAAGGCGAGATAGCCTTCGATCATGCGCTCCATGTCGGCGACGTCGGCGCTGAGCTCCTTGGTCTCGGGCGAGTCGGCCAGCAGCGCCAGCGAGAGCTTCATGCGGGTGAGCGGCGTGCGCAGGTCGTGGCTGACGCCGGCCAGCATCTCGGTGCGCTGCTGGATCGAGCGCCGCAGCCGGATGCGCATGGTCTGGAACGCCGTGGCCGCGTTGCGGACCTCTCGGGTGCCGCCCGAGAAGGCGAAGTCGGGCACGTCGCGGCCCTTGCCCAGCGCATCGGCGGCCACGCCAAGATGCTCGATCGGCACCAGCTCGCGACGCATGAACCAGATGGCGAGCCCGAACAGCACCAGCGCGAGGCCGAGTTGCGCCAGCACGTAGGCGAAGCTCGAGCCGAAGGTCAGCCGCACGTACGGCACCAGCACGTCCATGACCTCGCCGTCGTCGAGCTGGAGCTCGATCAGCATCTGGCCACGGCCGACATTGTTGTCGAGGTAGTAGGGCCGCTTGAAATCGACGTTGAGGGCGCCCTGGACCTCGCGCGCCGCGATGTCGAAATATTCCGGCTCCTTGAACGGCCGCACTGTGCCCTGGCGGAAGCTGACATAGAGCAGCAGGTCCTGCGCGGCATGCTGCCTGATCCAGGCGCGATGCACCTCGTCGGGGAAATCCGCGCGCAGCGTGGTCAAGAGATGCAGGTCGCGCACCAGCAGCTGCGCCAGGCGGTTGGTCACGTTGTCGCCGCGCTGGCTGTAGAACCACCAGGCCGACAGGGCCTGCAGCAGCAGCATGGGCACGACGATGATGATGAGGGCGCGCGCGAACAGGGTCTGCGGCGAATGCCTGTCGGCGAAGGCGGCGATCCGCTCGAACAGATCGCGGGCCCGGCGCAGGATCATGCGTCGACCAGCCGATAGCCCTGGCCGCGGACGGTGCGCAGATAACGCGGAAAGGAAGGATCGGGCTCGATCTTGCGGCGCAGCCGCGTCACCTGCACGTCGATGGCACGTTCGTTCACGGCTGCGCCGACACTCTTGCTGAGCTGCTCGCGGCTCAGCACCTCACCCAGCCGAACGGCGAGCGCGCGCAGCAAGGCGACCTCGGCATCGGTCAGGGGCACGCGCTTGCCCTTCTGCGCCAGCTCGCCGAGATCCAGGTCGAACTGGAACGGACCGAAAGTCACGCGCCGTACCGGCTCGCCACTCGCCTCGTCCGGCGGCTTGTTGCGCCGCAGGATGTTCTGGATGCGCAACAGCAGCTCGCGCGGCTCGAACGGCTTGCCGAGATAGTCGTCAACACCGGTCTCCAGGCCGGCGATGCGGTGCTTGGCCTCGCCCATGGCCGTCAGCATCAGGATCGGCACATCGTCGGTGCGGCGCAGCTCGGCCGCGAAGTCGAGGCCGCTCTCGCCCGGCATCATGACGTCGAGGACGAGCAGGTCGAAGTCGAGCGCGCTCAGCCGCTGTCGCGCTTCCGCAGCGTTGCTCGCGGTGCTGACACGAAAGCCGTTGTGCGACAGGAACGTGTTGAGCAGCCCGCGCAGGCGCGTGTCGTCATCGACGACCAGGATGTGCGGCTTGTCGGCCAAGGCGTCCACCGCACTCACTTGCCGCCGCCGCGCACCCGCTTGTCGACGACGGCGCGTTCGGCAGGGTCGAGCAGGCCCAGCAGCACCTTGCGGAACCCTTCGACAGCATCGGCGCCGGTTTCCCGATAAGCGCGCGCGAAGCGCTGGCTCTGGCGATCGGTCAGCTCGCGCTCGAGCACCTGGCCT
>Ga0081455_10002732_pt1 | contig 20820 bp, 16 predicted proteins | sample TabmetS3T2R1_FD_70207 | JGI IMG/M metagenome (GOLD analysis project Ga0081455, IMG submission 70207) | Tabebuia heterophylla rhizosphere microbial communities from the University of Puerto Rico - S3T2R1 | ecosystem: Host-associated > Plants > Roots > Rhizosphere ...
TCGCTCGAGGAATTTGTCGGTCAGGAACACATTCTTGCCCCGGGGAAACTTTTACGTCGTGCGATTGAAGCTGATCGTCTGCCTTCGGTGATTTTCTACGGACCGCCCGGCAGCGGAAAGACGACGCTGGCGCGCGTCATCGCCGAGATGACTCACGCAAAATTTGTTCGGATCAGCGGCGTGGAAAGTAACGTCGCCGAAATGCGCCGCGTGCTTGCCGCGGCCACGAATCGGCTCCGCACATCGGGTCAAAAGACCATCCTGTTCGTCGATGAGATCCATCATTTTAATAAGGCGCAACAGGACATCCTTCTGCCCGACGTCGAAGCTGGAAATCTCCGCCTCATCGGGGCGACCACGTACAATCCGTTCTTTTACGTAAACAGCGCGCTCGTGTCGCGATCACAGGTTTTTCGACTCGACCCGCTCAAAGTCGAAGAACTGGAGCATTTGATCGATCGAGCGTTAACCGACAAAGAGCGCGGCCTTGGAAATTACAATGTGAAGATCGACAACGACGCGCGCCGGCATCTGGCAAAACTCAGCGACGGCGACGCGCGCAAATGTCTAAATGCGCTCGAGATCGGCGTGCTGACGACACCGGCTTCCGTAGCGCCGATCTCTGACCGCCGTCTCAAAAAGTCCGGCGCTGAGATAGCGCCGCTACAGCAACCAATCATTCACTTTACGCTCGCAGTTGCCGAGGAAAGCATCCAGCAAAAGGCAGTCGTTTACGATCGCGTTGGCGACGCGCATTACGACACCATTAGCGCGTTTATCAAAAGCATGCGCGCTTCGGATGAAAAAGGCGCGATGTATTGGCTGGCGAAAATGCTGCACGCCGGAGAAGATTTCCGTTTCATCGCGCGTCGGATTGTGATTTTCGCAAGTGAAGACGTTGGCCTTTCCGACCCCGAAGCGTTGCAGCTTGCCGTCGCGACGCAACAGGCGGTGGAATTCGTCGGGATGCCGGAGGCGCGCATCCCTCTCGCGCACGCGACCGCGTACATGTGTCGCTCGGAAAAAAGCCGCGAAGCTTACGAGTCACTGAACGCCGCGACCGAACAGATCGAGGCGGAACAAACCAAAGCGGTGCCTGAGCATCTTAAGAACAAGCACTTTCCTATAAATCCGAAGAAGTAGACTCCAGCGTGGACGATTTCTCGGGCGCTTGTTGTACGGTCGGCGGAGCGCCGATTCGCCCAGAGAAGATTAAGAGACCGAAGCAAACAGCGTTGAAAGTGATGAAAATCGCGAGCGCATTCCAGAGTGTGCCGTCACGCCAGTAGTGGTGGACCTTTTTCCAGCTGGAGAAAATGTGGAATATAGATAGCAGCGTCGCCATGTACAGACCGTAGACGATGTAGTGAGGCTCGATGCCGTGCCAGAGGCCCATTAGGCCAAAGGCCAGAAAATATCCCAGAATCGCGGCAGTGTGCATGCTCTTGAACCATTTGCCGCGCGCAGCGGTAAGCAGGAAACGCATGTAGACGTGATCGCGAAACCAGAAAGAAAGAGTGATGTGCCAGCGATTCCAGAAATCACGAATGTTTCGCGCTAAGAACGGCCGGTTAAAGTTTTCCGGAGTGTGAACGCCGAACAGACAACTAATGCTAATAGCAAAGGCGCTGTAGCCGGCGAAATCGAAAAACAAGTAAAAACTGTATGCATACATGTAACTGACCAGCGCAGCGAAGGTATCGCTTTGCCCAGCCGGCTTCAGCCAGTTTTGTTCGACCAGCGCAGCGAGTATGAATTTGTAGAGTAAGCCGCGAAACAAGTGCTGCACCGCGGAGTCCACATCGGCCAGGAACTCAACGCGGCTTCGTGTTTTTCTCCAGTCAGGTGCAAACCGGCGATAACGATCGATTGGCCCGGCGGAAATCGTGGGAAAGAAAAACAGAAACATGAATAGATCGACTGCGCGGGGTGTCGCGATGACACCGTCTCGAAGGCAAAACACAATATCCAGCGCCCGAAACGTGACGTAAGAAACCCCGAGAAATCCGAACTGAGTTTTTGGTGAAATGAGTGGAATCACTTTTGCTAATGCTAGCGGAAGCACACTGAGTCCTAGTGCGCCGTAGAACAGCCAGCCTGCACGCGCGCCCGCACCTGCGAACGCCCGCACGATCGCCCATTGCCACAAAGCGAATCCAAGTACGAGCCAGATTTCGCTGACTAGGAAATGTTTTCGCAAATGCAAGGCGTCCTGATACTGCACGACGAGCATGACCGTGGTGACCAGGAGAGCCCAGCGCCAGCCGGCGCGCCCGAATAAACCGAGAATCACTGTTGGCACAGCTACGTAAAGCAGCAGTACGAAGTAAGTGAAATCCGCGTAAGGAATCACAGCGACCTGCTTAGGGCGGCTCGGTCCACCTTACCGTTGGCAGTCATAGGCAATGCATCAAGAAAGACAAATTTGCGCGGCAACATGTACGCTGGCAGACGATCACCGAGTTGGCTCCGCAGATTGTGCGCTAACTTGAAGTCTGATGTCTCATTTCGCGTCGCCAAACTAACGAAGGCGGTTAGCGATTGAGGCATGCCGTTCTTGATCATGGGAATTACGACTGCATCGCGGACGGTCGCCAGCGCGCGGAGATTCGCTTCAACGTCGCCGAGTTCAATGCGATATCCGCTCAGCTTAATTTGTTCATCGATTCGGCCTTCAAAAAATAGCAGGCTGTCACGGAATTGCCCGAGGTCGCCGGTCTTGTATGCGCGCAAGCCGCGATACTCGAAAAAAGCGCCGCCTGTGAGATCGGGGCGCCCAACGTAACCGGGACTTACGTTCGGTCCTGAGATAATGATTTCACCGCGTTCGTTCGCAGACAGCTCAACCCCGTTCTCCTTGACGATGAAGATCTTTGTGCCCGGCATTACGCGACCCACCGGCAATGACGAATATTTTTCCAGAATCGCAGCGTTAATCTGAATGGAAGTCGTGGCGACAGTTGCCTCAGTCGGGCCATACATGTTCCAAACTTGCGCTTGCGGAAAACGCGTGAGCAGTTTAGCTGCGGTTTGCGGTGTGAGCGTTTCACCGCAAAAAAGAAATCGCTGCACACGCGGGAGCATCGCCTCAGTGAACCGGTCTTCGACGAGGCACATCTGTGCAAATGAGGGGGTCGAAACCCACGTAGTCACACCGGAGCTGGCCAAAGCGCTGTAAAGGTTTTTGGGATTTTCGACCAAATCGCGGGCGATACTGAAGAGCGTTCCCCCTGTTGCAAGGCTGCAATACAGATCCATTACCGACAGATCGAACGAAAACGGCGCCTGATTCAAAAATACTTCGGCGCCTTTGGTGAACCGCTGCTCTGCCAGCATCCAGCTAATGAAATGTTCAAGACAGGCGAGGGTGATCATCACGCCCTTGGGTTCGCCGGTGCTGCCGCTTGTAAACAGGATGTAAAACGGGTCATTCTTCTCGACAGCCGTTGTCCCGCCGCGCAGTTCACCCGTGGAATGTTGCCGAATCTGACCGGGAGTTAGGACGAACGCTGCGCGCGAACTCGCCACGATTTGATCTATCCGTGTCTGCGGTAGCGCAGTGTCCATTGGTACATAAGGACGGCCGGATTTCACCGCGCCAAGAAATGCGATCAGCATTTCGGGCTCGCGATGGCCAAGTACGGCAATCGGTCTGCGATCGTCACAAAGACGATTTGTCAGGTACGACGCGAGCGCGTCCGAGCGTCGGCGCAGTTCGCCGTACGTCAGAATTTTGTTGTCGCTTGTGTGTGCGATTGCCTCTGGTGCCGCGGCGGCCCAGTGATCGATTCGTTCGATCAGATTCACTAGAAGCCCTGATACACAAAGGGCGGCGTGCGGAAATCGCCACGGCCATATATCGCAATCAAAGCCAGGAGCACGGCAAGGTAATAAAGAATCAGCAGCGCGCGATGCACCGCGGAATGTCGCTCCAGCCAGTTCACATGCGCATCCGCTGCTGGAGATCGGCGATCACAGCCCGCGGTGTGCGCCAGCGTTCGCGCTCAAATTCCGCTGGCGAAATTTTTAATCCGAATTCCTCTTCGATCATCAGGATGAGCTGAACGGTTCTCATCGAGTCGAGCACCTGATAATCGTAGAGGGGCAGATCGAGGTTGGTGAGTACCTCATCGGTCTCGCTTACCGAGGCCAGAAGTTGCAGAACCCTGTCCGCGAATTCTGTAGCTATCATGGAGAAAGCGCACCGTGTCGTGGTGCTTCGAGCAATGCAAAGGTGACCAATTCTTAGCGTCGTGGCAAACGCCCGTGAAAGAAATCGTCAAGGGCACGGTCGTAGTATGCCCAGCCTTTTGCCGTGAGATGACTCTGGTGACGGATAAGAAAAGCCGGGTCTTCGTCATGCTCCTGAAATTCGACTACTGGAAAGTGGTATTGCTCCACCACCGCGGGAAGCTTCCTGTAAAACTCGTCGCGAGCCGAACGCGAAACGCCTGCGTGATCGTAAAAGTCGCCGCCTAAGGGCATGCTGAGAATGAGTGCTCGCGCGTGAACAGTTGCCAGACAGCGCAGGAGCAGATCAAGATCGACCCATGCCGGTGATCCCTTAACGCCCCTGACGAACCCGGCATCACGCGAGCCGGGAGTAATTTTCCGATCGAAGCGCGAAGGGCGTTGAATGTTCCCAGCATCAGCCGGCCTGGCTTTGCTTGCCTTGGCAACGAATTGTGACCAATCGACGGTTTCTTCCTGCAGCCGGGGAGGCGGCTTTGTTTGGCGCTGAATGTGCTGCACCGCTGCCCAATGATCTTCCAACTCGAACAAAACGGTCTGAATTTTTCCCGCCGGCCAGAGCGCGTAGAAAACAACGCGATCAAGCAGTTGCCCGGAGGCGAGACGTCTTAACCCAAATTCAAGGAACGATCGCTGTTCCAGCGTTTCCGGAAATTGGAGCATCCGTGCAGCAATGTCGCGCTTCAGTCCAAAATCCAGCGCGGTGCCAAAAACCATCTCCGTCGCCGCCATCGGCGAAAAATTCGCTATGTAACCCTTGGAAGTGGGCTTTGCGGTGCAAAACCAGCCGGGCGAAAGCGAGATGGCCACCTTTTTGCCGCGCAACGCTGAGCCGAGCGCGCCGATTTTTTGTAGCATGATCAGCGGGCCCGCGCCTCCACTGCCGACGGGCGAAAGTTGGAAACCTGTTGGCGCGGTGCGAAAGAAAATGTTCCCCCGTTCCCGTACCCCGGGCATCAGTAATTCTGAGCTGCCATAAATCAGCAATACGTGTGAGGAATGCGCGGTGGCGCGTTGAAACGCCAGTCCCTGGTTTTTTAGGCCAAGGTTCTCAGGGGCCGTGGATACGATCGTAACGTGTTCGAGGTGAATCAGGACCCGCTGAGCAGCGAAGAAAATGATCGCTGCCAACCCAAGCGTGACAAGGCCCGCAAACAAATGGGGCATTTGTTTCGTGGCGGCGGCGTTCATGATGGAATACGAAGTTATTGTCGTGACTTGACGTCGCAATCGAATTTCACTTCGGTATTCTCACCCCATGGCGTCTTCATCACTCTGGCAGCGATTTCAGCGATATTTCCTGGAATATCGTAGGCTCGGTTTCTCTCTCGACATCAGCCGGATGAAATTTCCGGACGATCTGTTCGAGAAAATGCGGCCGCAAATCGAGCGTGCGTTTGAGGCCATGCGAGGGTTGGAGGCGGGGGCAATCGCTAATCCCACGGAGAAGCGAATGGTTGGCCATTATTGGCTAAGGAACCCTGCGCTGGCGCCGACAGCGGAAATCCGATCCGAGATCGAAGACACGATCCGGCGCATCAAAGCTTTCGCACAAGATGTTCATACCGGAAAAATCGCCGCGGAGAACGGAAAGCGCTTTAAGCACCTGCTGCACATCGGAATCGGCGGCTCCGCGCTAGGGCCGCAATTCGTATCAGCTGCGCTCGGCTCTCCAGACGATCCAATGGACATTTTTTTCTTCGACAACACTGATCCTGAAGGTTTTGATCGCGTACTTAACAGGATAGGAAAGGGACTTTCGCAAACGCTCGTCATCGTTGTTTCAAAATCCGGCGGGACCAAAGAGACACGGAACGGAATGCTCGAGGCGGAAGCGAAGTTTGCTGAGAAAGGACTTCAATTTGCCAGGCACACTGTTGCTGTCACCGGCGTTGGAAGCGAGTTGGACAAACATGCCGAAGCGAATGGATGGCTTGCGCGTTTCCCGATGCCCGATTGGATTGGCGGTCGCACGTCGGTGATGAGCGCGGTGGGCCTTCTTCCGATGGCGCTACAAGGATTCGACATCGATGCCTTTCTCGCCGGCGCCGCGGCCATCGACGAGCGCACCCGGGTGCCAGATGTTGCGCAAAATGCCGCCATGCTTCTCGCGCTCATGTGGTACTACGCCGGCAACGGAAAAGGCGAGAAGGACATGGTCGTTTTGCCATACAAAGATCGGCTGGCGCTGTTCACCAAATATCTCCAGCAACTCGTGATGGAATCGTTAGGCAAAGAAAGGAATCTGGCGGACGGAATTGTTCATCAGGGCATTGCCGTGTACGGAAATAAGGGCTCAACCGACCAGCATTCATACGTGCAACAGCTGCGCGACGGGGTGCCGAATTTTTTTGTGACATTTGTGGAAGTACGCAACGATCGGAGCGGCACAGGGTTTGAAGTCGAGGATGGCATTACAAGCGGCGATTACCTTGAGGGATTTCTGCGCGGGACCCGCAGCGCGTTGTATGAGAAGGGACGGGAATCGATTACCATGAGCATTCCCGAAGTGAACGCGTTTTACATCGGAGCATTGATCGCGCTGTATGAAAGAGCGGTCGGCTTTTATGGCTCGCTGGTTAATATCAATGCTTACGATCAGCCTGGCGTCGAAGCAGGCAAGCAAGCGGCGACCAAACTTTTGCAGCTCCAGAAGCAAGTGCGCGCGGAGCTTTCCGGCCAAGGTAAAACTGCAGAGGAGATTGCACACTCAGTCGACGCCGATCCGGAGGACGTTTTTCATTTGTTACGGCATCTGGCGAGCAACGACCCAAGGATCAAGGTCGTGGCCCGGGATGAAGCTGTGGATGATCGATTTTCACTCGGAGAATCCGAGTAGTTGTGCGTTATGGCGCGAAATTCTTCGCAAACTTCAACGGAAGCGTTGACCGTGCCGTGGAGCGACACGGTTGGTTTTGTCCGGCAACTCAGTCACGATTTGCGCAATGATTTGAACGCGATCGAGCTGCAGTCGGCTTACATTGGTGAACTGACGGAGGATCAGGAACTGACGAATGAAATTAAGCGTCTGCGTGAAGTCATTACCGGCCTAAGTTCGACGTTGCAACTGCTTTCCAGAACGGTAGGGGAGGTTGCACCGAATCTGATCGCTTATCTGGCCGGGGATTTTTTGACCGACATGCGTACGCAGATCGAGCGCAATTTTCCAAAAGAGAACCACGAAATCACATGGGAAATACAATTTCAGGACGAGATGCTGAATATTGATCCGCAGCTGTTCCAGGAAGTATTTGTCGAGCTTTTTGCCAACGCTTTCCAGCACGATCGCGGCAAGGGCGCGCTGATTGCAAGGGCCAGAATCAGCGACGGGCAGTTCCTATTCAGGCTCCATGAACCAAAAACGGTTTCCCCTTCGGATACGCAAAATTGGGGGCGGGAACCACTTCGCAACATTAGACAAAGGCATTACGGCCTTGGTCTGAACCGCGTCCGCGCGATCATAGAAGCACACGGCGGAAAATTGCAGGCTCAGTACGATCCGAAAGCTGCCACGCTCGTTTCAACAGTGACACTTCCGGTGTCGAGGCGGCAGTCCGAACATACTTGAACCTCATAGCAATCTGGCAGTTTAAGGAACTGCATCCCACTGCACGTGCGTAATACCAATAGCCCAAGGTGATGAAAACGGAGAACCATCGTGTTCTGATCATCGATGACGAGCGCCCAGTGCTGATGACACTGGAAGCGTTACTCAAGCGGCGCGGTTATCAAGTGGACACTGGAGTCACGGCTGCCCAGGGACTCAAACTGTTGAAATCAAATTCGCCATCGCTCGTGTTGCTGGATCTGCAACTGCCGGACGCCCATGGCTTGGAAATGCTCGATCGGATCAAAACGGAGTTACCCGAAGTGCAGGTGATCATCCTGACCGCGCATGACTCGCTGCATAATGCCATCGAGTCGATCAAACGCGGCGCGTACCATTTTATCAGCAAGCCGTATGCTCCGGAGGAACTTCTGAGCCTCGTGGAGAAAGCATTGGAAAAACAGTTCCTGCTCCGGGAAGCTGAAAAACTGCGGGAGAAGACGGAGCAATTGGAGAAAAGGCTGGAGCTCGCGGAAGCGCGACCTGCGCCGGTGTTCAAAAGCAAACCGATGCAGGAAATTGAGGAACTGATTGAGGCCATGGCGCCCTCGGATGCGAATGTTCTCATTGCAGGCGAAAGTGGTGTGGGCAAGGAAGTAATTGCAAACGCTATTCACGCCCGCAGCCGGCGTGCCGAACAACCAATGGTGAAGCTCAATTGCGCGGCCTTCCCACAAACGATGATCGAGGGAGAACTTTTCGGTTATGTCAAAGGGGCTTTCACTGGAGCGATGCAGGATTTTCCGGGAATGATCGCTGCGGCAGACGGTGGCACTCTCTTCCTGGACGAAATTTCCGACATGCCTGCTGATTTGCAGACGCGGTTTCTACGCGTGCTGCAAGAACGCGAGTATCGGCCGCTGGGTAGCACGCAGACAATGAAAGCAAATTTTCGCGCGATCGCTGCGACTAACCGGTCGATTCCCGAGGCACTCGCTCAGAACCAGTTGCGCTCCGATTTGTACTACCGCTTGAACACTTTCCAGATTGAGGTGCCGCCGCTGCGGAAACGAAAAGAAGACATCCCGCCTTTGATCACGCAATTTGTTAGGCAATTTTCTCAACAACTGGGCAAGCCGGAGCCGGATATCTCACCCGATGCATTTCAAAAATTGCTCGATTATTCATGGCCGGGAAATGTTCGCGAACTGCAAAACGCCATAGAATACGCGGTGGTGCTGGCCAGGCAGGGCGTGATCGGGGTCAAGGAGTTGCCTGCAGAAATCCAGTTGCCTCCGGCATTGCAGCAAACCGAACTTGGTGGGTTGCCTCGCAAAGGCGTGCAAACCCTCGACGACCTGGAGCGGAATGCAATTCTCCAGGCGCTGGCCGAATGCCGCGGAAACAAGAAAAAAGCAGCTGAACTCCTCGGGATTCAACGGCCTACCCTCTACAACAAGCTAAAACGCTACGGGATCGAGTTGTAGGTTGGGCGAGGAGCCACGGCGTTTTAGCTGTTACCCTCTCATTGGCCGCGGTAGATTACGCGCGCTGTGGATGTTTCGTGCACCACGATCTCGCAGAGGCCGGGACATTGCGATTCTAATTTCCTCCAGAACCATTCGGCCATCTTTTCAATCGTCGGATTCTCCAACCCTTCGATGTCGTTGAGATATGCGTGGTCCAGGATTTTCAGAAGCGGCTTCATTGCAGCGCTGATGTTCGCGTGATCATAAATCCAGCCGACCGTCGAATCGACATCGCCCTCGATAGAAACTTCGACCTTGAAACTGTGTCCGTGCACCCGCCGGCATTTGTGGCCCTCCGGCGCCTTGGGCAACGTCTGCGCCGCTTCAAAAGCGAAATCTTTTGTCAAACGAGCTCTCACGCTTGCGAAAATACCATTACTTTCCTTGGATTGTCATCCCGAACAGTGTGAGAGACCTTTCATGAACTCGGGGGATTACACCAGCTTACACTGCGTAGCAGATCACGCGTTGCGAGATCCTCAGTCGTCCCCGGTGACCGTGGGATTTGAGCGAGCCACTAACAGAGAGCGAGCTCACCACGCTGAGTGGCGCCGAGTGGCTTGAGTCGTGATCTGGGGTTCCATTACTCCGCTCCCCAGTTCAATGGCGGCGATCAGAGTGTAAGAATTGGGTGCAAACGTAAAGGTATCTCGCCACGATGTCTTCCTTCCATTAACGACGTCTTCGTAATCATTCACAAACGAGTCGTCCTCCCAATGCGCAGTGCCGCGCATCTCGCAAGGATGCTTAGGGTTGTTGAAACAGGCGAAGACACGATAAACACTCGCTTCCTTGTCCCACCAGATCACGAGCATGCCATCGAGTTTTCCGGCCGAACCATCGGAGTGGACTTCGTAAATCAATGTTGTCCCGCCAGCGGCCAGTCTCACGTGCACGATACCATGACGGGAACCGCCATTGGAGAAAACTTCTCCGCGCTCCATCGTCTCCGTTGTATTCCAATCGCCGACCAAGACCTTGGCGAGCTTCTCCATTTCAGGGACCGGGCTCCTTTGATCGGATGGAGTTCTACTCTGCGCTTGCTGAGCCGCAATAGAAGAAACGAAAGGAATGATTGAACAAGGGACCCAGAACAAACATGCAACAGTTTTGGACGCCTTCATGTAGCTGGTAACGCCTGCGAAACCCGCACCGCGTTCAGACTCCCCGCTGAGTAGGTCTCCAGATGAATTTGTGCATCTGAAGTTGAAAACGGACGTTCAGTTTGTCTGAGAGAATCCATTCCACGATTTCGCGCGGATCGATCCTGCCGAAAATTGGCGAGAAGAGCACGGCGTGGCAACGGGATGGAAGATCGTAGCGCTGCACCTTATCGCGCGACCACTCGTAATCTTCGCGTGAACCCATAACGAATTTCACTTCATCCCGAGCGGTAAGCTGATCAATGTTCGACCAAAGATTCTTTTCCACTTCGCCGCTCCCCGGGGTCTTTAGGTCGATGATGCGGTGTACGCGCGGATCGACTTTCGATACGTCGTGTGCACCGCCGGTTTCAAGCAGCACCGTGTAACCCGAGTCACACAACATCGACATCAGACGCAGCACGTTTTTTTGCAACAATGGTTCACCGCCTGTAATCTCGACTAAAGGACAGCGATACGCCGCGACCGCATTCAGAATTTCGCCCAACCGTCTTTTGATCCCCTCGTAAAAGGCGTACTCTGTATCGCAGTAGTTGCAACGCAAGTTGCAGAATGTAAGGCGCACGAAAACGCAGGGCCAGCCGGCCCAGCTGCTCTCGCCCTGAAGGGAGTGATAGATTTCGTTGATTGTAAGCGTCTTTTCGCGCTCTGACATGTCATGAACGGCTGTTTTGGATGCGTGTAAACGTCCTATGTGGACAACTACAACGCAACTTTCGTCGATATCCCATCCTTGGCTCTAGTCGATCTTCGACGTTTCGATAATGGCGCTGCAGTTTTGATTGCGCTGACATTTCTTGATTGACGGGCTTAGAGCGGCACTCTAGTCTCGCGCCCATGCGCCCCGGTTATGGTGTGTACACTGGCCGTTTTGCACCGTTTTCAACCGACAAGGCAGCAGCCACAGCGGCCCGAATTACGCACGGGATCGCTTACCGAACCTGGGCAGTTGTCGTGGCAATTTTCTTTGGAGTCGTTTTTGCTGCCCAAGCACAGGAGTCTATCCAGGAAGTGGCTCTGCCGCCTTGGTCGGAGCCAACCCTTCCGTCCATGGAACCACCCCCATCGACGCAAGCTGCGCCGATGCCTTCTGTCGCTGAACCGTTGCCTTCTGCACTCGCGGAGCCATTACCCACCTCGACTGAACCGCTCCCTCCCTCAGAAGAGGCATTTCCCTCGTCATCCGATCCGTGGTCTGCTTCAACAAGCTACGCTACAGCTCAAACAAGTGTTATGTCGGCGCCAGCGGCAGGAGCGCCTTACGGCGGGTTCAGCACAAAGAATGTAGCGGTAGGTGAAGGCCCGGCTACAAGCGAACCGCGTCGTTTTCATTACAACTTGCAGCTGACCGTGCGAGGGGTTTGGGACGACAACATCTTTATCACTCACACAGATACGAAATCCGATTATTATTTCGCAATTGAGCCGCAGATCACAATTGGCGTCGGTGACATTGAGGGACGCAGCAGAAGCTATCTCCGATTGGATTATATGCCGAGCGCGATTCTGTTTGTCGATCACTCTGACCAAGACGCATTTAACCAGCTCATTCACCTCGAAGGCGGATACAGCACTGGCCGGTTAAGGTTGGCGCTTTTCGAGGATATAGCGCTGCTTGAATCGGCAAATCTCAATAGCATTATCGACACCACCGGTCTGTGGGCGAATCTGGACGCAAGTGCGCCCACCCGAGTTAACATTTTCAACACGCGGTTGACCGCACAGTATGATCTGAGTGGCAAAATGTACCTGCAGGGAGAATTCGATTCATCCATCTACTTCTATCCAACTCAGATCAGCGACTACACTGTTTCGGGCGGCCTGTATCTTTACTACAACTGGTCGCCGAAGGTCTCCGTAGGTGTTGGCGGCACCTTCGGTTACAATTGGGTCGACGACCCTACGCCAAACCAGAGTTTCGAGCAGGTCAACGCGCGCCTCAATTATCAGGCGACGGCAAAGTTGGGCTTGTATGCCTCAGCGGGTGCCGAATTTCGTCAGTTCGATGGCAATCGGGGTACCTACACCACGCCTATTTTTGAGCTGGGGCTGACACATCATCCATTCGAAGGAACGACTATCAACCTGGCGGCCGGCCGGCGGATTTATAATTCTGGGTTCCTACCCAATCAAGATTTCGCGGACACCTATGTTGTTGGCCGTTTTCAGCAGCGATTGTTCCACCGCCTTTACTTGGGCTTGGGCGCCGGTTACGAAAACTCGGATTATTTCGCTGCCGCCAACAATGTCAGTGCGCCGCGAAATGATGATTACTGGTTTATCGAGCCATCGGTTGACGTGCTGATTACCAGATGGCTGAATGCCGGGGTGTACTACCTGCACCGTGAGGACAACAGTAATATCGACACCTTCAGCTTTAATGACAATCAGGTGGGCGTTCGGGCAACAGTCAGGTTCTAAAGAGAGTTTGAGTCGTCGTCGAGTAAGGGCACGAAGACAGTGGTTGCCAATTGCACTCGCGTTGTCGTTGCTACCAAGCTTTCTTCAGGGGCAAAACACTTCTGGAATCAGCGGATCACAGGCGACTGGGTCCACGAGCACATCATCCGCGAGACCGGCGTTTCCGTCCGGGGCCGGAGCGAGTGCGCCGGCTGGTTACGTGTTAAGTCCCAACGACTACATCGGTGTTGAAGTTTTCGGCGAAGACGATCTACGCACAAACGGACGATTGAATCCCGAAGGCAATTTGAGCGTGCCATTGCTGGGCTCAGTGCATTTGGCGGGTTTGACTCTAACCCAGGCGGCTTCAAGGCTTACAGAGTTGTACGGCCGCGATTACCTGGTCAATCCAAAGGTCAATGTCATGCTGCTCGGCTACGCCAAGCGACGGTTCTCTATCCTGGGACAAGTGGGTCGCCCCGGCAGTTATGAAATGCCTGAGTCCAGTCCAGGGGGTATCGATCTACTGGAAGCGATCGCCTTGGCCGGTGGATATACTCGTATCGCTGCCCCGGAACGAATAACTGTGCGGCGGCAGAGTGCGAACGGAGATCAAGTTTTCAAGGTCAATGCCAAAAAATTCAACAAGGCTAACGGCGGTGGTTTTCGGGTTGAACCCGGTGACACTATCACCGTTGGAGAAAGCATCTTTTAACGGCGAAACTTTTCGTCGGTGCGCTTTTTCCGACGCGCTTGTTGGTGTATTGTGGCAGCCGATATTCTGCCGTGATTGATCCCGCGCAATCTTCTGTCGGCACGACCGTTTCCACAAATTCGGAAAAGCCGGTTTTGTCTGATTTGGCCGGACATTACACGGAGGGCCTGCATAGATTCGATTTCCGCCGGTTCTGGCATTCTTTTTTGGAGCGCATTTGGATCGTGGCGATTTGTATCCTCGCCGGCTTTTTCCTCGCGCTCGGCTATCTCGCACGGACCCCAAAGCTTTACCAGGGTCATACCGTCCTTGAAGTGGAATTTCAAGAGCCGAGCTTTCTGCCTACGGACGATTCCACAACACGCATGCGCTCTATGTTTCTGGCCAGTCAGGAGGCGTTGCGGACAATTGAACAGAATCTCACAAACCAAACATTGCTTTCGAGAGTCGTGCGTTCGGAAGGCCTGGCGGCAGACGGCGGACGCGCCCTCTTGGGCCAGAGCGTAGTGTCCGATAAGAGCTCCGGTTCTTCGCGAGCGGGTGAAAAGGTGCCGGAGCCCGGCGCAAAGAATCAGAGTGTAAGTGGCGTCACAACGTTTACCTCGCTTGAAGAAGGATTGGGCCGGGGAATGGTCGGCATGATAAGACCGGCGATTCGCCGCGGAACGCGGCTTATCGACTTGTACGTGACCCATCCCGATCCAGTCATGGCACAGCGCCTCGCCGAAGCAGTCGGCCGTGAATACATTCGCAATTCAATTGAGCGGCGCGCCTCGATGAGTGAGGACGCGTTGCGGTATTTACTCGAAGAAGAAGAACGTTTGAAGAAGAATCTGCAAAGAAGTGAAGCGGCGGTCGCGGATTACAAGGCAAACAACCCGGATGCATTGCAACTCGGTGGCGGCACAGCTGCGACGGGTTCACAACAGGGATCAGGCGCGGGCGGCGGCGGACCCCGCGGCGGTCTCGTAGAAGACAAGCTGCAAGACCTGAACAGTAAATTGACCGCAGCAAAAGCTGACCGAATTCGCCTTGAAGGCGAGCTCGAGCAAATCCATTTAAGCGGCAATAACATCGACGCTTTGCTTCAAGTCCCGAGTATCTCCGCAGCCCCGATGGTGACGGACGCGCGGCGTACCGTTACGCAGATCGAGGCTGCGCTTACCACTTACGCGCTGCGATACAAAGACAGGCATCCGAAAATGATTGCCGCCAAGGCTTCTCTTGCAGATGCAAAGGAGAAGCTCCGTCAAGCAGTATTGGCGCAGCCCGCCATTCTGCGCAATGCGATCGAACAGACGAAGGCCACGGAGGACAGCTTGCAAAAAGCCCTCCAAGATCAGCAGGGCGTGGCTGTCGCGCTCAATCGGACAGCTATCGGTTACCAAGAATTGGCGCGACAAGCCGAAACTGATCGCGCACTTTACGAGAGCGTTCTTCGGCAAATAAAAGAGACGAGCCTAAGCAAAGACATTAAGGCGAACGCAGTCAGTGTAATTGAGCATTCGCCGCTTCCGCATTCACCTGTAAGTCCGCGCCCTACCAGAACGATCCTTGTGGGATTGCTTGGAGGTTTGGTCGCCGGGTTAGCATTCGTCCTTGGCGCCGATGCCCTGGACCGTTCAATCAAAACCGTGGACCAGGCGGAAAGCACGGTAGGATTGCCGGTGTTCGCAGCTGTCCCGGAAACCACCGACGACGGTCCAGTGAACCGTTTGAAACGGCGAAGCAAAAAGGCATTCGGTAGTAGTTCCAACTACCGGGTCGTCGTGGAAACTCCTGAAAGCCCGGCAGCTGAAGCGTTCCGCAATTTACGAGCCGCGCTGGCGCTCTTGGGCCCGGAGGCAGAGCGTAAGGTTTCGCTTTTCACCAGCGCGGTGCCTAATGAAGGAAAAAGTTTTACCAGCGCCAATTACTCACTCGCCTTGGCACAGCAGGGTTACCGTGTGCTTCTCATTGACGGCGATTTGCGACGGCCAACGATGCACAAAATTTTCCGTTTTCCGAGCGCAGGAAATAATTCCGATGAAGACAGCGAGGCGGGGGTAATAGATTGCCTGCTGGGCGAGGCCGACGTAGCTTCAGCAGCGCGCCAGATTCCTGCCGGCGAAATCCAGATCGTCGATGAGAACATTGCGGTCACGGGGAACATTCTAACTGCGACCGGAGGTGAGCTCTCTGTGCTCGCCGGTGGACGACGTTCGCCCAACCCGGCTGAAATTCTCGCTGGCCCCTTCTTTGGGCGTCTGATCCTTGAGGCTGCCACGCTTTATGACCGCATCGTGATCGACAGCGCGCCGATCCTTGCAGTTAGTGACACGCTCCTGATGACGCCACATATCCAGACGTTGTGCATTGTCGTACGAGCCGCAAAAACTCCTCGTCAAGCGGTGCGCCGCGCAATCTCTTTGCTGGCAAAATCAGGGATTCGACCGGCTGGCCTGGTCTTGAACCGATTGCGACGGAGCGGTGGAATTGGTTACTACTACCATTATTCTTCGCATGGTTACGGTGTAGAGGAAGGAGCATATTCTCGAAGCTACGATCGCGTGCCCAACTCCGATCGCCAAGGCAACGGAGCGTAGACTCAGCTTTGCTCAGTTCTGACCGCAGCCCCTGAAATGTGACGTATGCTCTGTGACTTGTCGTACCATAACCGGCTTCCCCAGCATACACCCAGATACGTCGCCACATACAACTGAATTGACTCTATTTGAAATGGAAAATCGACCAGCGCATGAATCGCGACTCCCGCGAGAGCTATGATAGCCAAAGGCTGCATCACGCGTCTTCTCGGCAACCAGTCTCGCGTGGCATACCTGCGATAACTAAGAATTCCGACTACTATTCCGCCGAAAAAGAGCACCGCCAAGAGGCTGCTGCCCAGCCAACCCCATTCCAGCACAGTTTGCAGGTAATCTTGATGTAAAAATCTCCAACTTCCCGGAACTGCGTGACCGGATCCAATGTTGTATCCAGGGAATACAACCCGAAACGTGCCTGGCCCAAACCCGAAAAATCCGGCGCCAGGCAACGCGCTCAGCGCCAGGCGTGAAGCTTGCCAACGTGCGTCGGCAGGAAGTTGCTCACCCACCGATTGCCAGCGATTAAGCGGTTGTTCCAAATGAGTCGCTTGAGCCAATGCAATCAGCGCTAAAACGAGGGCAAGCGCGCCAGTGATGACCACGCTCTTACGTGCATTGGGTAGTCTTCGCAACAAGCCCGGGCCAAAATGCAGGCCGATGAGGAGCAGCAACAAAAGCGCGACCACGTGAGCCATTCGTGACGTATTCGCAAGCACTCCGGCGATAGTTACAACAAAAAAAATTGTCCATACCGCGCGCATGCCCGGTTGAGGACGCTTCGTAAACGCCCGGATAACGAGACCGGCACTCAACGGCCACACCAGGTTCAGAAAAGCACCGGCGTTGCCATGATAAAAATAAGTAGCGAAAAATGTTGTAACCCGGAATTCTGGCGGCGGTGGCGGTTGCCAAAAGATCATCTGCGCTCCGGTAGCTTTCTGGAGCAATCCAATAAATGCTATCGAGCCGCCGACTAGGCCAATGACATACCACAGCCGTAGCAACCATCGGCTACTCTTTGAGAGGTCGCAGACGAACAATATCGTTCCGAGCAGTAGGATACCCCGCAACATCCACGCGAAACTATTCGCATAATCAACAGAACCAGTTAAAGACGGCACAAAATTCCGCAGCGGGACAAAAAGGGAAAATTCTGAGTCGTAGATGGACTTGGCATTAAGGACCATCCAGCCTCCTATACAAGCTAGGGCACCGGTCAGAAGGAGAAGAAAACGGGGTAAAAGGGGCCAACGTCTGTTAGTGAGTAATTCGGCAACCCAAAGCACGAGCACGACGAGTAACAGACAGTTAGTCACGTTGATACTTGCTGAGGTCGTGGCGCCGTATGCCCACGGAGCATAGATGAGGGCAGCAAAGAAAATCCAGCGAGATGCCGTTCGGAAGATGATTGACATCATCTGGGAGATTTCGAAAGCAAAAACTTCATCAACCGACAACTAACCGATCCTTGGTGTCCTCTGATCAACGCCCCTTGCCAAACAGCATGGTGTACAACGTTTTTAACACGATCATGGCATCCAGCTTTAGCGAGTAATGCCTGATGTAGTAAAGATCGTATTTTAGCTTTTCAACGGCATCCTCGTCGCTCTCGCCGTAGGGATAATTGACCTGCGCCCAGCCGGTGATTCCTGGCTTCACCAGGTGTCGAAAGTGATAGAAGGGGATGCTTTGCTCATAGCGTTCGGCACATTTGCTCCATTCGGGGCGCGGACCAATCAGGCTGATGTCGCCTTTTAACGCATTCCAAAGCTGGGGCAATTCATCGAGTCGAAGTTTTCGCAACCAGCGTCCCACACGAGTCACTCGGGGATCGTCTTCACGCGTGTAGATATCTTCTTCCGAATGATCCCCGCGACAGCGCATCGTCCGGAATTTGAAAAGAATAAAGCGTTTTCCGTCGCAACCGACTCTTTCCTGTCTGAAAAGGACCGGAGACCCGTCTTCCATCCAGATCGCTAAAGGAACAAGAATGAAGAGCGGGGAACCAGTGACCAGGGTAGTTGCCGAGGCAAGCACATCGAAAAGGCGTTTGAGGTAGTGATAGGGAGAGGTGCGCGCTAACTGAAATCCGGTCTGCAGCGGCCAAAACGGATCGACAATTCCGAGCGGCAGATAACGCCATTGAGTTTCGTAGAAAGATTCCAAAGTGTAAACGCGCGTTTCCTGGAACTGGGCATGCACTAGGCGTTCCAGCAATTTGCCATCCAGTGAGTTCGGTCGTTCAGCGAGGATGATGCCGCTGTACCGATTGCTAAGGTCGTCCAACTTCGACGCGAGATTTGCCTGCACGATCGGAGATCCCTCACCGGCGACGGGCTGACCAACGTGCTCTTCATTTACACCAACGAATTCCAATTGCTGGCTATTTGAAGACTTTTTGTAAGCCTTGTAGAATCGCGCCGCGATAGCACCGCTCCCGATAACCAAAAAAGAGCGCCCGACGCTTCTAGCGATTACGTATTGCCGAATCCAGCGGCGGTACGCCAGCGACAGCGGAAGAAAAATCGCGAAGCTCAAAAGCAGCACGCCGCGACTTGGCTTCATCGTTTGATCAAACGTCGCCGCGGAATAAATAAGCATTGCACTGACTAACCCGGCTGCGGTTAACGCAAGAATGTGCTCAGCCGCATAACCGAGGGTCAGCTTCTCGACTGTCCTGTCGTAACCGCCAACAAAGTACAATGCTGCTACAATCACACTGAGCTGAATAAGATTGATGACGAAGAACTGAAACGGCGTTGCATAATATGCGTCATATCGAAACCACCCTGCGACCCGATAAATAGCGAGCCAGCTGACCACATCCAAAAACAGATAGAGCGCAGCCGACAACCACTCATGGCTCAGAAAATGCGACCAGAAACCAAGCTTGTGAGTCGTCGCGGCAGCGCGCCCGCTCGCGAATAGTGAACGACCCTTGAATCGAAGGATTTGCCGGAAAAGCGTCTGAGGCTCTTCGCTGTCCGCCATGAGGCCGGCAATTATATCCTCGGGTAAACTGAAGTAAAAGATTGCTTATTCCACCACAGGCAAGAGCCGTTGAGAATGGTGACGCGTGTGCGAATGCCTAACAGCTTGACGCTCCGAGCGGTCTTAATAATCTCACAGGCGAGCGGCGACTGACGGTGCTCCAAATCTCTCGTGAATATCTTTGCTGCTTTTTATCGCTCATCCGTTGGAAAAAAAATGATCGTCGCAGTCACGGGCGTTATTTTGATCCTTTTCGTTATCGGACATCTGCTAGGAAATTTGCAGATTTTTCTGGGTCCAGATTGGATCAACGGTTACTCGGAACACCTGCGCGACCTCGGTCCGTTGCTCTGGTTGATTCGTTTGTTCCTGCTCGCGGCTGTTGTTGTTCACATTTACGTAACGATTCAACTGGCGATCGAAAATCGCCGTGCCCGACCGGAGGCCTACGTTGACCGAGAGTATGTCAAAGCAACATTCGCTTCGCGGCACATGGTGATGAGCGGATTGATCGTGCTCGTGTTTATCGTTTACCACATCGCGCATTTCACCGTCCGTGTGACCGATCCCCGCTTTGGTTTGCTCAAGGCCGATCCGCTGGGGCACTATGACGTCTATTCGATGATGGTGTACGGATTCCAAAATTACTACGTCTCCGCATTTTATGTTCTTGGACTTTTTTTGCTCGCGCTTCATCTGAGCCACGGATCGTCAAGTTTCTTTCAATCGCTTGGGCTTAATGACAAAAAACTGACGCCGCGTCTCGCGTTAGGCGGCCGAATCCTAGCCTGGCTTTTGTTTATCGGGTACACGTCCATTCCTGTTGCGATCCTCGCTGGCGCCATTAAGCCATCACAACAGCTGTAGGAAAAACGATTGGGTTTCCTACAAGTCGACAATCTGCACGCCTTCCTCCCCGGTGCGTTTCGCGTAAAGATCGCTGAGACGTTTGGTCATCGGTCCGATTCTTCCGTTGCCGATTTGCCGATTGTCGATCCTGATTACGCCGGCGAGTTCACCCATTGTGCCGGTGCAAAACATTTCAGTCGCACCATAGACATCGGCGAGCGACAAATCAGTCTCGATGTACGGAATGTTTTCGGCGGCACAGATCTCGATCACAGTCGCCCGGGTAATTCCGTCGGGGCACGCCACGACGCGGCTTGTTGCCAGCTCGTCTCTTGTTCGGGATTCGTCGGAGTTACGCACAATGAACACGTGCGTCGCGTTCATTTCGGCAACAAACCCGCGCGTGTCGAGCATAAGCGCGTCGTCAGCGCCCGCATTGTTCGCTTCGATCTTTGCCAGAATCGAGTTCAGTAAGTTTGCATGGTGAATCCGCGCATCCAGTACATCCGGCGGCGGGCGGCGGATGTTGCTGGTGATCAAGTTCAATCCGGTTTTCGCGTAAACTGGCGGCTTGTGTTCAGCGAGTACGATCAATGTGGGCCCACTTTGGTTCAGTCGCGGGTCCATGCCTGAAGTAATCTTAACGCCACGCGTCAGAGTGAGCCGAATATGCGCGCCATCCCGCATTTTGTTTGCAGAAAGCGTGCGTTTGATTTCGTCGATGATTTTTTCGCGTGACGGAATCGCCTCGAACGAAAGTGCGTGGGCTGAACGTTCGAGGCGATCGAGG
>Ga0081455_10001035_pt1 | contig 20818 bp, 20 predicted proteins | sample TabmetS3T2R1_FD_70207 | JGI IMG/M metagenome (GOLD analysis project Ga0081455, IMG submission 70207) | Tabebuia heterophylla rhizosphere microbial communities from the University of Puerto Rico - S3T2R1 | ecosystem: Host-associated > Plants > Roots > Rhizosphere ...
TCCTGCACAGGCGGGGTCGCGCCATCCGCAATCTGTCGATTCGGGAATTGCGTGGGGAGTTACGCCGAACCAATCCAACTGTGCGAGCGATAACACGACGCGGTTGGGCAACACTGCACCGGATGCTCCCGGAAAATTTGATCGTCGCCGACTCAGAGCTCCGGATTGAAAACGGGCCGACCACTGTTTTGTTGCGAAACGGATTTCTATCTGCAAATCAGACCGAAGCGGGCCGTTTCAGCGCCGCTGAGGTCATGATCGCCTCACCTTGGTTCCATCAGACGTTTTCACAACTGCGCGGTGCAACTCACTGGGAAACTGACCATCTGACAATTGCGGGGCTCACTTTGACACATGGCCTCGACCTGCAGTCCGCCACGGCGGATTTGTCGCGGCTGGGGAATCAACGCGTGGGATTGCAGTTCGACGCCGATGCGTTCGGCGGAAAAATCCGCGGAAACATTTCGCACGAATGGCGCTCTCCACAATCCAACTGGAAAGTTGCTGGCGGTGCTACCGATATTTCTCTCGAGCAAACATCAGAAGCATTCGGATTCGCCGATCCCGTTAGCGGGCTGCTCCACGCCTGTAATTTCACTTTTCGCGGAAACCTAGCCCAGCCAGACCGCGTGACCGCGTCGCTTTGGAGTGAATTAACCGGTCTTACCTGGCGCAATCGCACGGCGGAAGCGATCATGCTCGGCGCTGCACTTTACAACCGCCGGATTCAGCTCCAGCAGCTTTACATTAAACAACAGGCAAATCAGTTCACATTAAGCGGCGAAGCCGTGTTTCCCACGAGCGCGTCCGGCTGGCTTAGTCCGGATTTTCGCGGCAATATTTCCGCATCCATCGATCAACTGGGCGATTTCGCCGCTCTTTTTGGTGCGAACGCCGGCGATTTCGCGGGGAAAATCACGATTGACGGAGCCATGGATACTCGCGACCGGAAATTCGGCGGACATCTGATGGTCGAGGGAGCCTCGATCACATTTTTTAAAACAGCGATCGACAACCTGAGCGCGAAACTGAATTTGAAAGCCACGGACCTCGAGATCGAACAACTGGCGATGACGCACAAAAACGATTCTCTCAGCGGCCAGGGTAAAATCGATCTGTCGCATGAACATAATTATTCAGGAACTCTCGAAGCCAGATTGAATAACCTGATCGATTATCTGTCGGTTCCGCGCGGCGCAGCCGAAAAAGCAAACCCAATCCCGGCTGACGTTCAGGCGACCATCGATTCCGGCAATTGGGATGTACGCGGTGTCGTCCATTCGCCCAATTCCAGTCCAATAAGTTTCACGGCTAATTTTCCGTTGCAAATCGGGACGGATTGGAACGCTTTTCGGATGTCTCCGCTGAATATCACACTAAACTTTCCATCGCTCTTTCTGGCAAAGACGCCTCAGCTTTTCCATCCGCAAGTTTTCAGCGACGGCATTCTGAGCGGAAACATTTCGCTTTCCGAAACATTGCAACATCCCCGCATCGATGGAGACATCCAGCTGATGAACGGAAAGCTATCTGGCGACGGAGAAACATCCATCAACCTCACCGAAGCAAGTGGACGAATTGTTTTTAGCGGAAATCGCGGCTCGATAGAGTTTCTCAATGTTGCGACCAAGGATACCGATCTTTCACTTCGTGGAGAGATCGATTTTCAGGACACGAACAATGTGACGGTCAGGATCGATGGAGCCATGCCGATTTTTGATCTGACGCCCCACCCAATCGATTGCATGAGCAAAATCGAATTCGCGTCGGTGCCATTCACGCTCGCCCCCGCTGTGGCAGAGTTGCAGTTTTGCGGGGCGCTCTTCCAACCCAATTGGACCATTGGTTTAAAGGAGCGGACGATCGCACAATCCTCCGATGTTCCAGATCCAAATAGCGTTACTCGGGAGTTTCCGTTTTGTTTCTCAGGCAATTCCTCGGAAAAAGCGACATTATTATTGGGAGCATTTCCGCGACCCGAAGCGCAAGCAGCAGCGACACCTCGGCCGAAAAAACGAACAACGGGACGCGACTGAACGGCATCGCCCCGCATGAAGTCCAGGGATGACCGCGTTTACGATTTTTCTGTCACTAGCCAGCGGGAAAGTTTCTCTTCGAGCTCGCCCGTGAGATTGACGCTAAACTCTGCGCCCGCGTCCAGGCGCAGCGCATTTCCATTTGCGCGATCGAACAGCAATTGAACTGGTCGACGGCCTGGCGAGCTGGCAAGAATCCTCCGCACTTCTCGTAATTCGTCTCCCGTTGTAGCCGAAGAGAATTGCAGGAGCACCGCGGATTCCTGATTTGAAGGTCCTTGAGTCGCGCCGTTGGGCTTCCCAGATGAAAGCGTCCTGATTTCCTGTGCCACCGCACGGGGGATATCACCGCGTTTATCCAGTGTTCCTTTTATTTCGATAACTCGTCCCGCCTCCAGCGAGCTCGACACCTTCAGGTAGACCTCGTTCCATACCACCACTTCGAGCATATCCGCCCGGTCTTCGATCCAGACGACAGCAAATGGCTTGCCCTCTTTTCTTGTAAACTTTTTCTCAACATCTACAATCGCACCGGCAATCCTGAACGGCGCGCGATCGTCCAGATCTGCGAGTGAAGCGATGGATCGATACTTTTTCGCAGCGAAAACTTCCGCATATGCGTCGAGCGGGTGGCCGCTGACGTAAAAACCAAGCAGTTCCTTCTCGTAGGAAAGTTTTTGATGCTCGCTCCACGGAGTCGCCGGCCTTTTTCTTGATCCAGTGGGAGCGGTCGCTTCATCAAACAGCGAAACCTGCCCGGCAATCCTGTCCCGTTGCGCTGCCGCGGATGCGCTAACGGCGTCATCGATACAATTGAAAAGTTCGGAACGATCCCGCCCCAGGAAATCAAATGCGCCAGCCTTGATAAGGCTTTCAAGCATCTTGCGGTTGGCAACGCGGGAGTCCAACCGCGCGCAGAAATCCTCGAGTGAAGTAAAGTCACCTCGCTGTTCACGCTCGCGAATTGCTGCTTCCATGGCCGCTTCGCCGACGTGTTTGATGGCGGCAAGGCCATAACGAATCGCGTTTTGCTGTAGCGGCGCTTTGTGAGCGACGTCTTCGTTGCTTCGGCGGTCATCCCGACCTGTCGGGACTACCGTAATTTCCGGAATAAATTTCAAGCCGCTCTTGTTGATGTCCGGCGGCAGGATGGCAATGCCCATCCTTCTGCATTCGCCTACGAAAACGGAAATCTTGTCGGTGTTGTTGATTTCGTTGCTCAGCAAACCCGCCATGAACTCCACAGGGTAATGTGCTTTGAGATACGCGGTTTGATAACTGATCACGCCGTAGGCCGCGCTGTGACTTTTGTTGAACCCGTAGCCGGCAAATTTTTCCAGTAAATCGAAAATGGCGTTCGCTTTCTTTTCCGGGATCTTGTTTGTTCGCGCACAGCCTTGGATGAAATTTTTTCGCTCTTTCGCCATCTTCTCCTTGTCCTTCTTACCCATGGCGCGACGGAGAAGATCGGCTTGAGCAAGTGAATACCCGGCAAGTTTGCTTGCCGCAGCCATCACCTGTTCCTGGTAAATCATCACGCCGTAGGTATCGGCGCAGATACTCTCGAGCAGCGGATGCAGGTATTTGATCGGCGTGACGCCCTTTTTTGCCTTCACGTACTCAGGGATGAGTTCCATCGGCCCGGGCCGATAAAGGGCAATCAATGCGATGATGTCGTCGAGTTTCTTTACGTCGAACTGTTTCGACAAACTCGTCATTCCCCCAGACTCCATCTGGAAGAGGCCGATCGTTTCGCCGCGGTTATAGAGGGCGAACGCGGCGGCGTCATCGAGCGGAATGTCCTTAAGCGAAAAGCCTGGCTCGCGCTGGTGAATCAAGGCCAGTGTATCCTCAATGACTGTCAGCGTTTTCAATCCCAGGAAATCCATTTTCAGGAGGCCCAGATCGTTGAGAGGTCCCATGGCGTACTGACTGATCACGTCGTTGCCCTTGACGTCGCGGCACAGAGGGATGTAATCAGACAAATCGCAGTCAGCGATCACCACTCCGGCGGCGTGCACGCCGGCATTGCGCGACAAGCCTTCGAGAACTTTTGCATAGTCAAACAGCTGTCGGGTCGCCGGCTCCGTGGCTACGGCTCGTTTCAGTTCCGGATTTTTTTCTACGGCTGAATCGAGGGTGATGTTCAGCTCGTTTGGAATCATCTTTGCAACGCGATCCGCATCGCGATAACTCAAACCCATCACTCGACCCACGTCGCGTACCACACTTTTCGCTTTGAGCTTACCAAACGTGATGATCTGTGCCACGCGGCGTTCACCGTATTTTTGTCGCACGTACTCGAGAACTTCTCCGCGACGCGCTTCGCAGAAATCAACATCGATATCCGGCGGCGAAATCCTGTCCGGATTCAAAAACCGCTCGAAAAGCAATCCATATTGAAGCGGATCGATGTCGGTGATCCCGAGAACATAAGTAACCATCGAACCGGCAGCGGAGCCACGACCAGGTCCTACGGGAATGCCTTTCTCTTTGGCAAAATGAATGAAATCCCAAACAATGAGCAGATAGCTGACGAATCCGGTTTTTTCGAAAACACCCAGCTCGTAGTCGAGCCGCCGAAGCAATTCTGGGTCGTTCGTCGCGCGTTCGCCGTAGCGCAGCCGCAAACCGTCGTAACAAAGCTCGCGCAAATATTCTTCGCGTGTTTTCCCGGCCGGCACCGGATACTCGGGATACTTGGAGTGTCCAAACTCAAGGTCGAGGTGACAGCGTTCGCCAATTTCGAGCGTGTTTTCGATCGCTTCGGGAAAATCGCGGAACAGCTCGCACATTTCGGCCGGTGATTTGAAATACAGCTCCGGCACGTAACGCATTCGGTTCTCGTCCTGCACCATTTTGCCCGTGCCGATGCAAAGCATGACGTCGTGGGCCTGATGATCGGTCCTGCGCAGAAAATGAACATCGTTTGCCGCGACCAATCCCACGCCAATGTCCCGCGCAATTTGCGGCAGCACTGTCATGCATTTCCGCTGTTCTTCGATGCCGTGATCGTGCAATTCGATAAAGAAATTTTTCGGGCCGAGAATGTCTCGATATTCGGCCGCGCTTTGCTTCGCCTTCTCGATGTTGTTTGCCTGGATTGCCGTATTGATTTCGCCCGCGAGACACCCACTCAGACCGATCAATCCCTCCGAACGCGCCGCGAGCAATTCCTTGTCGATCCTCGGCGCGTAATGAAAACCATCGAGATGCGCGGTCGTGATCAGCTTCACGAGATTCCGGTACCCGGTCTCGTTTTCCGCCAATAACGTGAAGTGATACGCTGCGTCGCGCCGCGATCCCGGACGGTCTTTGTGCGATCCTGGAGCGATATAGGCTTCGCAACCGATGATCGGTTTCACCCCGGCACGCTGCGCTTCCTGATAAAATTCGATCGCACCAAATAAATTGCCGTGGTCGGTGATCGCGACCGCCGGCATCTTGAATTCCGCCGCTTTTTTCATCAGTTCTTTCATCCGGATGGCGCCATCCAGTAGCGAGTATTCAGTGTGCAGATGAAGATGAACGAAAGAGTCACGAGCCATCAGTTTCAGTATAAGCGTCAAAAAAAATCTTTGGCAAATTTCCCAAGCATCTCACCGCGAATGGAGCCAGAAAGCACAGGAAGATTTTATGCTTGTGCCCGCTGTCTCTTCGCCTCTCCCTTAGCAAGGGAGAGGCGGGACCACGTTTCCGGGCCCCTAAAGGCGTGACGGCAATCAAAAACAACCGTTTCTACCGCATTTCATCGGCCAAAAAAATTCGTGATTGCATTCGTATCGCTGCATTGCTAAGAGAGCCCGTGCTGCGTTTAGCTTTCAATTGCAAGATTCCGCGCGACGCTGAGGTTACCTGAGATGAAAAAACTGGAGGCCATCATCAAACCGTTCAAGCTCGAAGAGGTCAAAGAAGCGCTCGCCGAGCTCGGCATCGAAGGGATGACCGTCACGGAAGTCAAAGGGTTCGGCCGTCAAAAAGGGCATACGGAAATCTATCGCGGGAGCGAATATACGGTCGATTTTTTGCCAAAAGTGAAAGTGGAAGTGGTGATGGCGGACGATATGGTGGACAAAGCGGTTAGCGTAGTCGTGGCTGCCGCCAAAACCGGCAAAATTGGAGATGGAAAAGTGTTCGTGCTCCCTGTTGAGCACGCGGTGCGCATTCGCACCGAAGAAATCGGCGAAAAAGCTGTTTGAATTTGATGACGAAAATCGAATGAGAAATCCGAAGCAATGACGAACCCTGAATGACGAAATCCAGCCGCGTGCGGGCTTCGTCATCCAGTCGTGTCTTCGCGATCCATCATTCGGATTTCGTCATTTCGCTTTTCCATCAACGCTCAACTATCAACTAACAACTCCTCGATTATGGCCAAAGACAAAACTCCATCCGACGTCAGCAAAATGATCAAAGACTGCAACGTGAAGTTGATCGACTTCAAGTTCACGGATCTGCTCGGCACCTGGCAGCATTTCACGACCACGCTCACAGAATACAACGAGGAGATTTTCACCGATGGACTCGGTTTTGACGGATCAAGCATTCGCGGCTGGCGCGTAATCAACGCTTCAGACATGCTCGTCATTCCCGATGCGACTACCGCGTGGATCGATGTCTTCAACGCCGAACCGACCCTGAGTTTGATTTGCACCATCGTCGATCCGATCACGCGCCAACCGTACGATCGTGACCCGCGCGGGGTTGCCGAAAAAGCGGAAGCTTATCTCAAATCAACCGGCATCGCCGACACCGCGTTCTTTGGACCAGAAGCGGAATTTTTTATTTTCGACGATGTCCGATTTGCGAATAGCGGCAACGCGGCGTCATACATGGTCGATAGTGTTGAGGGACACTGGAACAGCGCGCGAGAAGAATTTCCAAACCTCGGTTACAAGATTCGACCGAAGGAAGGTTATTTCCCGGTCTCACCGATGGATTCGCTGCAAGACATTCGCAACGAAATGTGCCTGGAGCTGGAGAAAGCGGGCGTCGCGATCGAGCGCCAGCATCACGAAGTGGCAACGGCGGGTCAGGCCGAGATCGACATCCGGTTCGCGCCGCTGAAACGGATGGGTGACAGCATGCAGTACTACAAATACATCCTGCGCAACGTCGCCAAGCGGCATAACAGGACGGTGACGTTCATGCCGAAACCGATTTTCGCCGATAACGGGTCGGGCATGCACACCCACATGTCGCTTTGGAACGGCGATAAACCGCTCTTTGCCGGGAACGGTTACGCCGGGCTGTCGGAGCTGGCCCTGTTTTTCATTGGCGGAATTTTGAAGCACGCGCCTGCGCTCACCTGCCTGACAAATCCGACGACCAACAGCTACAAGCGGCTCGTCCCCGGATTCGAAGCGCCGGTCAATCTCGCCTACTCTGCGCGCAATCGTTCCGCCGCGATCCGAATTCCGACTTATTCACCGAGCCCAAAAGCAAAGCGCATCGAATTCCGCACGCCGGACGCTGCTGCAAATCCATATCTCGCCTTCTCGGCGATGCTTCTGGCGGGGCTCGACGGAATCCAAAACCGCATGGACCCCGGCGATCCGCTCGACAAAAATCTCTACGAACTCCCACCGGAAGAACTCGCGCAGGTCGCCAGCGTGCCGGACTCACTCCGTGGCGCAATCGAAGCGCTCCAGGCGGATCATTCCTTCCTGTTACGCGGCGACGTCTTCAACGAAGACTTCATCGCCAACTGGATCGACATGAAACAAAAAGAATACGACGCGCTTCGTTTAAGGCCCCACCCCTACGAATTTGCCATGTATTATGACGTTTGATCGCGCGTGTGCCGGCCGCACTTGTCGCGCCGTAGCCTCGGCGAAGGCGGATCCCTACGAGTTCGCGATGTATTACGACGTTTGATGATATGGCGTGACTGCCCGGTGCACTCACGAATGGCGTCTGATGAGCGCACGCGTCGGCAAACGTACCATCCAGACTTTATTAGCAACGGCGATGGTTTGCCTGCAACCGCTGCGGGCACAGCAGAGCGTGGGATCCACAGCGCCATCGGTACGTGAATTGGCGGCTCGGGCAGATGCCTATTACAGGAACGGCGATTGCGAGAATGCTATTAATGCGCTGAATCAACTGATTAGACTGCAACCGACATTAGTGGGCGCGTATATAGTTCGAGGCGCCGCTTATCAGCAGAAAGGGGATGCCCATAAAGCGCTGGCTGATTTCGATCGTGCAATCAGCTTAGACCCTAAGTCCGCAAGGGCATATTGCGACCGTGGGATCTTGGAGGACGTTCTACTGCAACAGCCGAATAGAGCTTTGGCAGACTATAATGAAGCCATTCACCTGGCACCGAACTTTAAGCGGGCCTATATCAACCGAGGCGTCCATTTTCTGGCCCGACACGATTACGAGCGGGCTCTTCCCGACTTTACTCGAGCAATTCAGCTGACACGTAACGAACCCAGCGCATACGGTTATCGTGCATTTGCCTATGCAAAACTGCAGCAACACGTCCCTGCTCGGGCCGATGCCACTGTGGCGATAAGACTCAAGCCAGCGGAGATGCCTCTGACTAAAGTAGAAGACCTCATGGTACGTGGCGAGGCATACAGAATCCTCGGCCAAATGGAACTAGCACTGCGCGATTATCGAGAGGCCGTCCGCGTGATGCCGAACCACTCTGAAGCGAATGGTGCGCTCGCATGGTTCCTGGCGACCTGCCCGGAAGGTCGCTTTCGCAACGGCGCCGAAGCCGTTTCAGCCGCAAGGAGAGCCTGTGAGTTGTCGAAATGGCATCGTTCCGACGCCATCGATACATTGGCTGCCGCTTACGCCGAAGCCGGCGACTTTGATCAGGCCGCCAAATACGAAAGGCAGGCGCTCAATGATTCCTCGCTGGCAACAAAAAAAAGGAAAGAGCGCGAGAAACGCCTGGTTCTCTTCCAGCAGCGGAAACCATACCGCGACGAATTCTGACGGCAGCCCGAGCATGTTTACACTGCAGTTGAATTAAATAAAAAATGTTCGCCTCTAATCGCGAACTTTCGTCTAATTCTCGTTAGGCGTAGAGCGCCCATCGTCATGTCGGACAAAATATCACTCGAAGGCCCAGTCGAACTCATCGACGGCAAGCTCACTCTCCAGATTCCGCTGGTAGCCGGCGGAGATAAGCTTGCGCCGCTTGCGCGCGGGATTGGCGAAGTCGTCGGCGAGGATCTCGTCGTCGTGATACAGCCTTGGCTCGCAGAGAAGCTTCGCATTGGCGCGGGCAGTCTTGTGCATGTCGACAACTGCAATGGAAAGTTTACGATTACACGCAGCGCGAAAAACGATGAACCTGAAGCCACACCACACGCCTAACCAAGCGCTGGAGCGAACCGCTGACCGGCGCGAAGATTTACTTTCGATGACTTCAACACTAAAACCCGCAGCACCGCTCGCCGCCGTCAGCGGTCGCTCAGCTCCATCTCGTTAGGTCTATGAGACTAGTAGCGTTAATCGGCAATCTTCTGATCGCGATATGCCTTGCAGGAATCGCTGCGCTATTCATCCTTGGTGGATCGGGGACAATTGCCGATAATCTCGCGAGATTGCCGGCGATCGCTTCGGACCACCCGGTGCTTTTCGTTGTCGGTGTTGCTAACCTACTCGCGCCGGTTGGCATTGTCGCTGCCCTATGCGGCTGGGCCGGGGGCCGGTGGTGGACGGTGGGGTTTTTGCTGCTCTTTTGCTACGACACGTTACCTTCACCGCCCAAGCTCATTACGTGGGTCTCTCTCGTGATTATGCTTTGGTGCGTCTTTACGGTTTATGCCTTGCTCTTTCATCGGACGCCGACTCCGCCTGAACAAGCGACCTAACCAGGCGATGCAGCTAACGGCCTTCCCGGTGCGCGTTTACTTTTTAGCGATGACTAAGTTACCATTCATTGCAGTTCAGCCGCGGTGCAGAAGGCCGTAGCTGAGCTTGTTCTCGTTAGACGGAATGCGTTCGCACCCTCAACTCGAAACTAAGGAAACCAAATGCACAAATTAGTTATCGCACTCGTGATCTCTGTGGCAGGAGCGGGACCGGTCCTGGGGTCTCAAGCGGCCGATGTGATGGCGCCAGTGCGCCAGTTCGTCGATGGCTTCAACAGGGGCGACGTTAAGCTGGCCAAGGCGGCTTGCACCGATGGCCTTTTTATCATCGACGATTTTCCACCTCACGCGTGGAGTGGATCAGCGGCCATCTCCAAATGGCTGTGCGATCTGGATGCTTTCGGGAAGAAGAACGGTAGCTCCGATTGGCTTGTAACTGTCGGCAAACCCCGGCATGTCGATGTCACTGATCCTCATGCTTATGTGGTTGTCCCGACAAAGTTGAGTTATAAGAAGAAAGGGCAGCGGGTTCAGGAGACCGGCTTGATGACTCTGGTGTTGCACAAGGGCGCAGGTGGTTGGCGAATTGCCGCATGGTCCTGGGCTGACGATTAGTGCATACCACCCACACCAAAACGTCTAACCATGAGATGGAGCGAACGGCGGACCGCTGTACGCTCTCATTTTTGAGATGACTTTCACACTTTCACTCCGAGCGACGCGCGGTCTCGTCCACCGTCGCTCATCTTTTTCTCGTTAGATGCTAATGCGCATCATCGCTGTTCCGGCGCTCGTCTTCATTGCCGGTTGCGGACGCTCCGACGAGTCGAAGCTCGTCGGCTCATGGCAGTGGAAGGGCTGCGACGATGCGGGTGACGTCACCTATCTCGCTGACCACACGTTCACCACAAAGGAGTGGGCCGTCACATACACGCACCAGCCGCCGATTCTGTACGATACTGGCCAGTGGCACTTTCGGGGAGCCCGACTCATCATGGATTTCAAGGGAGATAGCCATACAATAAAACACTCGGAATTCCCGCTGGCATTCTTCGACCGCGACACATTTGTCATCAGGACGGCCGAGGGCAATGTACATTCATTCGAACGCGTAAAGTGATTACTACGTCCGCATCTAACCAAGCGCTGGAGCGAACCGCTGACCGGTGCGAAAATTTACTTTCGATGACCTCAACACTGAACCCTGAAGCAGGACTCGCTTTGATTCGCATGCTCCCGATGCTCACCCGTTCGGGCTTCCCGTCCATCTCGCACCGCTTCCCGCGGGCTCGGTTCAGAGCGGTGGCTCAGCTCTTTCTCGTTAGATAGAATCGTTTGTAGCTGTGAAATACCTTGTCTGGCTTCTGGCCGTCGGATTGCTCGGCATCGTCGCCCTCATCATGGCCGGCTATTGCCTGTGGTTGACCACTACCTCTCTTTCGTATGCGCGCGTGAACACTGTGGAGAATGAGCTTTTGCTGTCTCTCGGCGTTTTTTTGCTCGCACTGGCCAGTTCAGTAGTCATTATCATGCGCTGGGTTCGATCAAGGCAGGCGAGGCCTAGTTCGAAAACAACGTGAACCCTGAAATGATGTCTAACCAATCGATGAAGCCAACCGCCCCATTACGATCTAAGATTCTGAGGAAGGCATCAATCACTTTGATTATCATCGGTTGCTGGAGCTTCAATGCTTACGCAGATGATACAATGCAGCATGCAGCCAAAGAATTCGCATCTGCCGTACAGAATCCAAAAAAACTTCAAGATTTGATCGGAGATGACGGCCTGATCGTCATTCGCAACTTCGTGACAGGTGGCTGGGGGACGAGAGGAAACGATATCAGATATTCATTGCAGAAACGAGATGTTCCGCTGGACGGTTCATTTCCAGTCAAAGGCGAGAGTCCCGTCCGGCTCTCGTTCCTCTTTCCTGAGTCTGCGAAAAAGGGACTCGGCGCAGAGTTCTTAACTGTTCAAGCGAAGTCAAATCTGTGTTTCTTCAGCAAGAGATCGAAAAATTGCAGCCAGTTTCCAACTACGAACGACGCTATCGACATCATTGCGGAGGCTATCGACGATATAAAGCTCGGAACAGTTTCAATCGTCAAACTCTCCTCCGATGAATTCCTGTACACCGAGGCGGAGACTATCGGCGGTTGGCCCCTGGGCGGATCTGCCGTCTTTTCGATCCGACAGGGACGATATCGTCTCGTTGCGTTGTTGGACCTACGTTGAATGGACCAAAGCTTCATCGGATTCGTTGGTGGGACTGACTGGGCAGTGACAGGTCTAACCAATCGATGAAGCCAACGGGCCCATATCGAAATGAGTTGACTCATTCGCTCCCGCTCTTTCGACCTTCGGCTCGCCCATCTATGTCGCGCCGCTTCGCGCGGGCTCCATTCTCTTTCTCGTTAGATGGATAACTCATCGAATCGATCAACATTAAGGATGTGGTTCGCTTTCGGCCTGCGCCTGCTGGGCTTCTGGGAAATCTTAACGGCAGCCGGGTACTTCCTCACCGGCCTTAATATTAGCATGGGTTTTACGAAATCCGTGACCGGCACCTGGTCTTTTGGTTCGTTTATGACGCAAGTATTCGGACATCTCATTCTTGCGTTGTGGCTTATCAAGTGGGCACCAAATATCGCACGCTTTGTTTATCCTGAGCCCCCACCTCAGAAAGATGAGTCCGCAGCAAAGTCTTCAGAGTCTGCCACACCATCCATCTAACCCAATCGATGAAACCAACGGCCCCATCACGAAATAAGTTCAGCGTGTTTGCCACGACACCCTGCCGTGGCTTATCTCCGTCTCGTTAGGCCCACAACGCAACCGCCTATGGCATCGTCCAACTTCCGTCTCGTCGGCGTAGAGCTCTACTTTGCGGACCTCCCCCGAGCGCAAGCGTTCTACCAGCAAGTCCTCGGCCTCGAACTCGCTGAAATGCAGAACGGGCATCACGCCAAGTTTACCACGCCAGCCGGCTTTATCTGTCTTGAGCGCAGCGGGGTGGAAGACTACCCGTCGGCGGACAAAGCGGTGCTGTTCCTGGAGGTCACTAACCTCGCTCACGCTATAGATCGGATTGGTGCCGATCGCGTGATCAAGCGTGGTCGCCGTGGATCACGGGCATGGGCGGTACTCCACGATCCTGAGGGACATAACATCCTTCTCCTTGAGCGCGCCGCAGAGCAGGCCTAACCAGGCGCTGGAGCGAACCGCTGACCGGCGCGAAAATTTACTTCGATGACTTCAACATCATACTCAGCAGCAAAACTCGCTTTGATGCGTTCACTCCCGTTCACTTTCCGCTACCCTCGCGGCTTAACAGTCTATCCGCCGGCCTTCCCGCACGTCGCTCTCGTCAGCGGTCGCTCAGCTTGTTCTCGTTAGATCTCGACGCGTCTCATACCTTTATGCCATCGTCCTCGGATGAAAAATTTCCTTCTCGGGATTGTGATCGGCTTATGCATTATCGCATTCGTGAAAGCATCTAATCCACTTGACTCCGGCCACGTTGTTTGGCTTCCAGCGACGTATGGGACTGTCAATGGCCACGGTTACCAGTTTGGCCTTGCACCGAACGGCCAAGTCGTGTGGCAAAAATTCGGTCGTTAGCGGCCACTGCCTCAATTCGCACTGTCCCTACCACTGTGCGCATCATTTGGGTGCCTGTTCTAATTCAGATGCGCGAAGCTTGATCGCTGCAGCGCTGTGATGAGCACGTTTATTTTCGTGAGAACATTGTCGATGGTGCGAAAGCTCGGCTCCATCTGCCGTGGCTTATGACGTTTTCTTCCCGCGAAAATACCCTTCGGGCCTCCCGTCCATCGCGCGAATTCCCACACCGCTCGATTTCTCGCTAGATGCCGTGACAACTTAGTTATCGCGCAGATAGTGAGACACCATATGCGATTTCGAATACCTGTTTGCCTTACCATTGCATTTCTGTTCGTCCTGAGCGCGGGGATATTACCCGCTCAGACTGCAAATCGTATCACCATCGTCTATGATGCGTTCGGTAAGTCTTCCTCCCTGAAAAAGGACTGGGGATTTTCCGCCTTCGTAGAATATAACGGCAAGCGAATCCTTTTCGATACGGGCAACAACGCCGAGACCCTGGCCCAAAATCTCAAAACATTGGGCGTTGATCTGAAGAAATTAGATTTCGTCGTCATTTCGCATCGGCACGGCGACCATACCAGCGGGCTGAGTTATCTGTTGCAGGTCAATCCCAGTGTAAGAATCTACGCGCCAAAGGAAGGGTTTGGAGTCTTCGGGGCAGCATTGCCAGGAACATTCTATCGCAAAGACGAATCGCTGCCTGGTTATATGCGTTACTACGATGGGCAACCTCCGGAGAAGATGATCTTCGGCACGCCCTGGGCAGGTGCCAACTTTGTTTGGGTTGATAACTTAATTGAGGTTGCCCCAGGAATCTCGTTGATTTCCACAGTATCGCAGACACCTGGCACACTGGAACTACGCGAACTCTCGTTAGCGATTAAGTCTCCCAAGGGCCTGATCCTGGGAGTTGGATGCTCGCATCCTGGAATTGAAAAGATCCTGGAAGCATCGACGGCAATTGATAAACACGTTTACCTTGTCTTTGGAGGACTCCATTTGGTGACAACACCAGATCCGGAAATTCAACGCCTGGTCGTTGCGTTACACGACCAGTGGAAAATTGATCAAATCGCGCCGGGTCACTGCACTGGGGAACCAGCTTTCGCAGCTTTTCACAAGGCATTCGGCGATCACTACCTCTATGCGGGCCTGGGTAGTGTCATAGAACTTCCGTAAGCGTCTAATAGCGCAGTGAGCTTAGGGGCATTCACGGGCAGGTTGGCCCGCGATTTTCGTCAGTCTACTTCCCTGACTTTCGAATTGATCAAACAATTCACTCGCCTCATAAATGGCGACATGAAAAAAACACTACTCGCATTTTGCTTCCTCCTCGTCGGCTTGCTCAGCTCAAACCAGCTTGCGTGGGCAGCTGACCCTTCCCATTCGGACCAGCCTTCAGTGGCTCCTGCTGAGGCGCTCTCCAAGCTGAAGGAAGGCAATGCTCGTTACACGAGCGGCAATCTTCAACATCCCGGTCAAACGGCGGAACGTCGGACAGAACTGGCAAGGACTCAACACCCTTTTGCCGCAATTCTCAGTTGCTCCGATTCGCGCGTGCCGCCCGAAGTCGTCTTCGATCAGGGGATCGGTGATTTATTTATTGTTCGAGTAGCGGGAAACGTGATCAACGATGAAGGGCTCGGCAGCCTGGAATACACGGTCGATCATTTGGGTACCCGCTTTATTTTGGTGCTTGGGCATCAAAGATGCGGCGCAGTGGACGCGGCAAGAGAAACAATTGCTGCCAAAGGCAAAGCTCCGGGACACATCGAATCGTTAGTTCAGGCCATCAAGCCCGCAGTCGAAGCGACAGCAAAAGACGATCTCGAGACGACGATAAAAGCGAACGTTAAAAATGTCGTGCAAGCGCTCCGTTCATCCACGCCGATTCTCAAGGCCGCGCTCGATGCGGGAAAGATACAGGTAATCGGCGGCTATTACAGCCTGGATACGGGCGCTGTCACGTTCCTCGACGAGAAGTGATTCGCGGATTGTTTGTAGCCGCCTCGCAGCGTCGAGGCGCTCTGGCTGTAGCCACGGCGCTACGCGACGTTCGCGTAGCGAGGGTGAGGGCACGCGGAAAACGCCCCACAGGGGCGTGGCTACATCACTACGCGTTCATGAGATAGATTTACGTTCATGAGCATCATCGGAAAGGTCGACAGCCTCTGGCGTTATCCCGTCAAAAGCATGCGGGGCGAAGAGCTGGATGAAATTTTCGCCGGTTACGGCGGCGTTTATGGTGATCGCCTCTTCGCCTTCAAGAGCTCGGCAAATGAGCAGGGATTTCCGTTTTTCACCGGACGCGATAAACGACAAATGATTCGATATCGCGCGCGCTTTCGTTACCCCGAAAAAGCGGCGCGCCCGCTCAACTTGGGTGAAGCAGAGAAACTTTCGCCCAACATTAATCCGATCTCGGCCAGCGCCGCCGAGTTGATGATCGATGTGGAGACGCCGGACGGAAAAACGTTCGCGATCGATGACCCTGCCTTGATCGATAATCTGCGCACCGATATCGATGAGAAACACGAACTCACGTTGCTTCGTTCCGACAAAGCGCTCACCGATTGCCGACCGTTGTCGATCTTTGCCGTGCAAACGGCGAGAAGACTTGGGGAAGAAACCGGCGTCGCCGTCGATAAACGCCGTTTTCGCGCAAACATCTATATCGATCTAATCAGTTCCGACGGTTTCGCCGAAGACGGCCTTGTTGGCCGATCGTTACGCGTTGGATCGAAAGCAGTAGTCTCGATTCTTCAGCGTGACGGGCGCTGCATGATGATCACGCTCGATCCCGATACAGGCGAGAAAGAACCGGCAATACTGAAGAAAGTAGCGCAAGCTCACGATGGCATGGCGGGCGTTTATGGTGCTGTGCTCGTGGAAGGAATGGTGCGCAAAGGCGATCCGGTAGAAGTACTGGATTAGCAAGCTGGATCCCTGTTGCCGCCTCGCTGTGCGAGGCGTGCGCGTCGCTCACAGAGCGACGGCTACAACAACGGCAGATCGCTCTTTGCGTCGCGCGTCTCTTTGCGCGAAAGACTCACACGATGGCAAACGGCGAAACAATCGAGTCGTACGTGCCTGCGCGGCTGGATCGTTTGCCGTGGAGTTCATGGCACTGGCTGATTGTTGTCTCGCTGGGCGCCACTTGGATTCTCGATGGTCTGGAGGTGACACTGGCCGGAGCGCTGGGTGGGATTTTGACGCGCCCCGAAACACTTGGGTTAACCCCGGCCCGTGTCGGAGCCAGTGCAACCTGCTACCTCGCAGGCGCGGTGCTCGGCGCACTGCTTTTCGGCTACGGGACTGACCGTTTTGGCCGAAAGAAATTGTTCTTCGTTACGGTCGCAGTTTATCTGGTCGGCACTGCGCTGTCGGCTTTCTCCTGGAACTTCTGGAGCTACGCATTCTTTCGCGCGTTGACTGGCGCGGGCATCGGCGGCGAATACGCAGCAATCAATTCCGCGATCGATGAGTTGATCCCAGCACGTGTGCGCGGCCGCGTTGATTTGATCATCAACGGCTCATACTGGATCGGCGCCGCGCTTGGTGCGGCCGCAACGCTTGTGCTGTTGGATCCGCGCCGCGTGCCCATCTGGCTGGGATGGCGTTTCGCCTTCGGAATTGGTGCTACGCTCGGTCTCGTTGTGATTTTCTTTCGCCGCTGGATTCCCGAAAGTCCGCGGTGGCTGATGATTCATGGTCGGAATCATGAAGCGGAACACATTGTCGGCGAGGTGGAACGACAGATTTTTGGGACGAAAAACTCAGCGGTCATCCGGACTAGTCGGGACTATGGGGATTTGTTTGCCACGAAGATTCGAACACGGACACATACACCCTGGCACCAAATTTGGGACGCGATCGTGCACGAGCATCGCCGCCGTTCGTTTCTCGGTTTTGTGCTAATGCTGACCCAGGCTTTTTTCTACAACGCGATCTTTTTCACTTACGCACTCGTCTTGATGCGGTTTTATAATGTGCCGGAGCAAAATGTAGGCAGCTATTTGTTACCCTTCGCGTTGGGCAATGTGCTCGGTCCGGTGTTGCTCGGGCATTTGTTCGACACCATAGGACGCAAGCAAATGATCACTATTACCTATGGGCTTGCCGGCATATTGCTCGCGCTAACCGGCTGGTTGTTCCACTCTGGTGTTCTCACAGCACAAACGCAGACCATCGCCTGGACGATTATTTTCTTCATTGCATCCGCAGCGGCGAGCTCGGCGTACTTGACCGTGAGCGAAATCTTTCCGTTGGAAATTCGCGCGCTGGCGATAGCAATTTTCTATGCCATCGGAACACTGGCAGGCGGAGTCGGCGCTCCGCTGCTTTTTGGATGGATTATCGGCACCGGATCGATCGACGCATTGTTTATGGGATATCTAATAGCAGCCGTGTTGATGATTTTTGGTGCAATCGTTGAAGCATGGATTGGCGTAGCAGCTGAGCGACGATCATTGGAACACGTGGCCACACCCCTCTCGAGCAAGGGATTGTAATCTGTAGCCGCGTCTCTGTGAGACGGCCAACTCCGATGGGCACACACGTCATGGGTCACGCTTCGCAGCCGCCTTCGCAGCGCTACGGCGCGCCAAGCAGCGAAGCGGCTACAGCAGAATTATTCGCGGCAACGCACGCTTAGTTCGCGCGTGTGAATTGGACCTGCAGGCGTGAGTTTGCTCGAATAAAGATGAAAATCTTCGACGTGGATCATTCCAGCGTCGAACTCGGCATTCGCCTGCAGAAACTTCCGAAGCGATTGCGAAGACACGTCCTTGCAACGGGCAATGGTTATGTGCGGATGCCACGGGCGAAGTTCCGGCTCAAGACCGGCAGCGAGCGCTGCTTCCTGCACGCGCTTGTGAATTTGAAACAGATGCGGATGCGCTTTGCCAACGCCGATCCAGATAATTTTCGGCGCGCCTTTTGCAGAAAACGCTCCGATTCCAACAATGGGCAAAAAGAAGGCGCCGAACTCGATTGCGCTGAGTTTTTCTCGCAGCGCAAGACCGGTTTCATCAGGGACTTCATCGAAGAAACTGAGCGTCAGATGCATCTGCGCCGGATCGGTCCAGCGCACACCGCGAACGTGTGGATCAAGCGCTTCAAGCAACTCACGCGTTGGTTCCGGCAGATCGATCGCAACGAAGAGGCGCTTGGTCATTAAAAGCAAACGTCTAACGCCAACGCATCGCGAGCAAGCGCCTCAACAAGCAATCGCGCCTGGCAACGATTTACTTTTTATTTTCGTTGTTCCGGGCGATCGCGGCATCAGCCAAATGCGTGAGCCATTCGGGTGTCAATCGATGCAGTTGCGAACCGGTCCGTGACTGATCGCCTTGTTCGTCGCTTGTTCCCGGGAGAAACCGATTTACAAACTTCATCATATATCCGGTCAAATTCGGGAAGAGCGCGTTTCCCAGGATGGCGCCGCGCGCCGCGAAGGTGAGTGTGAGTGATGGCTGGCCGCGCCGACACGCAGCGAGAATTTTTCTGGCAGCGCGATCGGCATTCATGGAAATCATCGGCGCTCCGGCGGATGCTGCGAACCAGGCAAATTCGACATCGTGTTTACCTTTGAATTTTGCATTCACGTGTGAACCGATGCGCATCATTCCCGGAGCGACCGTCGTTACATGAATATTGTCGCGCGCGAGTTCGGTCCGAATCGAATCGGAAAAACCGGTCAGCGCAAACTTGCTGGCGCTGTACGGGGCCAGGTGTGGCACCGCGACCTTGCCGCCAATCGAGGAAATATTCACGATGCGTCCCCCGCCCCACGTGCGCATCTCAGGAACGATCAGCGAAACTAATTTGTAGGCCGCCCAAAAGTGAAGCTGCATCGCCTGTTCGAAATCCTCCTGTGTCATGTGTTCCAGGGGACCAACTTCGATAATGCCTGCATTGTTGATCAAAATATCGATCTTGCCGAAGCGATCGATGACTTGACCGACAGCGGCTTCAATTTGTGCGTCATCGAGCAAGTCGCACTGAATGGTCAGAACCGCGCCACCGCGCGGAGCGAGATCGACCTTTGCGCGTGCAAGTTCTTCCGGGTCACGTGCAATCAGGGCAACGCTCCCGCCCTGAGCGCAAATCTGCCGCGCGAGCACCAGCCCGAGTCCACGCGAACCTCCTGTGATGACGGCAATTTTGTCGCGCAATGTGTAGCGCGCAGTTCGAATCGCGCGCGCGGCTGCCCACGCGCCGAGCAGAAGCGCTCCTGCGGGAAGCAAAACGCGAACGTTCATTTCGGCAGTTTACAGTCCAGCACTCAACGCTTCGCGGCAAGGCACAGGACGATTACCCGTGTCGCCGGTTGAAACGGGCGACTTCGCGTGCCGTCTCTCTATCCACAGCGCGTTTCTTTAGATCGGCCCTCTTGTCGCGCGCTTCCTTCCCCTGTCCTACACCGAGCTCGGCCTTTAGCTTTCCGTTTTTCCAATACAGCTTGAGAACAACCAGCGCTCGGCCCTTGATCTGGGTTTCGCCATAGAGCTTGTCGATTTCCTGCCGATGCAACAGCAACTTGCGGATCCGTTTTGCATCCGGTACTTCGTGACTGGCACGTTCGTACGGTTGAATATCCGCATTGTACAGGAAAGCTTCGCCATTCTCGATTCGCGCAAAAGCGTCACTGATGTTTGCCTTGCCGGCTCGGATCGATTTAACCTCGCTGCCTTTTAGTTCGATCCCGGCTTCGTAACGCTCGAGAATGTGATAATCGCGTAGGGCCTTGCGATTGATAATCGACTCAGCTGTCATATGGACGGAGAAATTGATAGCTTGTTTGTATTTAGCGCCATAGGCGCACGATTCAATTTCAAGCCTGGGGCAGCGCCCCAAAATTGTTAACCACCAAAGCCGCCAGCGCTGAAAGCGCGATTCAGCATCCAACCGCAGAGCTGAGTGAGTCGCGCTTTCAGCGCTTGTGTTTCTGTGTGATAAAAATACCTGGGGCGATTCCCCAAGCTCAACATGACATCACGCCTTTGGCGTTAGGCGCAGGCACAGGGTTTTTCCAAAAAACACTGGGACGAACATGCAGAAACCAGCTCGCGTCCGCGGTTTCTGATCGCTCGCCCTATGCGGCGCCGTCGGACGATTCGGGAAGCTCTTCGTAGGTCAACTTGCCAGCGATGATTTCCTTGAGTGCAATATCGGTGAGCTGCATCCGCGGCGTCGTCTCCACCATGGGCCGATGTCCTAAGCCAAGCTGGCGAACGCGTTTGGAAACAACGTTGATCAAGACTTGCTGATTCGGGATCACCTGAGCTGCTTCTTGCAAAAGTTGAGTCGTCATA
>Ga0081455_10002733_pt1 | contig 20812 bp, 18 predicted proteins | sample TabmetS3T2R1_FD_70207 | JGI IMG/M metagenome (GOLD analysis project Ga0081455, IMG submission 70207) | Tabebuia heterophylla rhizosphere microbial communities from the University of Puerto Rico - S3T2R1 | ecosystem: Host-associated > Plants > Roots > Rhizosphere ...
GTTATACCGCGAACCCGCTCACCACACCCCTGACCCGCATGCTGTCTCGAGTTGACCGATCGGTCACCGGGTGCTGGTTGCCTCAGGGGTTGCCCCCGACCGCGCGCTGGCGCGTCGGACTGGGACGACGAGAGTGGGGAACGATCCGCGCCCACGTCTTGTCCTGGCTGGCGCACTACCCCGGCGCGATCCCGCCCGGTTACTGCGTCTGCCACTTGTGCGACGTTCCGGCGTGCGTACGACCCGACCACCTCTTCCTCGGTACCAAGCAGCAGAACACCGACAACATGTGGGCTAAGGGGCGCGCTCGACCCCGGGGTATGCCTCGGGCGGGGGCGCGTCAGGTTGCACTCCTGACGCGGGCGTGAGCGGCACCGTCCCTCCACTGTCCGGCCCAACTGCCGTAGGCTGAAATTTGGACACCGGGAGCGCCACTCGGAGCCCCATTTGCCGGCGCCACCGCGCGCCCCCGTTGATGGCGCGAGCGAGGCCATCGGGGCCCAGGCGCGCGTATTCCGCCCACCACTGGTCAGGATCGAGCTGCCCCTCTGGTGTGAAGAGCGTGCTGCCGTAGTACTTCGCCGTATCGCTCTGCCCAAGCCGTGCTGAGAACGGGGCGTACATACCATCCATCATGGCGCCGGCAACATCTTTGGCCGTAGCTTCTATCCAGAAAGCAACATCGTCTGACACGGATTCGAGTGAGCTAGGATCGACCCGCGGCGTCCCGCCGGCGGGCCATGCTCCGGTGCGCTGCCGTACTCGATGTCCCCTCGCCCGTCCGAGGGTAGGGGGCGGTGGGGGAATGACTCCATCCAGGTTCTGCACGGCGCTCTCAGCCTCTGTGGGGAGCCCCGTCGCCGGGTTCGCATCAGTCATCTAGATTCCCATCTGCTGGCCCGGCAAGGGGCGCATGTTCGCCGGCGGGGTGGGGACGCTGGGGGTGCCGGGTGGGTTCCCGGGGAGCCCGCCGGGGGCCATCGCCGGGCCGGTCGAGCCGGCCCCGGTGACGCTCCCCGGGGGCGGCGGGGCCAGCGGCATCCCCTGCCCCGGGGCCACCGCGTCGGGAGCCCCCATCGCCAATCCGCCCGGGCCCCCAGGAGGCATCCCGGGCATGCCGGGGGGCCCGCCGGCGGGGGGGCCGCCCAGTTCGCCCAACTGCTGCTCCTGGGCGATCCCGAGCAGTTGGTGGATCCGATCCATCAGGCGCTTCTGGATCTCGGGGCTGCGCTTGAGGTTCTCGACCAGCAGTTGGCGCTCGACGGCGCCGGGATCCTGGCCTAACTCTTCCATGGCCTGGGTGCGGCTGGTCAAGCCGGCCTGGGCGCAATTTGCGTGGCCGGACGAGGCGAGCGCTGCGCAATGAGCCCTCCCCTCCTCCACCCGGATGGACTCAAACGTTGTCCCTGGCCCAAGCAGGATCCGCTCTACGTCGCCTATCACGACGAGGAATGGGGCGTGCCCGAATACGACGACCGCGCGCTCTACGAGAAGCTCATCCTCGACGGCTTTCAGGCCGGGCTCTCGTGGATCACCATCCTGCGCAAGCGCGAGAATTTCCGCCGCGCCTTCGACGGCTTCGAGCCCGCGAAGATCGCGCGCTACACGCCGAAGAAGATCGAGAAACTGATGCAGGACGCCGGCATCGTGCGCAATCGCATGAAGATCGAAGGCGCGGTGCTCTCCGCGCGCGCCTACCTGGAGGCGATGGAGAAGGGACCGGGCTTCTCGCGGCTGCTTTGGGACTTCGTCGACGGCAAGCCCAAGATCAATCGCTTCCGCTCGACCTCCCAGGTGCCGGCGGAAACGCCGGCCTCGCGCGCGATGTCCAAGGAGCTGGCGCGGCGCGGCTTCAAATTCGTCGGGCCGAGCATCGTCTATGCGTTCATGCAAGCGACCGGCATGGTCAACGATCACATCGTGAGCTGCCATCGGCATGCGCCGCTGGCCGCGCTGGCGGGCCGTTGAGCGCGATGCGCGCAAAACCGCGCCCGGCACTATCCTCCGAGGCGTTCCGCGCCTGGCAACGCATGCTGTCCGGGCGCCGGCTCGACTTGCTCGACCCTTCCCCGCTCGACATCGAGATCGCGGACATTGCGCACGGTCTCGCGCGGGTCGCCCGCTGGAACGGGCAAACCGAAGGCGCGCACATCTTCTCCGTCGCCCAACATTCACTCCTGGTCGAAGCGATCGCGCGCCAACGCGCGCGCCTCGACCGTGCGAGCCGCCTCGGCGTTCTCCTGCACGATGCTCCGGAATACGTGATCGGCGACATGATCTCGCCGTTCAAGACGGTGATCGGCGACGCCTACAAGGCGGTGGAGACGCGCCTCCTCGTCGCCATCCATTTGCGCTTCGGTCTGCCCGCCGAGCTGCCGGCGGAACTCGTCGCGCTGATTAAGGCGTCCGACCGTGCCGCCGCTTATCTGGAGGCGACACGGCTTGCCGGATTCTCAGCGGAGGAGGCGCGGCGCTTCTTCGGCGCGCCGCCAAAATTCTCCGCCGCGATCGAGCGAAACTATCTTCTGCCGTGGCCGGCGGAAGTCGCCGAGCGCCGCTATCTCGATCGATTCGCCAAGCTCACCGCGCATTGACGCATGCGGCGTCTGCATAACGTCGCCTTGATGTCAAAATTCATCCGCATATAAAGGGGCGCATGATTCACGTCTGTTCGCTCGCGCGCCTGCACGAGACGGTCGAAGCGACCGGCGCGCGCCACGTCGTCACCCTGCTCAAGGATATCGACCGCGTCGAGCGGCCGCGGAGCATCGTCCCAGCCAATCACCTCCTTCTGGGCATGGACGACATCTGCGCGCCGATGGACGGCTACACCATTCCCTGCGATGAGCATGTCAGCGCCCTGATCGCGTTCGTGCGCGGCTGGGATCGGGCCAAGCCGCTGGTGGTGCATTGCTTTGCCGGCATTAGCCGCTCCACCGCCGGGGCCTATGTCACGGCTTGCGCGCTCAACCCGCATCGGGATGAATTGGCGCTCGCGCGCGAACTGCGCCGCGTCTCACCAACCGCCACCCCAAACAGCCGGCTCGTCGCGCTTGCCGACCGCATGCTGTGCCGCGACGGCCGCATGGTGGCCGCCATCGATGCAATCGGACGCGGTGCGATCGCTTACGAGGCAGACCCGTTCCGGCTCGAATTGGAATAGCTGCCTCCACCCTGCCATTTGCGGGTTCCGGCAGTTTCCGCGTTCCGGGAACTTGGCAAAAGTCTCCATCAAGCACCGCGTGAAAGGCGGCGGCCTGCCGTTAAGCACGGCCGCAAGTTCCACTGGGAACAAGCCTCTCGAACGGACATAGTCCCGCCACAGCGGCGTTGTTTTTAGGCAACAAGGGGGGCCGTGGTTTCCGATCTAAGGAGACAGGGCCTTGCATTCGAACCTGCGTTTTGTGATCTCCGCCTCGCTCGTCGGGTGCGCAGGTCTGATCGGAGTGTTGGCGCTGCTTCCTCCTACGCTCGAGGAGCGGTTGCTCGCGAGCGCGGAGCTTTCCGCTGCCCCGGCGCCGGCGTGCAACCGGCAACACTGGCTGCGCTTCGATCGGAACTGCTTGTCGCGGCGCGGCATGCCGTGGGTCGCGGATCTGCCGGTCCAGAAGGAACATCCCTCCCCGGTCGAGAGTGCGCCTGCGCAGGCTGCGGATACTCAAGCCTCGGTCTCGACTCAGTCCGACACTTCAACTGGCGCAGCTCAGTCCAACGCCTCAACCGCCTCGGCTCAGTCGGAGACCTCAGCTCAGTCCGACGCGTCAACCGCCTCAGCTCAGTTCGAAACATCAGCTCAGTCCGCTGCGTCAACTCAGTCATTCGCCTCAACGCAGTCCTCCGCCGCCGCGGCGGAGAAGTTGGCGCAGCCGAGCGAGGCCGCTGCGCCGAGCGATGTCACTGCGTCTCGGCAGGAGGCGCCCGTGCCGGCCCCCATCGCCGATGCGCCGCAGGTCGCGACGCAGCAGAGCGAAGTGCCGCAGCAAGAGCCCTCGGCCTTGCCGCTCACCGGCGAACGGCGCGCGGTCAAGCAGCGCAACGTCACGCGGCACGCAGCGCCACCGCCGGCCGCCACCGAACGGCGCGTTGCAAAGCCTGTGGTTGAGTCGCAGCCACCCGCACCGAAGAAGCCAGCTCGCGAAGCTCGTGGCGCGAAACCGCGCAATGAGGCGTTGAATGCCGTGCGCAAGTTTCAGGACAATCTGCGCGACATCCCCGTGAGCTCTTATGCGTCCGACGGGACGCAGCGCACGATCGTTATCCGGCCGACGTCGATACAGGACGTCTACTACTACTCCGCGCCACGTTAAGCGGCTGTGTCATACGCAATCTGATTCGCTCCGTCGCCAGCACAGCGTAGGGTGGGCAAGGCGCGCGATTCAGTTCGTCCGCGTGGGCAAAATCGCGCGTGCGCCGTGCCCACGCGGAGGCGCGCGACAAGCGATTTTGCCCACCTTACGGTTGCCGATTAGATTCCAGAAGCCCGTGATCATGGGTCCCCGCAACGGGGTCCCCGCGACGCAAGCGTCGCGGGGTGCCCCTCGCGGGGACGACAACGTGTGAGCCGAGCTCAGTTGGGACCGTCCGTCGCCTCGAGCGCCAGCGGCTCGGAGGAATGCCGCCGCGGGCCAATGCCGGCAACGCTCATGCGGCGCGTGAAGTCGCAATAGGCAAAGCCCAGCCACGAGCCGCGGAAGCTGCGGTCGGTGGTCTTCTCGAGGCGGAAACACGGCTCGAACGCCATCCCCTGAAGCGACGCGCACCACGACTCGCCGCGCACCCGCAACGTTCCCGCCGGCAGCCATACCGAGCGTACCGGTCCCGTGCCGCGCATCTGGATGGTGCCGATCACCGAACCGTCGCCGTAAATGCGCCCTGCGCCGCGCGAGCCGTCGAAGCAGTTGAACGCGAAAAGCTTGCCGGCGACGAAGCGCCGCGCCGCCTCCGGGCTCAGCACTTCCGCCTGCGCCGTGACGGCCGCCAGCAACGTCACGACCACAATTGCGAACCGCGCAATCATATCCCCTCCCCCGTTACCGCCGCCGCGGCGACCGCAACCCCCCGTTAACCATATGAATCAGGCGCGACTTTGCCGGATCTTGGTCAACAAATCCTAAACTGGTTACCCGATCTTAACCACGATGCGACCGCGGATGCGTCCTTCCATGATCTCTCGGGCTGCCTCGATCGCCTCGCTGAGCCCGATCTCGCTCGTCATGGCCGCAAGCTTTCCCCGATCAAGCTCGCTCCCCAAACGCGTCCACGCGATTCGCCGGTCGGCAATCGGACGCATCACGGAATCGATGCCGAGAAGCGAAACACCGCGCAGAATAAACGGAGCGACCGATGTCGGCAAATCCATGCCGCCGGCCAATCCACAAGCCGCGACCGCTCCGCCGTAGCGCGTCATCGAGAGCACATTGGCGAGCGTGGTCGAGCCGACCGTGTCGATGCCGCCCGCCCAGCGTTCTTTTCCCAGCAGTTTTGCGGGTCCGGCGAGCTCTTTGCGGTCGATGATCTCGTTCGCGCCCAGGCTTTTGAGATACTCGGCCTCTTGCGGCCGCCCGGTCGAGGCCGTGACCTGAAAGCCACGATGACTAAGAATTGCAATGGCGACCGAGCCGAGGCCGCCCGCGGCACCCGTGACCACCACCGGTCCGCTCATGGGAGTGAGGCCGTGGCCCTCCAGCGCCATGACCGCGAGCATCGCGGTGTAGCCGGCCGTGCCGATCGCCATGGCGTCGTGCGCACTCATCCCGGGGGGAAGCGGCACCAGCCAACTTCCCTTGACTCGCGCTTTCTCGGCGTAGGCGCCGAGATGCGTCTCGCCCAGGCCCCAGCCATTGAGGATCACCTTGTCGCCGGCTTTCCACTCGGGGTGGCTCGAGCTCTCGACGGTTCCCGCAAGATCGATGCCGGGGATCATGGGAAAGCGCCGCACCACCGGCGCCTTGCCGGTGATCGCGAGGCCGTCCTTGTAATTGAGCGTCGACCACTCGACGCGGACCGTGACGTCGCCTTCCATGAGATTGCGTTCGTCGAAATCGGCGAGGCCGGCTTTCGAGCCAGTTTCGGTTTTCTCGATCACGATCGCTTTGAAAGTCGCCACGGTCGTTCTCTCCAGTTCGCGTGATGCCCTTGGAGGCGGACACCGAGTAATACTAACGCGGATTAACGCTGACCCGTCCACGGGTCATGGCCGGGCTTGTTCCGGCCATCCACGTCTTTGCATCAAGAAAACAAAACGTGGATGCCCAGCACCGCAGACAAGTTTACCCAGTCTGCGCAAGCTTGACTGCGTGCCGGGCATGACGAGCCGCAGTTCGTGCGACAGGTATAGTCAGGCCGGCGCGGCCGCCGCGCGCACGACCGGTTTTTCCACGATCGGCAGATTGATCACCGCGGAGAGCACGCCCAGGAGAATGGAGAGCCACCAGACGGCATCATAGGATCCGCTACTCTCGAACAGCACGCCGCCGAGCCACACACCGAGGAAGCCGCCCAGCTGGTGGCTGAAGAAGGCAAACCCGAACAGCATGGCGAGCCAGCGCGTGCCGAACATGACCGCAACGAGGCCCGAGGTCGGCGGCACGGTCGATAGCCAGAACAAACCCATCACCGCTCCGAAGATCAGGGTCGCGAGCGTGCTTGGCGGCAGCAGGATGTAGACGAGGATCGCCGCCGCGCGACCGAAATAGATGAGCGAGAGGATGTAGCGCTTGGGCATGAAGGCTGCGAGCCAGCCGGCGACGACGGCGCCGATGATGTTGAATAGCCCGATGCTCGCGAGCGTCCAGCCGCCGACCTCTGCCGGCAGACCGCGGTCGACCAGATAGGCCGGCAAATGCACGGCGATGAAGAAGATCTGGAAACCGCAGGTGAAGAATCCAAGCACGAGCAGCATAAAGCTCTTGTGGCCAAGCGCCTCGCTGAGCGCCTGTGCCACCGATTGCTGCGTTTGGCTGGTCGACGCCGTCGGCCCGCCACCCAGCCGTGGCGACGCGAGCGCGAGCGACAGCGGCATGATGACGAGCACGACGGCGGCCAAGGCGACGAGCGTGTCCTGCCAGCCGATGCTGTCAATGAGCGCCACCGCCAGCGGAGAAAACACGAATTGCCCGAACGAGCCTGCGGCCGTCCCGGCGCCGAATGCGAGCGAGCGCCATTGCGGCGGCATCAGCTTGCCGAACGCGCCGATCACGATGGTAAAGGAGGAGCCGGCGAGCCCGAAACCGATCACCGCGCCGGCGGTGAGATGGAGCATTCCCGGCGTACTCGCGTAGGCCATGGATGCCAAGCCGAGCGCGTAGAGCACCGCCCCGACGCTGAGAACCGGCGTCGCTCCGTAGCGGTCCGCCAGCGCGCCGGCCACCGGCTGGGCCGCGCCCCAGAGCAGCATCTGGATCGCGAGCGCGAGAGCAAACACGTCGCGCCCCCAACCGTGCGCACTCGACATCGGGGTGAGAAAGAAGCCCAACCCCGAACGCGCGCCGAAACCGACGAGCGCGATCAGACAACCGCAGGCCAGGATGAGCGCCGGGGTGCGCCAGGAGAACGGCGGGCGGACGACGGAGGACGCAGCAGGGATGCTGTCGGCCTTGGTGTTGTCACCGCCTTGCATGTGGTCCGTTCCGTCTCGTGCGTTGTCGCCCGCACCGCGCTCAGGCCGTCGCGGGTGCCGTGCGCAGTACCGGTTTTTCGACAATCGGCAGATTGATCACGGCGGAGAGCACGCCGAACAGGACCGACAGCCACCACACCGCGTCATAGGAGCCGGTGCGCACGAACACGATGCCGCCGAGCCACACGCCGAGGAAGCCGCCGACCTGATGGCTGAAAAACGCCAATCCGGCGAGCGTCGCGAGCCAGCGCGTGCCGAAGATCAAGGCAATGATGCCGTTGGTCGGCGCGACCGTGGAGAGCCAGAGCAGGCCCATGACCGCGCCGAACAGGATCGATGATACTGCCGTCACCGGGAAGGAGATGAAGGCGAGCACCGCGGCGGCACGCGCGAAATAGATGAACGAGAGGAGGTAGCGTTTGGGCATGAGATTGCCGAGCCAGCCCGAGGCGAGCGAGCCGACGATGTTGAACAGCCCGATCACCGCGATGGTCCAGCCGCCGACCTGCGCGGAAAGCCCCCGATCGACCAGGTAGGCCGGCATATGGACGGTGATGAAGGCGAGCTGGAAACCGCAGGTGAAAAAGCCGAGCACGAGCAGCACATAGGAGCGGTGCCCGATCGCCTCGGACAGCGCCTGCCGCAGCGACTGCGACGCCGTGCCGTGCGAGGTCTCCGCCGGCGCCGTTGCGAGCGCAAGCGACAGCGGCAGCACCAGCAGCATGCCCACGCCGAAAACGAGCAGCGCGGTCTGCCAGCCGAAGGCATCCATCAGCGAGACCGCGACCGGAGAATAGAGGAACTGGCCGAACGAGCCGGCCGCGGTGCCCGCGCCGAACGCGAGCAAGCGCCAGCGCTCGGGCAAGAGCTTGCCAAACGCGGCGAGCACGACGGAGAACGAGCAGCCGGCGAGCCCAAAGCCGATGAAGACGCCGGCCGCAAGATCGAGCATCAGCGGAGACGTCGAATACGCCATCAGGATCAGGCCGACCGCGTAAAAAGCGCCCCCGGCGCACAACACGCGCATGGTGCCGAAGCGGTCGGCGATGGCGCCGGCAAACGGCTGGCCGATCCCCCAGAGGATGTTCTGAATCGCCAACGCCAATCCGAACACGTCGCGACCCCAGTCGTTGGCTTGCGACATCGGCGTCAGAAAAAAGCCGAGGGTGGCGCGCGGCCCGAAGCTGATCATGGAGATGAGACAACCGCACACTACGATCACGGCCGGCGTGCGCCAGCCGATCGCGACGGCTTTCGAGCCGGAAGAAACCGAAATGGCCATGAGCGCGAACCCGTTTCGCAATCTAAAGAACAATGGGCCGGGCGAAGACCGCCAACGGTCGCTTGTACGGCCTCGCGCCCTCATCCTCAAACGAAAACTTGGTGAAGCTTCTTCCGCCGACGCATGGCAGTTAGTCCCCGCTGGAGCTGGCAGGGGGCAGATCGCGGTGTTAGGCGCTCGAATCGAGAATAACTTCATCTCGAATCGAGAAGACCCCGATCAAGAGCTTGCATGCCGCCGGGGCTGCCGCGAAGATCATATCGGCCGGCACCATGACACGCTCTCTTCTCTGTCCCGATGCTTTCCTGTCGCCGCTCGAGATCGACGCCGCGGTCACGCGCGCACTCGCCGAGGATCTCGGGCGCGCCGGCGACGTCACCGCGGTCGCCACCATCCCCGAAGACACACCCGCACGTGCCCTCGTCGTGGCACGCCAGGCCGGCGTGATCTCCGGCCTACCGCTGGTCGCCGCGACGTTCGCCAAGCTTGCGCCCGAGATCGAGATCGCGGCCAACACGCGCGACGGCGCGCACGTGACGGGCAAGAGCGAACTGATGGTCGTGGCGGGGCCCGCGCGCGCGGTGCTTGCCGCGGAGCGGGTGGCGCTCAATCTGCTCGGTCGTCTTTCGGGGGTGGCAACGGCGACGCACGAATTCGTCCGCCGCGTGGCCGGTACACGCACGCGCATCTGCTGCACCCGCAAGACCACGCCGGGCCTGCGGGCGTTGGAGAAATACGCCGTGCGTTGCGGCGGCGGTTTCAATCACCGCTTCGGACTCGACGATGCCATGCTGATCAAAGACAACCACATCGCCGTCGCCGGCGGCATCCGCGCAGTGCTCGAACGTGCGAGGGCCGCCGCCGGTCACCTCGTCAAGATCGAAATCGAGGTCGACACGCTCGATCAGCTGCGCGAGGTGCTGGACGTCGGCCTGGCGGACGCGGTGCTGCTCGACAACATGGACACCGCAACCATGCGCAAGGCGGTGGAAATGGTCGGCGGCAAGTTTCCGCTCGAAGCCTCCGGCGGCATCACCCTCGATACCATCGCCGAGATCGCCAAGACCGGCGTGGACTACGCCTCTTCGGGTTGGATCACCCATTCGGCGCCGCAACTCGATGTCGCGCTCGACATCGAGATGTGAGGTGACCTGCCGTTGTCCCCGCTTATGCGGGGACGACAGGGACGTGATCGAGCCAAATCAGGCGGGATTGCAGATCACAGCTTCTTCGCTGCCTCCACGAGCCGCCGCGCCGACTCGATTGTCGAGGCCTCGTCTCCCCATTCCGGCGCCTCGAGGCCCTCGCCCCATTTGCGCGGCCGATAGAAGGTATGGACGCCGAGCCGGTGCATCTTGGTCATCTCGCGCACCCAGCCGGGCCGCACCCAATGGGCGTGGTAGTGCGTCGCCTTGCCGACCTCGGGCAGCCATAGCTTGCCGTCGAGCATTTCGGTGGCGATGGTCTTGGCCCGCTCCCACATGTCCGCTTCGCGAACGATGTCGGGGATTCCGTCGCAAGCGAACGTGAACTGGCAGTGCAGGCGGCGGTGCGCGTTCTGGTAGACCACGCCGCAGACGGTGTTGGGATATTTGCCGGAGAACACGCGGTTGAGGATCACCTGGGCCACCGCCATCTGGCCGCGCACGGTTTCCCCGCGCGCCTCGAAGTAGATCGCCTCGGCCAGGCATTTCTCCGACTGGACGCGCGCATCTTCGTCGAGCCCGAGCAGTTCGGTCGGGGTCATCGGCCGCTGGTGCTCGCCGGTGACCTCGCCTTTGGCGGCGACCGTTTGCCCGCCGCTCATGCTGTTCTTCATCACGACGCCCGGATCGACGGGCAGCGGCGGCAGATCAATCCGCTCCACCGGCGCATCGAAGATGCGGCCGGGCTCGCCTGCGGGAAAGGGTACCGGCGGACGGGTCGCGAGCTTCGCGTTGGCGCTATTGCTCGCCGCGATGTCGGCGTCTTCGAATCGCGGCTCTTCGCCCGGCGCCCAGGGCTCGATGGCACCGAGTTTTTGCCCCATCGGATCGATGCTGAAATAGAGCCGCGCCGCGCGCAGCGACGAGTCTGCGTCGGCGGCGGCGAAGGCGAGGCCGGTGACCGCGGTCCCCTCTTTGCCGTCCTCGACCGCTTTGCCAGTCTCCGCGCCGCCTCCCGGTTGCGGGGCGAGCACGGGATAAGCCGAATTCGCTGCAGGACCTTTCGGCGCGACGGCGACGGAGCTGTCCGCACTCGCGAGCGAATAACGGCCCGCATCTTCGGCAGGCCGGGCAGGCTCGCTTGCGGCGTCTGCAATACTGACCGGCGAATCGATCGGCTGTCCGCCGTCTTGTTGCGCGAGCGATGGGCCCTGCCGTTCCTCATCCGGGACGACATCGCCGGGCGAGCTTGGCTTGAGGCGATCACCTTTGAGCGCAAGCAGGCGATCGCGGCCGACGCCATAGTCGCCCTTGCGGCTGCGGTCGACCATCGGACCTGCATAGCGGCTCGTGAAGAACGTCTCTTCGCCGAGAAAGCGCTCGCGGATCGATCGGGCGACAGTCGCGCCGTTGGGATCGAAGCCGATCAACTGGTAGTCCAGCGAGAGCGGAATCGATGCGCGGACCGGCTCCTGCGGTTCGGTGAAGTTCACCTCATGGATGGTGCCGATGGGCGAGGCAAAACTCGCCTTCTGCGAGCGGTCGACAATCGGCTGGCGCGAAAGCACGGCAGCGAGGTCCTGCTGGCCAACCTCGCTCGTCAGCAGCAGCAAAATCAGGATGCCGAGGCCGAAGGGTGCTTGCAGACCACCCTCCGGCCTGTTGCGCGATGCAACCATCCAGGCCCCCGCCCCTGCAAAACGCAATCCATCTTCACGCCGGCACAAGGCGACGTGATGGCGCAAATGCGTCGAATTTTTATTGCCGGAGCAAGCTTGCAATCCTGTTAATCGGGCGGCGCGTCGCCACCATCTTAGTGTCTGATCAATGCGCGGATTCAATGGCTTACAGCCGAATTCCCCGCATAACGGAATAGGGAATTTCCAAAAGCATATCAGGGAAAACTTTTCAGGGAACGGCGAATTTGCACTCGCGGCCGGTCGCGAAGATGCACGGACGCGCCCATTTAGGGACTACCAGGTCTATGGGAGGCGGGCTGATCGTGTGGGGATCCTGGACCGCATCGCAGCGCTGCCGGGCGGCCGGGCGCGCATCCTCAGCGCGGGCACGGCGCGGCAGGATGCCGATGACCGGTCTCATCATCCTGCCCTGTCTTGCGGCCCTGAGTGTCATCGATCCTGGGGCCATCGGACAGGAAGTCGTCGGGCAGTATCGCTGGCGCATGGCGATGGAGCCAACTGTGCTCTCGGTCGACCAGGAGCAGGAAAAGGCGGCAAAGCCGGGCTCGGATTTCAAGGAATGTGCAAATGGTTGCCCGGTGATGATCGTCATCCCTGCTGGCAAATTCATTATGGGCTCGCCGGAGAACGAGTCGGACCGGAGTGCCAGTGAAGGTCCACAACACGAGGTGACCGTCGCAAGGCCGTTCGCCGTTTCCAAGTTCGAGGTGACATTCGAAGAGTGGGATGCTTGCGTCGCCGCGGCGGCGTGCCCGCGAGTCACAGACCATTGGGGACGCGGGAAGATGCCTGTGATCAACGTGAGCTGGGGCGACGCCAAGCAGTATGTCGGCTGGCTCTCGCAGTTGACTGGCAAGGAATACCGGCTTCTGACAGAGGCCGAATGGGAGTACGCGGCGCGGGCCGGCGCCAATACCCGCTATTCCTGGGGCGACGACCCTCGCATGGGCAACGCCAATTGCGACGGCTGCGGCAGTCAATGGGACCTCCGACAAACGGCGCCCGTTGGATCATTCAAGCCGAACGCGTTGGGGCTTTACGACATGCACGGCAACGTCTGGGAATGGGTTGAGGATAGCTGGCACGAGAACTACGACGGTGCGCCAACGGATGGATCAGCGTGGCTGCGGGACGGCGATCCAAGCTTCCGCGTCGTCCGCGGCGGTTCATGGCGCAACGAGAGCGAACTCGTCCGCGCGGCCGTCCGCGTCAGGCGCCATACCAAAGTCCAGTTCGACACTCTCGGCTTGCGCGTAGCGAGAACGATAGGGCCTTGATCCCGTTCTTACCTACTCCGGTGCGCTCTGAGCATGTCGTCCTATGCAAGTTACTGTCAGGATCAAGCTAGCGACCGCGCGCGACGAGCATGGCCGAGGGCCGTCACTCGGCGGAGGCGGAATCGAGGCACGTACGCTCGAAGAAAGCCTCCGTGTATTTTCAGAAACATCGCGAACTGATCCTCGATCAGTTGAAGCGCCAACCGTCCGTGTAAAGGGCATCAATGCTTAGACCGGCCGTTGTCGAATCGACGGGCCGGACTTGCCATTGACGCCGGTTGGCGCTTCGAGACCGAGCGCCTTGCCGGCATTGCCGACTATTTCGCAGATTAACTAGCTGATGATCTAACCGACAGGTTAGCTAACAATTTGTTCGGCAATGGCCTCTTTCAGGCCGGATTCGGCTTGAATGGCCAGCCCGCGCGCCACCTCTTGGCAATCTTCAAATACGTCGAGCGAATAGACTTTGCCCCAACGCATAGTAATGACATGGAAACCACGATTGAAGTACGAGGAGTCGCCATTGAGCAGCGTCGCCGTCGCATGCCACTGCACAAATACCTTGGTATGCCACGGCCCGCCCTTCACCCAGATGTCGTTGACCTTGATGTGAAGGTTCGGCAAGACACGACCGAGGCGCTCTACCCAACGGCGCATCGCCTCTTTGTCGTGACGCTCGCCACCAAGGGAGCGGGCGCCGGCAAAGCGGTGATGAACATTTGGTGCAACTGCCTTGAGCAGCTCGTTATATCTATGGTTGTTGACGTTCTCAAAGCTTTGTCGAACTAACTTTTTCACTAAGTAGCTGTATAGCATACGCGTTCTCCATCTTTATGTAGCAACGCGATATGTCCCGCGACCTGCTTCGAAGCGAGGATACTGGACGATCGAAGGGATCCCGCACATCAAGCTCGCGCTCACATCAAGTAAAGCCGCGAGCCCACAAGTGGCGGCATAACTTCCTCCCAAATCAGGATCGCCTTTGACGTCGCATGCTCGACGAAATGCGCAACTTCCGTTTTTTGGGAAAGTTCCCCCGGGATCGGCCTGCCGCCAGACCAAGCGTGCGCATTCCGCAAACGCGGCGATACGAAGAGAGCTGGGGTTATCGGAACGACGAGGCAAGCTGGGGTCCCAGTCGAAGCAAGGGTGCTGCTGGTTGGCACCCGAGGTGCGCAGGCCGCTGTGGCGCTAGGATCGCGGCTAAACTACCATTGCACCGGGCTCGTCCTGTCGTGCTAAACCTGCCGTCACGGGGAGGACGTTCATCCGCGCCCCATCCGAAAACCGGATCCCATTGCTGCGGCCGCTGGCGTGGCCGTCAGCGCGCACCCTGTCACAGGCGCTGTGGCACGGTCGCTCAGTGCGCGCGCAACTCCTCATCGTTTTCATTGTGATCGACGTGATTGCGGGATTGGTGGCGGGCGCCGTGACGATTCTGCAGGCGCGCGCCTCCACGCGGGTCGAAATCGCGGCGTCGATGGAACTGGCCGAGCTGCTCGTGAGAGAGGCCGTCGCCCTCATGCAGCAAGAGGTGCCAGCGGAAAAATTCCTCGCCGATCTCAGCTCGCAATTGCGGCTCTTGCGCCACGTGCGGATCGTCGTAAGGAACGCTGCCGGCTCTCCGCTCGCGCCACGTCCCCCAGTTGGCGCCTCCGATACCACACGGAGCGATCGTGTGCCGGCGTGGTTCGCGGCACTGATCGCTGCTTCAATCGCAAGCCGCGACGTGCCCGTGATTGTCAACGCGGCACGCGTCGGCTCGGTCGAGATCGTGGCGGAGCCGCGCGACGAGATTGCGGAAGTGTGGAGCAATACCGTCGCGCTCGGGGCCGTTGCGCTCAGTGTGAACATCGCCGTAATCGGCATTCTCTATATTCTCTTCGGGCGGGTGCTCGACCCCCTCACCGGCGTTGCCCGCGGTCTCGGCGACCTTGAGCGGCGCAATTACCGAGTACGGTTGCCGCGGCCGCAAGCACAAGAGCTCGCTGCCATCACCGACCGGTTCAATGCGCTGGCGCAAGCGCTCGACGCCTTGCGCGGCGAGAACGAAGCCCTCAACCACCGTCTGATCACGGCGCAGGACGATGAGCGGCGACGCACCGCGCTCGAGCTGCACGACGAGGTCGGTCCGAATTTGTTCGGGCTCAAGGCCAATGCAACTTCGATCGCGACAGCGGCCGCGGAGCTTGAAAATCAGGCCGCCCAGAAGATCACCGAGCGCGTGCGCGACATGCTGGCAATCATCGAGCAGCTGCAGACCATCAATCGCAGCATGCTGAACCGTCTGCGTCCGATGGCGCTCGGCCATGTTCCCTTGCGCGACGTTCTCAGCGAGTTGGTGCGCGATCGCGCGCGGCAGCATCCACAGATCGACTTCTCTATCCGCGCTGACAACCTTATGCGCAGCTACGGCGACTCGATCGACCTCACGATTTATCGCTGCCTGCAGGAAAGCCTAACCAACGTCATTCGGCATGCGCAGGCGAAGCATGTGGCCATCGAGCTCGGCGAAGTCGTGAGCGAGCCGAACGCGAGCGCGAATAGCACATCGGAGCTTGCGCTCACCGTCCGCGACGACGGGCGCGGAATCGCTCCCGCTGCGGCGCCGGGCTTCGGCCTGCGTGGCATGCAGGAACGTGCGCAAGCCCTAGGCGGCAGCTTTAAGGTGGATAGCGCGAATGGGTGCGGCACCTCGGTCCGCATCCTCATCCCGCTGCACGAGACGAGATCATGACCAGCGTTCTGATCATCGATGATCATCCGATCGTGCTGCAGGGATGCCGCCGCATGTTGGAAGACGCGGGCATTAAGACCGTGCTCGAAGCTCGCGACGCGACCTCCGGCTATCGCCTCTACCGCCGTCATCATCCCGACGTAGTAATCGTCGACCTCGCCATGCAGGGGGGCGGACTTGGGGGCCTCGAGGTGATTCGGCGCATGCGGTCGCACGATCCGCGCTCGCGCATTCTTGTGTTCAGCATGCACAGCGATCCGATCATCGCCGCGCGTGCGCTCGAGGCAGGCGCAACCGGCTACGTGCTCAAGGACTCAGACGAGCTGATGAAGGCGTTCGACCAGGTGCGCACCGGCACCCCTTACCTCAGCAATGATCTCGCCATGCAAGTTGCCTTGGTGCGCACGGGTGTGCGGGCAAATCCGCTCGCCGACCTCACTCCGCGCGAATTGCGGACGTTGTCCTTGTTGGCGGAAGGCAAACCCTATGGCCGCATCGCCGAGGAGCTCAACGTCAGCTACAAGACCGTGGTCAATGCCTGCTCGCAGCTCAAGCAAAAGCTCAACGCCAAGAACCTGCCCGAGCTGATCCGCGTGGCGGTGCAACTCGTGTCGGCCAAGTCATAAGATGCTGACACAGACGTACCGCTCGACCATTGCGAACGTTTGCGCGGCTGAAGCTCAGCAACGAGCGCCGATTACTTCAGGAGTACGACGAGGGAACGGCCTGCGGCACTCTTGAGCTCCTTGGCGTCAATGGTGCCGTCATCGTCAGGGTTGGCAGCCTTGAAGCGTTTCTCAACCACCGCGAGAAATTCATTCTTGTCCAGAGTTCCGTCGTTGTCGGGGTCGGCCGCGGCAAAATCCTTGGCGTTGACCCGGCGGCCGCGCAATTCGCGTTTGTCGAGGGTGCCGTCGTGATCGCGGTCGAGCTTCTCGAACAGCTTCGAGGCTGCATTCTTCGCTTCGGCCAGATCGACCGTGCCGTCATTATCCGGATCAAGCGTCTTTAGCAGGCTCTGCGACCATGCCGGCGTGGCGGCAATGAGCGTAACGGCTAGCGTAGTCAATATACTCTTTCCTCGAATGCTCATATTCGTGTCCTCCGATTCGATGAACATCACATAATACTCTCCAAAAACGTGACTTACGCGCCGCGGTTCCGGCCCGGATGCGAGAGCATCCGGTGGTGGTTTGCAGCCTGTGTCCCCGGGGCCACATTGCCAAATGTTCCCGATGTGAATTGGCAAAACGTCATGAGACCACAGCCGGCGAATGTTCCAGAATTTGTGGGGGAACTCGCTGGTCGGTGTCATGCGTGGGGCGGGGGGATGTGGGGCGTCGCGGCTTGCGACCGCGAAACGCCGCTTGTTGCAGGCCGCCGCGGTCGGCGCGCTGACCCTGCCCGGCGCCTTCACGTCGCCGGACGTGGCCTCCGCGCAGGTGGCGACGACGCTACCCGAAGTGACCGTCACGGCCCCGCGCCCGCCGCCAGTGCGGCGGGCGGCTCGCGCTGTCGCGCCCTCCCGTGCGGGTCGATCCGTGCGTGTTTCGGCGCCAACTCCCTCGCCGGCGCCCGCGGCGGAAATTTCCGCGTTCCAGGCTGTCGCCACCACGCCGATAACCGGGCTCGGTGTCGACCGCGACAAGGTGCCGGCCATGGTGCAGACGCTCCCTGCCGAGGACTTCTCGCGCGTCTATTCGCCCAACGTGGTCGAGACGCTCATGCAGCGCATTCCGGGCGTCAGCACTAACGATGTGCAGGGCAACGAATTCGCCCCAGACCTGCGCTACCGTGGATTTTCAGCCTCTCCGGTGCAGGGCACGCCGCAGGGGCTTGCGGTCTACATGCAAGGCGTGCGCGTCAACGAAGCCTTCGGCGACACCGTCAACTCGGATTTGATCCCGACCATCGCCATCGGCCGCGCCGACGTATGGACCAACAATCCAGCCTTCGGCCTCAACGCGCTCGGCGGCGCGATAAGCTTCCAGATGAAGGACGGCTTTACCTATCGCGGCACGGAATTCGACGCCTCGGGCGGCTCCTATGGGCGCGTCGGTGGCTGGCTGCAATATGGCATCAGGAATGGGGAATGGGCGCTCTATACCGCCAGCCAGGGACTCAGAGACGACGGCTGGCGCTACCAGTCGCCGTCGCGCATCGCCCGCTTCTACGGCGATCTCGGGTGGAAAGGCACAGATGCCGAGGTCCATCTGGTCGCCAGCGCCGCCGACAATTTCTTCGGCGTGATCGGGCCGACGCCGATCGAACTGCTCAATAACGACTACCGGTCGATCTTCACCTGGCCGCAGACCACTAAGAACCAAGCGGTGCTGCTTGCACTCAACGGCCGCTATTCCGTGACCGACCATTGGACGGTGCAGAGCAACCTCTATTATCGCAGGTTCCACCAGGAGCATGTCGACGGCAATTCCGCCGAGGTCGAGCGCTGCAGCGGCAATGCGGCCAATCCGCTATTCAACACGTTATGCCTGGAAGACGACGCATTCCCCTCACAGCCGCAGGCCAACTTCCAGATCCTCAATCCGAATAACCAGCCGATCAACTGTCCTCCGGGGACCGGCAATACCTGCGCACGCACGCCGTGGGGGACGGTCGACCGCACCTTCACCAACGCGATGACGACCGGCGCCTCGCTGCAGGCGCTCAACGATGACAAGGTGTTCGGGCACGGCAACTATTTCGTCATCGGCGCCAGCGTCGACCGCAGCAAGATCGGCTTTCAAGGCAACAGCGAGCTGGGCTACATTTATCCAGATTTCTTCGTCGGCCCCAATTCCGCCGTGCCCGGGACCGGGCAGATCATTCACACCCGCGGCAATATCGGCTTTGCCCCCGTCAGCCTCGCGGCGTGGCAGACCTATTATGGCGCCTATTTCAACGAAACCTTCGACATTACCAATCGGCTGTCTGTGACCGGTGGCGGACGTTACAACATCGCCCAGATCGCCATGTCCGATCTGCTCGGCACAAGCCCCGACCTCAACGCTCAGTATACATTCGAGCGGTTCAATCCGGTGACGGGCTTCACCTACAAGATCCTGCCGGAGCTGATGACCTTCTACGCCGGGTATTCGGAAGCCAATCGTGCGCCGACTCCGCTCGAGCTCGGCTGCGCCAACCCGTTGCGGCCCTGCCTGCTCGAAGGGTTCTTGGTCTCCGATCCACCGCTGAACCAGGTTGTCGCGCGCACGCGCGAAGCCGGCTTGCGCGGCAACATCAACACCGCCGGCGGCCGCGGCGATTGGAAGCTCGGCCTGTTCCGCACCGACAGCGAGAGCGACATCATCCAGGTCGCGAGCGTGCTGCAGGGCCGCGGCGTGTTCCAGAATGTTCCGGCCACCCGCCGGCAGGGGCTCGAGGCTGGCGCCCAGTACCAGACCCCGCAATATCTGGTCTATGCCAACTACGCCTTCGTGGATGCCACCTACCAGTTCAGCGGCTTCCTGGCGTCGCCCAACAACCCCTCGGCCGATGCCAATGGAAACGTCTTCGTCACGCCCGGCAAGCAGATCCCCGGCATCCCGCGGCACCAGGTCAAGGGCGGCGTGGATTACTTCGTAACGCCGGCGTTGAAGCTCGGCACCGACGTGATTTGGGTCGGCAGCCAGTGGTATGTGGGCGACGACGCCAACCAGAACGTCAAGCTCGCGGACTATTGGATCGCGAACCTGCACGGCTCCTACCAGCTCACCAAGGAGCTGCAGATCTACGGCGTCATCAACAATCTGTTCAATCGGAAGTTCGCGACCTTCGGCACCTATTTCGATGCGGGGTCGATCGTCAACGTGCTCCCGAACCCGCCGACCGATCCCCGCACCATCACGCCGGCACAGCCGCTTTCTATCTATGTCGGCATGCGCGCGAAGCTGTGAAACTGTTCTGGGGCGGCGGCCAGGTCGCCAGCAACGCGAGCGTTTCTGTCCAATGCCGGACTTCGTCTTGTTCGTCCATGTTGATGACCTTGAGCCGCAATCTCATGAAACTCCGTCCCCGCGGTCGGATCGGCGCTCTACTCGCCGTTCCCAGGAAGTGGTAAGAATAGATCACCCAAGTCCATTGCGGTTGGGAGTGGTGATGTTCGCCGTTTCGCGCTGGCTTGTGTCCGGAATTGCCGCTGCGGTGGTGATGTGCAGCTTGGCAACCGCCGCAACAACTCAGGAGTGCAAAAATCGTGGCCAGCTCGACGAGCTGTATTGCGACGAGGACAACGACCTGGTCGCGGACGCGCCGAGCGATCTGAAAAAGCTGCGGGACCCCGCAACGCTGACGTTTACCTACACTCCGGTAGAGAATCCCACTGTCTATCAATCCGTGTTTAGGCCACTCGTCGACTTCCTCGCTCAATGCAGCGGTAAGCCGTTCGCGTATCAACCCGTGCAATCGAACTCCGCGGAGATAGCGGCCATGCGCGCGGGCGACCTCCACGTTGCAGGATTTTCGACGGGACCCACAGTTCTGGCCGTCAACAGTGCGGGCGCGATTCCGTTCGCAGCCAAGGGCACCGCACAGGGGCCGCAGGGATATCATCTGCTTTCGATCGTCAAGAAGGACAGCCCGTATCAAAGAATTGTGGAGTTGAAGGGCAAGCGGATCGCGCACACATCGCCCTCCTCGAATTCCGGCCATCTCGCGCCCCTCGTGCTGTATCCCTCGGAAGGCCTGAAACCCTATGAGGATTACGAGCCCTTGATGTCGGGCGGGCACGATAAGTCTGTCCGTGGCGTTGCCTCCGGCGAGTACGATATGGCTGGGGTCGCCTCCGACGTCTTCGAGCGGATGCACACGCGCGGAGCCGTGAACAAAGATGATTTCCGTGTTATTTTTACGAGTCCAGTTTTCCCGACCTCCTCGTTCGCATACGCCCACGATCTCCGGCCGGAACTCGCCAGGAAGATCCGCGCCTGCTTCTTTGCTTTTGATTTTCCACCTCCTATGCGAAAAGAATTTGACGGAGCTGACCGGTTTTTCCCCATCACCTACAAGGAGACTTGGAAGGTGGTGCGCGACATTGCCGGTGTCGGAGGCAATT
>Ga0081455_10002734_pt1 | contig 20806 bp, 19 predicted proteins | sample TabmetS3T2R1_FD_70207 | JGI IMG/M metagenome (GOLD analysis project Ga0081455, IMG submission 70207) | Tabebuia heterophylla rhizosphere microbial communities from the University of Puerto Rico - S3T2R1 | ecosystem: Host-associated > Plants > Roots > Rhizosphere ...
GGCGCTTGCCACGCGAGGACAGCCACCCTATCGCGAGGTGCTGACCCACGGCTTCCTTATCGACCTGGAAGGCCGCAAGATGTCGAAGTCGGTCGGCAACGCCATCTCTCCGCAGGAGGTCATCAAGGAAAGCGGCGCCGAAATCATCCGGTTGTGGGTCGGCTCGACCGAGTTCACCGAGGAGCTCCGTGTCAGCAAAGAGATTCTGACGCGCGTCGTCGACAGCTACCGGAAGCTGCGGAACACCTGCCGGATTCTCGTCGCGAATCTGTACGACTTCGAGCCGGCAGTCGATAGCGTGCCGATCAGCAAACTCGACGCAATCGATCGCTATGCGCTGGCCAGATTTGCGGCCGCCGCGAAGCGCGTACTCGACGCCTACGAGATGTACGACTTCTCGACGGTCACCCAGACGCTCAACATGCTGGCGACAGTCGACCTGAGCGCTTTCTACGTGGATGTGACGAAGGATCGGATGTACACGCTCGGTGCGCGTTCCCGCGAGCGACGCTCGACACAGACGGCGATGTACCTGATCTGCGACGGGTTGGCTCGCCTTCTGGCCCCGATCCTTCCGGTAACGGCGGACGATCTCTGGCGGCACATGCCCGGTGAGCGTTCTGATTCCATCCATCTGGAAGAGCTCCCCAAGGTCGATCACATGCTCGCGCCTGAGGTCGTCGAAGTGTGGGATCGACTGATGGAAGTACGCGATGTGGTGAACGCGGCACTCGAGGAACAGCGCAAGAACAAGGTCATCGGCAACTCGCTGGGCGCCAGCGTCGCATTGACGGCTACCGGTCCGATTGCCGCACTGCTCGAGCAGTTCAGGAACCAACTGCCGACACTGTTCATCGTGTCGGACCTGACGCTCAATCTCGGGGAGGCAACGGGCGTCGATCAGGTACGCGTAGATGTCGGTAAAGCGCGTGGCGTCAAGTGCGAGCGCTGCTGGCGTTATGTGCCGTCGGTCAGAACCGAGCCCGACTGGTCAGGCATCTGCGACCGCTGCGTCGAAGCGCTCGCCGAGCCGGTGAATTCCTGACGCGTGGCTCGATACTCCAGGCAACCCGATCTCTGGATCGCTCTGGCCGAGCCGAGATCGCCGCTGCGGACCGCTCGGATGAGTTCGGCGTTGCGACTGGCGACAACATTGCCGACGACGCTGACCAGGCCGGCTGCGCCGCAGGCGAGGTAGGGCAGGCTGAGCTCATCGATGCCGCAGTAGTAGGCCAGCGACGTGCGGGCCATCACCGACATCGCCTCGAACAGGTCGCCCTTGGCATCCTTGACCGCCCGGATCCGGGGGTGGCCGGCGAGCTCGATCAGCGTGGATGCCTCCATGGCGATGCCCGTGCGTGCCGGGACGTCGTAGAGCATCACGGGTAGCTCGGTGGCGTCGGCCACCGCTGCGCAATGGGCTACCACCCCGGCCTGAGTCGGCCTGGAATAGTAGGGGCAGACGAGCAGCAGCGCGTCCGCCCCGGCAGCCTCGGCCTCGGTGGCCTTGTCGCCGGCCGCGAAGACGATCACCCGGGCGGTCTTGCCGGTGCCGTGCGGCAGGTTCACCGTGCCGCGGACCATCTGGTCGGCCTTGCGCGGGTCCACCCCGAGCCGCAGCGCGACCTCGATGGTGGCGTCGAACTTGGTGGGCGAGGTCTCCTGGGCGAGCCGGGCCGCCTCCAGCGGGCTGTACACCCGGGCACGGTCGACCTGGTCGGCTGCCTGCCGGTAGCCCTTGCTGCGCTTCACGTACTGTCACTCCTCACGTGTGGTCCAGTCGGGCCGCCGGTCGCGGCCCTCCCACGTACTGCCTGGTCTGGGTGCTCAGTCGCGGACGGTGATGCCCATCGAGCGCGCGGTGCCGGCGATGATCTTCTCCGCCTGGTCCACGTCATGGGCGTTCAGGTCGTCCAGCTTCTGGGCGGCGATCTCGCGGACCTGCTCCCGGGTCACCGTGGCCACCTTGGTGCGGTGCGGCTCGGCGCTGCCCTTCTCCACCCCGGCCGCCTTCAGCAGCAGCCGCGCCGCCGGAGGGGTCTTGGTGACGAAGGTGAAGGAGCGGTCCTCGTACACGGTGATCTCCACCGGCACGACGTTCCCGCGCTGCGACTCGGTAGCGGCGTTGTACGCCTTGCAGAACTCCATGATGTTCACGCCGTGCTGGCCCAGCGCCGGTCCGACCGGCGGGGCCGGCGTGGCGGCACCGGCGTTGATCTGCAGCTTGATGAGCGCGGAGATCTTCTTCTTGGGAGGCATGCTGCTTCTCGTCTACTTCCTAAATCTTGGAGACCTGGTTGAACGACAATTCGACCGGCGTCTCCCGGCCGAAGATCGACACGAGCACCTTGAGCTTCTGCTGCTCGGGATTGATCTCGTTGATCGTGGCCGGCAGTGTCGCGAACGGGCCGTCCATGACGGTGACCGACTCGCCGACCTCGTAGTCGACCACCCGCACCACCGGCTTGTCCTGCTTCTTCTCCACCTGCGGGGCGAGGATCTTGAGCACCTCGTCCATGAGCAGCGGGGACGGCCGGGAGGTGGCGCCGACGAAGCCCGTGACGCCCGGCGTGTTCCGTACCGCGCTCCAGGACTCGTCGTTCAGGTCCATCCGAACCAGGATGTACCCGGGGTAGACCTTGCGCTGCACGGTCTGCCGCTTGCCGTTCTTGACCTCGGTGACCTCTTCGGTCGGCACCTCGATCTGGAAGATGTAGTCCTCCATGTCGAGCGAGGTGATCCGGCTCTCCAGGTTGGTCTTCACCTTGTTCTCGTAGCCTGCGTAGGAGTGCACCACATACCAGTCGCCCGGTTGCTGGGCGAGCATGGTGCGCAGGTCCTCCATCGGGTCGGACTCGTCGTCCTCCTCCGGCGCCGGAGCCGCGGCCTGCGGTGCCGGCGGAGCAACCGGCGCGGAGCCGGTCAGGGCGGCGGCCAGCGCGGCGTCGGACGCCTCATTCGAGTCATCCTCGCTCGAGGCGGCCCCGCCGAAACCGGCACCGGTCAGCCCCGCCGCGTCATCCTGCTCGGCGTCATCCTGCTCGGCGTCGTCCTGCTCGGCGTCGTCCTGGTCAGCCTCGTCCTGGTCGGCGCCAGCGAGGTCGGCGCCCAACTGGCCGGCGCTGTCGTCGGCGCCGTCCTGCTCGGCGTCGTCGTGGTCGGCGCTGGCCTCCGCGCCGTCCTCGTCGTCCAGCCCGCGGGCCGCCGCGTCGAGGGCCGCCTCGTCGAGCTGCGCCTGCGGCGCGGAGGTGCCGGTCTCGTCGTACTCGGGCACGCGGGTGCTCTCCTCACTGATGGGTGGTGCTGGTGTCGCGGACGGGCGGGTGGGTCAGCCGAAGATGACCAGCACGCCCTTGGCGAAGAGGATGTCCAGGCCGGCCACCAGGGCGACCATGATGGACACGAAGACGATCACCACTGCGGTGTAGGTGACCAGCTCCTTGCGGGTCGGCCAGATCACCTTGGACAGCTCGGCGACGACCTCACGGACGAACCGGCCCAGACGGCGCACCGGCCCCCGGCGCGGCCGCTCGGCCGGCTTGCCGGCAGGCTTCGGCGCGGTGGTTGTGGTCACGCGATCCTCTCCTCCGTCAGGGCCACAGATGCCTGTGGCCTGGTGCAGGGGCGACAGGACTCGAACCTGCAACCTGCGGTTTTGGAGACCGCTGCTCTGCCAATTGAGCCACGCCCCTTCGGCTCGTACCAACCCTGCCCGTACGTGGCTCAAGCCGCGCGAGGTCAGAGGCGGTACGCCCCAGGGTGAGTAGTGTACGGATGCGGGGCGGATCACTCCAACCGGCCACCCCAGCTACCCACCGCACCATCAGGGTACGGCGAGCGGGGGAAGTGGTTTTCACCGGCCGCGGGCGTGGTGACAGACTCGCGCCATGCCCTCGAACCGCATCTCAGCCCGCATCGGCGGCATCGCCGAATCCGCCACCCTGGCCGTGGACGCCAGGGCGAAGGCGCTGAAGGCCGCCGGCCGGCCGGTCATCGGCTTCGGCGCCGGCGAGCCGGACTTCCCGACCCCCGACTACATCGTCGAGGCCGCCGTCGCCGCCTGCCGAGACCCGAAGAACCACCGCTACACCCCCGCCGCCGGCCTGCCCGAGCTGCGCGAGGCGATCGCCGCCAAGACCGCCCGCGATTCCGGCTTCGAGGTCAGGCCGAGCCAGGTGCTGGTCACCAACGGCGGCAAGATGGCGGTGTACGAGGCGTTCGCGACGCTGCTCGACCCCGGCGACGAGGTGCTGCTGCCCGCGCCGTACTGGACGACGTACCCGGAGGCCGTCGCGCTGGCCGGCGGGGTGACCGTCGAGGTGCCGACCGACGAGACCACCGGTTACCTGGCCTCGGTCGAGCAGCTGGAGAGCCTGCGGACCGACCGGACCAAGGTGCTGCTGTTCTGCTCCCCGTCCAACCCGAGCGGCGCCATCTACCCGCCGGAGCAGGTCGAGGCGATCGGCCGCTGGGCACACGAACACGGCATCTGGGTGGTCACCGACGAGATCTACGAGCACCTGACGTACGGGTCGGCGCGGCACGTGTCGATGCCGGTGGCGGTGCCGGAGCTGGCCGACACCTGCGTCGTGCTGAACGGCGTGGCCAAGACGTACGCGATGACCGGCTGGCGGGTCGGCTGGCTGATCGGGCCGGCGGATGTGGTGAAGGCGGCCACCAACCTCCAGTCGCACGCCACCTCCAACGTGGCCAACGTGCCGCAGCGGGCCGCGCTGGCCGCGGTGTCCGGCGACCTGTCCGCGGTGGCGACCATGCGGGAGGCCTTCGACCGGCGCCGGCAGACCATGGTCCGGATGCTGAACGAGATCCCCGGCATCGCCTGCCCCGAGCCGCTGGGCGCGTTCTACGCCTACCCGTCGGTCCGCGGGCTGCTCGGCCGCGAGCTGCGCGGGCGTACGCCGGCCAGCTCGGCGGAGCTGGCCGAGCTGATGCTGGAGGAGGCGGAGGTCGCGGTGGTGCCGGGCGAGGCGTTCGGTACGCCCGGGTACCTGCGTCTGTCGTACGCGCTGGGCGACGACGACCTGGTCGAGGGCATCAGCCGGATCGGGAAGCTGTTCGCCGAGGCGCACTAACGCCGACCTGCCACGGGCCGGCGCGCTACTTGACGGCGCCGGCCTTGCGCAGCACCTGGAGCGCGGCCGGCAGCGCGGCGAGCGCCGTGGCCACGTCCTGCGGCCGGGCGATCCGCCACGCGTTGGCGTTGATGTAGCAGCGCAGCGCGGCGTCGAACTTGGCGGCGCCCGCCGCGGCCCTGGCCTGGTGCAGCGCGGCCGAACCCTCGCCGTACACGGTGCCGTAGTACGCCCCGGCGTCCGGGAAGTCGTTGATGCCCTCGCCCACCTGCCCCCCGAGCGGGCGGCCGTTGCCCTCGCCGTCGTCGTTCACCAGCTGCTCGGCGTATGAGGCGAACGCCTCGTCCAGCCACGGGTCGCGGGACTGGGCGTCGCCGACCATCCCGTAGAACCACTGGTGCGCGGTCTCGTGGGTGTCCACCAGCTGGTCGCTGCCGAACAGCAGGATCGACCCGGGGTACTCGATGCCGCCGCCGTTCTTGGGCAGCAGCGTGACGTTCAGCGCCGGGAACGGGAACGGCCCGAACCGCGCCGACAACTCGGTCACCGCCCGGGTCAGCAGCCGCATCGTCTGCCCGCGGTCCATCCCGCGCGGCGAGCCGAGGGTGATCTTCGTGCCGCCGGCCGACTGCGTGGTGGTCTCCAGGTCGCCGAGGCTGACGCTGACGTCGCGCGCGGTCGCCGCCACCGCGTGCCAGCGCCGCCGCCCGCCGCCCGCGTCGGCCGGTGCGTCCTGCACGCCGCTGGTCAGCACCGTCGCGAACCCGGGTGCGGTCACGGTCAGGTCGATGTTCGCGGCCTCGCTGGTGGCCGACTCGCCCACCCACCTGGCCAGCGCCTCCCGGTGCCAGCCGACCCCGCGCTCCCACGCGAACAGCGGCTGGCCGGAGCCGAACCAGGCGAGCCTGCGGTCCCGCCCGAACCGCTCGAAGCCGGAGTCGGACAGCTTCAGCGTGAACGACAGGTTGGCCGTGACCTGCTGCCCGGCCGGCACCTCGCGCCCGAGCGGTACGACCAGGATGCCGCCCTGGCTGCCGCTGGCGGCGCCGGCCCGCTCGAACCGGAAGTGGTCACCGGCCGGGTCCGCGGTCGCCTGGGTGATCGTGATCGAGTTGCCCTGCGGGTACGCCGTCGTCCCGTTGGCGGTCAGCCGGAACACCAGCTCGTGGACCGGCATGTCCGGGGTGAACCGGACCTGCTCGGTGCCGGTGACCGTGCCGAGATCCTCCGACACGTCGAAGGTGAGCGTGATCTGCGGCCGGTTCGGGTCCGGCTCGGCGTACGCGCGGGGGCACGGGTCGCGGCCGCTGTCCCCGGGTGCGCTCGAGCCGCTGCCCGTGCTGCTCGCGGTCGTACGCGGGCCGCTGGCCGCGGGCACGCCGTTGCCGGGCGTCGAGGAGGAGCAGCCGGTGGCGAGGACCGCGAGCGCGCTGGCCCCGGATACCACCATGAGCCATCCGCTACGCCGCATAGCGGTCACCGTATCCGCCGCGCTGCCGCACCCCGGCGCCGCGGCACCGGCCGCAACCGCCTCGTGACCAGCTCTGTATCCCCTCCGTGACCAGGCACGCGTGGGAGACGCGCGGTACGCCCGGCGGGTTGCCCCGATCAGAGCTGTACGACGGCGCGGGCCTTGGCGAGCACCTTCTCGCCGTTGGAGCGGGCCTCGATGTCCACCGCTACCCGGTTGCCGTCCAGCTTCTCGGTCACGGTGCCGCCGACCACCAGCTCGGCGCCGCCCTCCGCGGGCACCACGACCGGCCGGGTGAAGCGGACGCCCCAGTCGACCAGCGCGGCCGGATCGCCGGTCCAGTCGGTGATCACCCGGGCCGCCTCGGCCATCGTGAGCATGCCGTGCGCGATCACATCGGGCAGGCCGACCGCCTTGGCGAACGGCTCGTTCCAGTGGATCGGGTTGAAGTCGCCGGAGGCACCGGCGTACATGATCAGGTTGACCCGCTGGATCGGGAAGCGCTGCTCCGGGATCGCGGTGCCGACCTCGACCTGGTCGTAGGCGACGTTGCTCATTTGCCCTCCCCGCGGACCACGGTCACCTGGTAGGCCACCAGCACCGGCTCGCCCTCGACGGTGGAGATGTCGGAGCGGGTGTTGAGCAGGTCGTTGCCGGCCGCCTGCCGGACGTTCTCCACGGTCAGGACGGCGACGAGCCGGTCGCCCGCGCGTACCGGCCTGGTGTAGACGAAGCGCTGCTCGCCGTGCACGACCCGGGCGTAGTCGACGCCGAGCTGCGGGTCGCCGATCAGCGCGCGGGTCGCCAGGAAGGCGACGATCACCGGGAAGGTGGGCGGCGCGATGATGTCGGGGTGGCCGAGGGCCTTGGCGGCTTCCTCGTCGTGGTAGGCCGGGTTCCAGTCACCGATCGCGGTGGCGAACTCCCGGATCTTCTCCCGACCCACCTCGTACGGCGGGGTCGCAGGGTAGGTGCGGCCGACGAACGAGGGGTCGAGAGCCATGGCCCCCGGCCCCTAGCGGGTCTCGCGGTGCGCCCGGTGGCAGCGGCAGTTGGGGCAGAACTTCTTCAGCTCCAGCCGGTCCGGGTCGTTGCGCCGGTTCTTCTTGGTGATGTAGTTGCGGTGCTTACACTCCTGGCAGGCCAGCGTGATCTTCGGACGGACGTCGGTGGCAGCCACGGCGGAGTGCCCTTCTTCTCGGGTCGTGCGTACGTCGTAGGCACCCGGGCCGGCTTGCCCGGGTACATGGCAAAGCGCCCGGGCAGGCCGGGCACCTCGTAGCGGAGGCCGGACTCGAACCGGCGACACAGCGATTATGAGCCGCTTGCTCTACCGCCTGAGCTACTCCGCCGTCACCGGCCGGGTGGCCAGCGCTGAGCCCTCTTAGGGAATCGAACCCTAGACCTTCTCCTTACCATGGAGACGCTCTGCCGACTGAGCTAAGAGGGCACGCTCGAAGCGCTCCGCAAGGGTACACAACCTGGTTGGGCAGGCAAAAACGGGATCCCCCGTGCCGGTCACCCGGTGAGTTGGGGCCGACGCCCGGCCAGTCCCGGCTGGGCCGGGCCGAGGGACGTACGCGCCGCCAGCCAGGCGTCCAGCCGCTCCGCGGTGAGCGCGCGGCTGACCAGGAAGCCCTGGATCGTGTCGCAGCCCATCCCGGACAGCAGGTCGCGGGCCAGCTCGTCCTCGACGCCCTCGGCGACCACGTTCAGCGCCAGGCTGTGGCCCAGCTCGACGATGGCCCGCACGATCGCCATGTCGCCCAGGTCGGTGCCCATGCCCAGCACGAACACCTTGTCGATCTTCACCTCGTCCACCGGCAGCCGGCGCAGGTAGGCCAGGCTGGAGTACCCGGTGCCGAAGTCGTCGATGGACAGCCCGATGCCGCGCTCGTGCAGCCGGTGCAGCACCGGCAGCGACCGCTCCGGGTCGCTCATGACGCTGGACTCGGTGATCTCGAAGGTGAGCAGCTCGGCCGGGACCCGGTGCTCCTCCAGCAGCGCGAAGACGCTCTCCGGGAACGCGGTGTCCAGCAGGTTCTTCACGCTGAGGTTCACCGCGACGGCGATCCGCAGGTCCCGGTCCAGCCAGGAGCGGCACTGGATCAACGAGGTCTTCAGCACGTGCATGGTCAGCGGGCCGATCAGCCCGGTCCGCTCGGCCAGCGGTACGAACTCGTCCGGCATGACCGACCCGTACTCGGGGTGCTGCCAGCGGACCAGCGCCTCCACCCCGACCAGCTCCCGGGCGGTGAGGGCCAGCTTCGGCTGGTAGTGCACCTGCACCTGGCCGGCGTTGATCGCCTCGCGCAGCTGGGTGACCAGCTGGAGCCGGTGCACGGTGGCCTGCTCCATGCTCGGTACGTACGACACGTCGGAGCGGCCGGTGCCCTTGGCGTGGGTGAGGGCCACGTCCGCGCGCTGCATGAGCGCGCCGCCGGTGTGCGCGTGGTCCGGCGCCACCGAGACACCGATCGAGACGCCCACCTCCACGGTCAGGCCGGCCAGCGTGTACGGCTGGGCCACCGCCTCGCGGAGCTCCTGGGCGGCCGTCAGGGCAGCGCCAAGATCGCGCGCCGGGCACAGCACCGCGAACTCGTCCGCGCCCATGCGTGCGGCAAGGCCACCCTCGGGCGTACGCTCCCGCAGCCGCTGGCCGACCATGATGAGCAGCTCATCGCCGTAATCGTGGCCCAGCGCGTCGTTGACATCCTTGAAGGAATCCAGATCAAGCAAGACCGCAGCCGCGACGCCGCCGTTCTTCTTGGCCGCCCCGATTGCCTCGTCCACGGCCTGCACAAAGCGTGCCCTATTGGGCAATCCTGTAAGCCGATCGTGGTAAGCCTCGTGCCGCAACTGGTCGACCAGCCGCTCGTTCTCGATGGCGGCGGCGAGGTGGCTGGCCAGGCTCTCCACGAACCGCAGGTCCTCATCCGAGAACGTGGCCTGCGAGTTCTGCCGGTCCCACAGCTCGACGTGTCCGGTGAGCGGCGTCCGGAATCGCAACGGAGCGGCAAGAACTTCCGTAGCCCCACGCCGCTCAAGCGCAATCCGGTCGATACCGGTAGCCGCCTTCTGGGTGACACGGATACCGTGCCCCGCCGCCAGGCAACGCGCCACGATCGCATCGCTGGCGCCGATTTGCATCTCAGGTTCGGCACCGTCAACGTGTGACCAGACGGTGAACGCACTGCCACCATCCACTGACACGGAGATGAACCCTGCCGTCGCGTTGACCGCCTCCCGCACCTGACGCAGCGCCGCCTCCAGGGCGTCGTCCTGGCCACGGACCCGCTCCAGGAACTGGCTGAAGCCGTAGGCCTCGTTGACCACGGAGTGCTGTCGGAGGACCCGGGCGTACGCCCGATAGCCCAACGTCGCGACGCCGAACACGAACGCCACCAGCACCAGCGTCCGACTGTCGACGTCGGTCATCAGGAGCACGACGACGGCGAGGATGGAGTTGAACGGCGCCACGACCATATTGGGCGTGAAGATAAGCAGCGTCTGCATGCGCGACGGGCGACCGCCAGTCAGCGCAATCACGGAGTAGACGAGCGAGGCTCCGACCGCGTCGAATATCACCGTCGCCACAACGGCGGCGCACCATGTTATCCAGTGGGCCGGGTCGCGGCTGTGCGTAACAGCATCGAAGACAAGTACGGCCGTAATGACCTCGGCCGGCACAAGTGCGACGTTGAATGCCTTCTTCTCCAGCGTGTGCCGTGGCCGGAACAAATAGAACGACGACGTCGCGGCCAGCCGTACGGTCAGCAGCGCCAACGGCCCGACAAGGAAGAGACCCAGCACCATCGGTATCTCTGCCATGTTGAAGAACCAGGATTGGCGCCGGATCTCAAAATGGAGCTCGATGCTCTGTGTCGCCACGAAGAGCCCGGCGAGCAAGATCCACATCCACGGACTGACGTCCCAGCGATGCAGGGACGGGATGGTTGCCCAGAGGCCACCCGCCACCACCGTCATCCCGACGATCAGCGTCCATGCGCGCAGCCGGACGCGCCGTTGCGCTTCGTCTGGTCGGCGCGCCTCACCCACGCAACACTCCCGGGGCCGGGTGCAGTACCGCACCATGGTGCCACGTCGAGCGCCGGAGCACACCGGTTACCCCACATGCAGCAGGCCGGCCGCACATGGATCTGGCGAGACGGCGGCACGTCGAGCTGAGGGCGTTCCCTCAGAAGCGTGGACCGCTCAGCCCCAGGTGTTCGTGAAGCCCCAAGTGTTGGTCAGCGCGAAACCCCAAGTGTTGGTCGGCGCGAAACCCCAGGTGTTGGTAGGCGCGAAACCCCAAGTGTTGGTCGGCGCAATGCCGCACGACGTGTGAGCAGCGCCGCACGCGTCGTAAGCGGTGGCGGTGGTGTTGTGAGCGGTGGTCTGAGACATGGGAACTCCTCATGAACGTGTCTGGGTGACGGAACGGGACCGATGATGCCCCCAATGGGGGTCCTACTGGAACGTGACCATTGCTGTAGGTTTACACCGACGGCGTGAGATCCGCCGGAGAACCCGACATACACGGAACCGAGGCAGGAACCTTCGTGTGGTCAACTACACAGATGGGCTACGTAACGTCAGCGGACCAATGCGGTGCGAGATGATTCCACAGTTACCCACTGACGCTGTTCGGTGACGTTTTGTCTCACCTTGGTGATCGGTACTTACACCGTATGGCCTATCGATCGGATTCCTGATACCGGGTCCCCGACGTCGAACGCTGGCACGAATCAGGGGTGTGGGCGGCGTCAGGCCGCCGCGTAGCGTGCAGACCAGCACGAGGCGTCCCAGGACCGGACACGCCAGGCACCGCTCAGCGAGGGAGATACGGGGTCGATGGACTTCCACGACGACCACACCGCGTTCGACACGTCGACCACCACCGATGAGGTCAGCCACATGTACGTGCCGCACGCCGACGACCACGGCATCGGCGACGACCACGGCAGTGACGACCACGGCGGCGACGACCACGGGAGCGGGTCCGACGACGGTAGCGGGACCACCGGGTCGCACGGCGACGGCGAGACGGTCAGCATCGAGGTCGGCGGCGACGAGGTCACCGCGGACGCCACCATCGACATCGACCACGACGGCACCAACGACACAGCCGTCGTACAGGACGCGGCCGGCGAGCGGATCGCGATCACCGACCTGGACGGCGACGGCGACGCCGACCACGCCGCGCTGCTCGACGACTCCGGGCACGTCATGGACACCGCGCACGTCACCGACTCGGGCACCTGGGTCCAGGACGCGCCCGGCGACACCAACCCCTACGGCGCGGTCGGCACGACGCTGGCCGGCGCCGACGGCAGCGCCCCGGACAGCACGGGCACCGGCTCCGGCACCGGTTCGGACGGCGGCACGCACACCGGCACCCCGGGCGCGAACCCGGGCGAGACGCCCGGCGGTTCCTCCGGCGCCGGCCACACGATCACCGTGGACAGCGGCGGCAGCTCGATGGAGGCCCAGGCCACGGTCGACACCGACCACGACGGCAGCAACGACACCGCGGTCGTCCGCACCCCGGACGGCAACCAGGTCGCGTTCACCGACAGCGACGGCGACGGGCACGCGGACCAGGCGGTCGTGTACGGGTCGGACGGCAAGCTGATCGGCACCGCGCACTACGACGAGGCCAGCGGCACCTGGATCGAGAACTCGGGCGGGTCCACCAGCAGCGCGGCCGGGACGAGCACGGCCGGCAGCGGCGACACCGGCGGTCTGGGCGCCGGGGCGGGCGGCGGCACCGACGCCAGCACCACCGGCGGCATCGGCACCAGCCCGGCCGGTGACACCGGCACCACCGGCGGCGAGCAGATCGAGGTCACCGTCGGCGGGCACACCGCCGAGGTCGGCGCCAGCTACGACCTGGACAACGACGGCCAGGACGAGACCGCGATCGTGGCCGGCCCGGACGGCACCAGGATCGCGTTCTCCGACACCGACGGCGACGGCGACGCGGACAAGGCGGCCGTGTACGACGCCTCCGGCAAGCTGGTCGGCACCGCGACGTACAACGAGGGCAGCGGGACCTGGATCCAGGACTGAGGTCAGAAACCGGGCCGTACTTGGTCATGTCGGACTCAGCCGAGTGACCCCTGTCACGCGATTGTGGCGGTACCCGCCCGCACAGGCTGCGGCGGGGCGGGGCTTTGCGGCCGGCACCCCGCCCCGCCGCCCACCACCGTTCAGACCTGCACGCGGCCCTGGTAGAGCTGGGCCACGACGTCCTCGATGTCCGGTTCCCGCACCGCGATGTCGAGGACCTCGTGCTCGGCCATCACCGCCGCCACCACCCGCGCCGCGCTGTCGGCCGCCGGGAACGCCAGGTGCTGCCGCGGACCGTCCACCTGCGTCACCCGTACGCCCGGGATCCGCAGCACCGGGGCCGGCCGGGCCAGGTCCACCACGACCGTCCGCTCGGCCGCCGCCCGTACCCGCAGCGTGTCCAGGTCGCCGTCGAAGGCGAGCGTGCCGTGGTCGATCACGATGACCCGGCGGCACAGCCGTTCGATGTCGTCCAGGTCGTGGGTGGTGAGCAGGATCGTGGTGCCCTGCCGCGCGTTCAGGTCGGCCAGGAACTCGCGGATCGCCGCCTTGCTGACCACGTCCAGCCCGATGGTCGGCTCGTCCAGGTACAGGATGCGCGGCTCGTACGCCAGCGCCGCGGCGAGATCCCCCCGCATCCGCTGCCCCAGCGACAGCTGCCGCACCGGCGTGCCGAGCAGCGCGCCCAGGTCCAGCAGGTCGATCAGCCGGTCCAGGCTGGTACGGAAGCGGGCCGGCTCCACCCGGTACAGCCGGCGGATCAGGTCGAAGCTGTCCCGCAGCGGCAGGTCCCACCACAGGGTCGTGCGCTGCCCGAAGACGACGCCGACCCGGCGCGCCAGGGCGACCCGTTGGCGTACCGGATCCAGCCCGGCGACCCGCACCGAGCCGCCGCTCGGGGTCAGGATGCCGGTCAGCATCTTGATCGTGGTGGACTTGCCGGCGCCGTTCGGGCCGAGGTAGCCGACCATCTCGCCCTCGCCGACCGCGAAGCTCAGCCGGTCCACCGCGCGCACCACGTGCCGCTCGTACCGCAGGCCGCGCCGCCTGCGCACCGCGAAGTGCTTGTCCACCTCGGACAGTTCGATCAGCATCGGCTCAGCTCCCCGTCGAGCGGTACCGGCGCAGGCCGGCACGCCAGGTGCGGTACGCCAGGAACAGCAGCGCCGCCGCGACGGCCGGCGCGCAGAAGGACAGGAACCGCGGCAGCCCGGTCGGGTCCGGCCGGCCGAGGATGTACAGCGCCGGGTGCCAGTTGATGAACGCCATCGGCACGACGAAGGTCAGCGCGCGGAGGGCGTCCCGGCCGTAGATCGACATCGGGTACTGGGTGAGGAACCGGCCGCCGTGGGTGACCGACGCCTGCAACTCGGTGGCGTCGTGGGCGAGGAACATGAACGCCGACCCGAACAGGAAGATCGCCGCGAAGATGCCGACGCCGCCGAGCACCATCACCGGCACCATCAGCACCCGCGGCACGGTCCAGTCGACGTCCACCGCGGCCAGGCCGTACCCGAGTACGCCCACGGCCTGGACGACCGCGGCGAACCGCCGGGGGCTGAACCCCTCGGCAGCCAGCTGGAGCAGGGCCGGTGCGGGGCGTATCAGCATCACGTCGAAGGCGCCGGTACGGATCCGGGTGCCCAGCCAGTCGACCACCCCGATCGTCCCCTCCACCAGGGCGAACGAGGTGCCGGTCGCCCCGTACAGCAGGGCGATCTCGGGCAGGCCGAAGCCGCCCAGCGAGCTGGTGTGCGCGAACAGCAGCAGCACCGCGGCGAACTCCAGCCCGGTGATGAACAGCTGCCCGACGCTGAGCAGCAGCAGCGAGGTCGGGTACTGCCAGGCCGCCTTGGTCCACATCCGGCACAGCGCGACGTACAGCCGCAGGCCCTCAACCACCCTGGACCACCACCCGGCGGTGCGCGGCGGCACCGAGCAGCCGGCCGGCACCGAGCAGCACTGCGGCCCACAGCGCCTGCTGGCCGAGCGCCGCGAGCAGGTCCAGGCCCTGGTGCTTGCCGAGCCAGATGTCGGCCGGGACCTGCAGGATGCACGCCCACGGCAGCGCGTTGGCCAGCGTGCCGAGCCAGCCGGGGAACAGCACCAGCGGCACCAGCAGGCCGGTGAAGAACTCCGCCAGGACGGCCAGCACCATCGTGACGCCCCGGTCGTCCAGCAGCCAGAACGCCGACAGCGCGACCAGGTAACGGATCGCGAAGGACACCAGGACCGCCAGCGGGATGCTGGCCAGTACGCCCAGCCAGGCGGCGGGGTCGGGCGGGCCGCGCAGGTCGAACAGCAGCGCGCCGGCCAGCAGCGGTGGCAGCCCGCGGCCAACCAGGTGGAACGCGGCCCGGCCCAGGTCGATCGACAGCCACCACGCCTGCAGGTCGACCGGCCGGTACAGGTCCACGGCCACATCGCCGGTACGGACCCGCTCGGCCAGCTCCAGGGCGCCGCCGAAGATCGCGACCGGAGCGATCAGCGCCTGGGACAGGAAGCAGAAGGTGACCGCGTCGACCACGTCGTACCCGCCGATGGTGGGCCGGGCGTGCCAGAGGGCGATCAGCACGAACGCGCGGATCACGCCCCAGACGGTGTTGGTGACCGCGCCCGCCACCGTGGCCACCCGGTAGGTGCTGTAGCGGCGGAAACTGTGCCGTGCCAGGGCCACGTAGAGCCGCACGCCGTACCCCTCCCGGCCTGGCGCAGGGACCGGAACGTACCCACGCGGTCCGGTCCGGCTCAACCGGAATTCGGCCCCTCCCGGCGGCGCCGGCGGCGGTCGCGTACGATGGTTGTAGCGGCGCCCAAGATCGTGGGCGCCGGTTGCGTGTCCGGCACGGGTTCGGGCACGGGTCGTGTGGCACCGCATCGGACCGGACTCCCCGGGGCGCGCAGTGGCCGTACGCGGCCAGCATTCCTTCGACGGACGGACAGAGTTCCCCGGTGTCTCACCCCGCAACGCCCCCTGCCACGCTGCCCGCGACCAGTGCCGCGCGCCCGCCGCGCCGCCGCCGACCCCGCTCGACCGACCGGCCGGGCTCCGGCGAGGCCGGCTCCGGCCGGTCCCGCGGCCCGCGGCGTACCGCGCCGCCGCCGCTGGTGACCCGCCCGCCGCGGCCCGCGGTCACCAGCTTCGCGGCCGCCGGGCTGCCCGGCCCGCTCGTCACGGCGCTGGCTGCTGCCGGCATCCGGACACCGTTCCCGATCCAGGGCGCCACGCTGCCCGACGCGCTGGCCGGCGAGCACGTGCTCGGCCGGGCGCGGACCGGCGCGGGCAAGACGCTGGGCTTCGGCCTGCCGATGCTGACCCGGCTGGCCGGGATGCCGGCCGAGCCGACCCGGCCGGTCGGGCTGGTGCTCGTCCCGACCCGGGAGCTGGCCCAGCAGGTCGCCGACGCGCTCACCCCGCTCGGCGTCGCGCTCGGGCTGCGGCTCACCACCGTGTACGGCGGGGTGTCGATCCCGCGGCAGGTGAAGGCGCTGGAGGACGGCGTACACATCGTGGTCGCCACGCCCGGCCGGCTGGTGGACCTGATGCAGCGCGGGTCGTGCGACCTGTCCGACGTGGCGGTGACCGTCCTGGACGAGGCCGACCACATGTGCGACCTCGGGTTCCTGCCGGTGGTCACCGACCTGCTCGGCCTGGTGCCCGCCGGGGGGCAGCGGATGCTGTTCTCGGCCACCCTCGACGGCGACGTGGACGGGCTGGTACGCCGCTTCCTGCCGGAGCCGGTGCTGGTCGCGATCGACCCGGAGGTGTCGCCGGTCACGACGATGGCGCACCACGCGTTCGAGGTGGCCGACCGGGAGTCGAAGCTCGCGCTGCTGGCCCGGTTGGCCGGCGGGTCCTCGCGGACGCTGCTGTTCGTCCGCACCAAGCACGGCGCGGACCGGTTGGCGCGGCAGCTCGGCAAGATCGGTGTGCCGGCGAGCGCGCTGCACGGCGGGATGCAGCAGGGTGCGCGTACGCGTGCGCTGCGGGCCTTTGCCGAGGGCAGCCGGCGCGTGCTGGTGGCGACCGACGTGGCCGCGCGCGGCATCCACGTCGACGAGGTCGACCTGGTCGTGCACGCCGACCCGCCGACCGAGTCCAAGGCGTACCTGCACCGGTCCGGGCGGACCGCGCGGGCCGGCGCCGAGGGTGCGGTCGCGATCGTCTCGCTGCCCGAGGAGCGTCCCGCCGTCCGTACCCTGCTGGCCGAGGCCGGCGTGGCCGACGGCTTCTCCTGCAAGCTGCTCTCCACCGCCCAGTACGGCATGCACAAGAGCACGGCCGAGGTGATCCAGCAGAACCTGGCCGAGCTCGGCATCCAGGTGGAGCTCACCATGCCGGACTGGCCGACCCGGGTCAGCCTGGGCAATCGCGGCCAGTACGAGTTCGCGGTGATGGGCACGGCGATGGAGAGCCCGGACCCGGAAAGCCTGTCGTCCTTCGTCGATTCCTCGCTGTCGCCGTCCTACATCCGCAGCACCGGCATCACCGTGCCCGGGCTGAACGAGCTGCTGGCGGCGGGGCGCGGTGAGTTCGACATGGCCAAGCGCAAGGAAATCTACGCCAAGGCCGGCCAACTGGTGCTGGACCAGGCGCCGATGGTGACGCTGGCCTACCGCGCTCAGGGCTTCGCCATGCGCAAGGCGCTGCAGGGCTTCCGCAACCTGCCGGGCGGCCTCAGCTTCTATTCCGCGAGCACGCTGGACCAGTCCTCCTTGGCCTGAGGTCTACGCCTCGTCGAGACTGCGTCCCGCATGCGGATCCGCCTCCGGCCGGAACTCGCTCTCCAGCCCCCGCAGCATGTCGATCAGGCGGCGGCGGAAATGCTCGGCGAAGCGGTCGGCGGCGCGGGAGCGGGGCTGGCCGGCGGCGAAGGCCAGGCCGAACTCGTTCCACAGCAGCGGCCGGAACGGGCGGATGGCGATCGGCAGGTCGCGGAAATGGCTGGCCATCAGCGCGTTGACGATGGTCACGCCCAGCCCCTGTGCCGCCAGGGCACAGGCCGAGCCGACCGAATGCGTCTCGATCCGGATGCGCGGCCGGAAATGGACGCGGCGGAACATCTGGTCGATCTCCGCCCGCGCCGGGCGCTGCCGGCCCAGCAGCACCAGCGCCTCGCCCTCCAGATCCTCGACATCGACCACCGGCTTCGCCGCCAGCCGGTGTCCCGCCGGCATGACGCAGACGCTGGTGGTGCGGGCGATGGCGATGGTGTCCATCCCGGCCTCGCCGGTCGGCAGCCGGACGAAGCCGAGATCGGCCTGGCGGGTCAGCACCGCGCGCTCGGTCTCGTGATAGGCGCCGGACAGGATCTCCAGCGCGACATTGCCGTGGTCGCGCAGGAACTCCTCGACGATCAGCGGCAGGATGGTCTGCGACATGCTGTGCGGCACGCCGATGCGCAGCAGGATCTGTTCCGAATTGCCGGCCCGCAGCTCCTCCGCCACGCGCTGCACCCGCTGCACGCCGTCGACCGCGCCCTCGACCGAATCCAGCAGGCCGATCGCCTCCGGCGTCGGGATCAGCCGCCCCTTCTCGCGGGCGAACAGCTCCAGCCCCAGCTCGGCCTCCAGCTGGGTCAGCAGGCGGCTGACCGCCGATTGCGACAGGTCCAGCCGCGCCGCCGCCGCGGTGGTGGAGCCGCTGCGCATGATCGCCTTGAAGGCTTCGAGCTGCTTGACGTTCATGCCGCCCGCGCCGATATCCGCGACACGAAGCACCGGTCCGGGCCGTGCCCGCGCACGAAATGCGCATAGCCCGATGCGGATTCCGCATGATGTTGCGGGTCGTTCTCTCCCACGCCTAACGTCCCCCTCGCCACGCCGGTCCGCCCGGCCGGCCCATCATAAGCGAACAGGGACGCAGATGCGGGATTCGCGCGCCGGGGCGCCAGGCCGGCCATGACCGTCTTCATCATCCGCCGGCTGGTGCAGAGCGGCTTCGTGCTGCTGGTCACCTCGATCCTCGTCTTCCTCGGCGTCTACGCCATCGGCAACCCGATCGAGATCCTGGTGCCGGCCGACGCCTCGCAGGCCGAGATCGCCCAGGCGGTCCGGTCCCTCGGCCTCGACCAGCCGCTGTGGCAGCAGTACCTGACCTTCCTCGGCAACGCGCTGCACGGCGACCTCGGCCGGTCCTTCGTCTTCAACCAGCCCTCGATCAGCCTGATCTTCGAGCGGCTGCCGGCGACGCTGGAGCTGGCCTTCATCGCCCTGATGCTGTCGCTGGTGATCGGCATCCCGCTCGGCGTGCTGTCGGGGCTGAAGGCCGGCAGCCGCTTCGACCGCACGGTGATGACCGGGTCGATCCTCGGCTTCAGCCTGCCCAGCTTCTGGCAGGGCATGATGCTGATCATGATCTTCTCGGTCATGCTCGGCTGGCTGCCCTCGACCGGCCGCGGCGCCACCGGTGAGATCCTGGGGCTGCACACCAGCCTGGCGACCTGGGACGGCTTCACCCATCTGATCCTGCCGGCGATCAACCTGTCGCTGTTCAACGTCTCGCTGATCATCCGCCTGACCCGCAGCGGCATGCGCGAGACCCTGCCGCTGGACTTCGTGAAGTTCGCCCGGGCCAAGGGGCTGACCGAGCGACGGGTGATCTTCGTGCATGTGCTGAAGACCATCCTGATCCCGATCGTCACCGTGGTCGGGATGGAGTTCGGGTCGCTGATCGCCTTCGCCACGGTGACCGAGACCATCTTCGCCTGGCCCGGCGTCGGCAAGCTGATCATCGACAGCATCATGCGGCTCGACCGGCCGGTGATCGTCGCCTACCTGCTGATCGTGGTCGCCATGTTCATCGTCATCAACCTGGTGGTCGACATCCTGTACTCGGTGCTCGACCCCCGCGTCCGGCTGTCCGACGCATGAGCGACACGACAGCCCCCGCCCGCCGGCCGCTGCTCGGCGACGGCATCCTGGCCCAGGCGCTGCGCGGCATCCTGGACAGCAAGGCCGCGACGCTCGCCGCCATCGCCTGCCTGGCGCTGGTCGCCGTCGCCGTCCTGGCGCCGTGGATCGCGCCGCAGGACCCCTACGACTTGGCCTCGCTCAGCATCATGGACGGCCGCCTGCCGCCGGGCAGCGAGAGCATGGACGGCTGGACCTACTGGCTGGGCACCGACGCCCAGGGCCGCGACATGCTGTCGGCGATGCTGTACGGACTGCGCACCAGCCTGGGCGTCGGCGTGCTCTCCGGCCTGTTCGCCCTGGCCGTCGGCACCACGCTCGGCCTCGTCGCCGCCTATTTCGGCGGGAAGATCGACACGCTGGTGATGCGGGTCGTCGACCTGATGCTGGGCTTCCCCACCATCCTGGTGGCGCTGATGATGCTGGCCGTGCTGGGGCAGGGGGTGGACAAGGTCATCCTGGCCCTGGTGGTGGTGCAATGGGCGTATTTCGCCCGCGCCGTCCGCGCCGCGGCGCTGGTCGAGCGCGGCAAGGAGTATGTCGAGGCGGCGCAGTGCCTGGGGCTGAGCAAGGTCCGCATCCTGTTCAGCCACCTGCTGCCGAACTGCCTGCCGCCGGTGATCGTGATCGCCACCATCCAGGTGGCGCATGCGATCGCGGCCGAGGCGACGCTGAGCTTCCTCGGCATCGGCCTGCCGATCACCGAGCCGTCGCTGGGCCTGCTGATCGCCAATGGCTACCAGGTGCTGCTGGCCGGCCTCTACTGGATCAGCGTGTTCCCCGGCCTGCTGCTGCTGGCCCTGATCTTCTCGATCAACATCGTCGGCGACCGGCTGCGCGAGGCGCTGAACCCCAGGCTGCAGAAATGACCGCTCCCACGCTCAGCGTCGAGAACCTGCAGACGCATTTCTTCACCAAGGCCGGCGTGGTGCGCGCCGTCGACGGCGTGTCCTTCCGGGTCGATCGCGGCGAGGTGCTGGGCCTGGTCGGCGAATCCGGCTCCGGCAAGTCGATCACCGGCTTCTCCATCCTCGGCCTGGTCGACCCGCCGGGCCGGGTGGTCGGCGGCCGGATCCTGTTCAAGGGCGAGGATCTGGCGGCGCTGCCGGCGGAGCGGCTGCGGCAGCTGCGCGGCAACCGCATCGCCATGATCTTCCAGGACCCGATGATGACCCTGAACCCGGTGCTGCGGGTCGAGACCCAGATGGTCGAGACCATCCAGGCGTATGAGCGGGTGTCGCGGGCCGAGGCGGTGGCG
>Ga0081455_10002735_pt1 | contig 20806 bp, 20 predicted proteins | sample TabmetS3T2R1_FD_70207 | JGI IMG/M metagenome (GOLD analysis project Ga0081455, IMG submission 70207) | Tabebuia heterophylla rhizosphere microbial communities from the University of Puerto Rico - S3T2R1 | ecosystem: Host-associated > Plants > Roots > Rhizosphere ...
AGGGGATTGCGGGGTGGCCCTCAAGGCTGTGTCCCATTGCCCACGGCTGTAGGGCTCATCGCCTGAGCCGCTTCGAAATAATGTCGGATTAGGGTTAATTGGTTATGAAGTCATGTCCGCCAGCAGCCGTCCATAACCCGGTATCGGATGCCGCAAGCCGAGGCGTAGTTGGGTCTCCCAGCAGCGCGCCGGCCCGGGGTGGAGGACCGGCAGCCCGGTTGCTTTTTCCAACCGATCGATGATGTCGAGTGTTTTCCATGCGGAGCCGAGCATGTAGATTCCGTCCGCGTCTTTATGTTTGGCAGCAATGCTTCCCATGAATTCAAAGATCTGTTCCGGCGGCACTGCTGGAACAGCGGCGAAAGGAGCATCGATTCCTTCCATGGCGAGTACTTGAAAGCCGGCCTCGGTGAAATAGCGGGCAAAGATAGCATTCATCTTCTCTGGAAAATAGCTGGCGCCGACGAATTTCTTGATGCCCAAGGTGCGCAGCGCGCGCACGTGGTTCTGGCCGGACGTGAACATCTGAACGCGGTATTTCTTTTCCCAACCGCTAATCATTGCCTGCTCGCCCTTGTAGCCGAGCAACATGAACGGCGGCGCGCCGCTCGGCCGGACCAGATCCGCGTTCATCTTCGCCAGTTCCGCCGCTTTGGCTTCGTACCCGGGCATCGAGGCGCTGAACTCCTCTTCGGTGCCGCGGGTAAAATTCATGGTGCGGGTAAGAAATTTGATCTTGGCCGGGATCTTCTCGTCGAGATCGATTTCCTGCCCGGATTCCGGTCTGTTTGTAGGTCGTACTGTACCGACTACGTATTCTTTTTGGATTTCTGTCATAACTGTTTTTCCTTTCGGTTTAAGTCGGTTCTTTAAGATTGGGGATCACTAGTTTGATCCTCTGGCGCGCCGCCCGACCTCGCCAAGTCTTCCACCTTGACTTTGTCCACATTGAGCTTGGCGGCAGCTTTTGTCATGCGATCCAGCACTTCGTCGAAGCCTAGCGGCGCCGCGTCCTTGGGTCGGAAGCGAATCGGATTGATGCGAGCTACAACGAAGCTCTTGAGATAGGGACTGGTAAGGCCTTTGGATTTCAGAGCTTCGACTTTTTCAACGACAAGATCGTCAAGCTCCATGACAGTTTTGGCCCGCGCTTGTCGAATGCCTAACGCAGTTTGAAGCGGCTTCTTGAGAAACTCGTCGGCGCGTCTCAAAATCGGATGATAGGCGCCGCCACTGAAGCGCGGCCGCTCGAGATAGCACAGGCCAAGGGTAATGAGCGCCGCCTCTTCAAATTCCAACGCGTAGGTTTCCTCGGTGGCATCTTCCAATGCGGCTAGCTCTTGGTACATTTTGATAACTTCGAGAGCGCGCTCGCGCAAGTTGTGCGCTTTCTCAGTGTTGAGCGCGAGGATTTTGTAGGCCGTTGAAGCCTCCGGCACGATAATCCCGACGATGCTCTTGGCGCCCAACGTGCGCATAGCGGATAAACGATGATTACCGTTGGGGGTCCAATAGCGGGTTTCACTGTCTTTGCTCTCTTTACGGACGATGATGACAGGGTCGAGAAAGCGGCCTAACTTGGCGATGACGGACTCGAGTTTGCGGGCGTGATTGTCCGAGAGATTTCGCTGATAGGGAGTAGGCTCGACTTTTTCGATCGGGAGCGCAGCCATGATGAGCCAGTGACCACCGAATGGCTCGCGGTAAGATGTCAGAACTCTGCCGCCGTCTTCTTCAATCGCCGCCTGCAAGTCACCGACTTCGTTCGGCGCGGCCGTGATCAAGAGTTCTCGTGCTTCGAGTCCGATCGACTTGCCGGCAAGTTTTCGACGCTTCCGTGCCGTCCCCGGCTTTTTCTTCGCTTTTTTCTCAGCCATAACGGTTTATGCCTGTGGTGTCTCCTTAACATAGCCGCAGTCACTGTTCCAAGCGCCGCATGTTCGGCGAGAATATCCCAATCCCCAAGGCCATGACGGCGACCAAGGCGCCACCCAACACAACGGCTGCGGGCGCGCCGGCATATTCGGCAATGGCGCCGGCGATTAGCCCGCCCACCGGCATGAGCTCCCAGGTAAGGCCGTAGATGCCCATCACTCGACCGCGCAATTGATCCGGCAGATTAAGTTGCAGGATCGCGTTGATCATTGTGATGTAAAACTGACTGGCGATACCGAGGGAGCAGGCCAGAATCAGCGAGAGATGATACGACTTCGAAAGCGCAAAGCAAATGAGCAGGGTACCGAATATGATGGCGCCGCCGATGGCTTGCCGGCCTTTGGCGCCCGAGTGGGAAAAATAGGCGGCGGCGAGGACGCCGCAGAGCGCTCCCAAACCCCCCGCGCTTTGCAAAAAGCCGAAGCCTTGGGAGCCGACAGTGAGTACGTCTCGCGCGAATACCGGCATCAGAATTAGATAAGACATGCCAAAGACGCTGTTGAAGAAGGTCATGCTGATGAAGGTATAGAAGATCTCGTTCTTCCAGATAAAGTTCAGGCCGCCCATCATATGCTGCAAGAGGCCGCCGGAGGAGACCGCGGTGGGCCTATGCTCGAAACCGATACCGAGCCACAAGCAAACCGCGCTCAGCGACGCAAAGCAACAGAAATAGTAAGTCGGACCTATACCAATCAGATAGATGAGGAGGCCGGCAACCGCAGGGCCTGCGAGCCGGTTTAGTTGCCAGATCGTACCTCCGACGGCCACGGCGTTGGGAATATCTTCTTTAGGCACCATCTGTGGAAGCAAGGCCATACGGCTCGGCCGGTCAAAGGCTCTGATGCACCCCGATAGAAAGGCCAAGGTCATAACCTGCCACAATGCGATCCATCCAACGATCACGAGAGTGGCGAGAATGAAGAAGATGGAAGCCGAACCAAGTTGAGAGAAAATCATTATGCGTCTTCGGTCGGCGCGATCGGCAATGACGCCGCCGAGTAGAGTCAACGTGATCGTTGGGATGGCAAAGGCGAGTCCGGTCAATCCTAAGAGGAGCGGCGAATTGGTGAGCTCCAATACTAGCCAGCTCTGGGCGATCCCCTCCATATTTTGCGCCAGCACGGAAGAGAGTTGTCCGAACCAGTACAGGCGGTAGTTGCGGTGGCGCAGTGCGCCTAAGGCTTCGACGATTCGATGGCTCCCGGTGTTAGGTCGTGTTGTGGCTTTTGACATGGCAAGCAAAGCTATCTAAGAAAGCTCCGCCATTTTTCACAAAACGCTTGTTCCAGTCAAAGACGTGCGAGAGTGTTGAGGAAATGGATGCTACCTTCTATCATTGGCGGACATCCAAAGAGAGGAGCGTTACAACATGGCGCGATACGATTACGACCTCTTTACCATCGGCGCGGGTTCCGGCGGCGTGCGTGCTAGCCGCATGTCCGCTGCCTATGGCGCCAAGGTGGCAGTGGCGGAGGAGCGGTATCTGGGAGGCACCTGTGTCAACGTGGGTTGTATCCCCAAGAAACTTTTGGTTTACGCCGCGCATTTTGGCGAAGACTTCGAGGATGCAGCGGGTTTCGGTTGGACGGTGGGCGAACGGCATGTCGATTGGACAAAACTAATCGTGAACAAAGACAAAGAGATCAACCGCCTCAACCACGTCTACCGAAAGTTGCTTGAAGATTCCGGTGTCACCATCATCGACTCACGGGCGGAAATTTCCGACCCTCATACGGTTCTCGTTGATGGGGAGAAGGTCACGGCAAGATATATCCTCGTTGCCGTCGGTGGTTGGCCGATAGTGCCGAAGCTCCCCGGTTCGGAGCACACGATCACTTCGAACGAGGCATTTTACCTGTCGACTTTGCCGAGAAAGGTGATCATTGTCGGCGGCGGTTACGTCGGCGCCGAGTTCGCCGGCATCTTTCATGGCCTCGGCGTAGAAGTGACGCAGCTCTATTGGGGTCCGTTGTTTCTCCGCGGCTTTGACGACGATTGCCGTAAGACTTTGGCCGAAGAGATGAAAAAGAAGGGCATTGACCTGAGATTCAATGCTGATATCTCGAAAATTGAAAAGCTGGGCGTGACCTTGCGCGCAACATTAAACGGAGGCGTAAGCCTAGACGCCGATCAGATTCTCTATGCCACGGGGCGAGTGCCGAATACGGGTTCGCTAGGGCTTAACAATACCAATGTGCGCCTGAAGCCTGACGGTTCTGTTGTCGTCGACGACTATTCGAAAACAGACGTCGACAACATCTATGCTATCGGCGATTGCACCAACCGGATGCAGTTGACACCGGTCGCCATCGCTGAAGGGCGCGCCGTGGCGGAGACGCTCTTCAATAATAATCCGATGAAACCTAACTACATGAATGTTCCTTCTGTCGTGTTCAGTCAGCCGAATCTAGGGACGGTTGGGCTCACCGAGACCGAGGCGCGTGAGCGCTACATTGACATCGACATTTACAAGACTAGCTTCAAACCGCTCAAGCATACGCTAAGCGGCCGGGATGAAAGGACCATGATGAAAATCGTCGTCGATCACGCGACCGACAAAGTCTTGGGTTGTCATATGGTCGGCCCGGATGCGGGAGAAATCATTCAGGGACTCGCCGTGGCAATAAATTGCGGCGCCACTAAGGCCCAATTCGACGCTACCATCGGCATTCATCCCACAGCAGCGGAAGAGTTCGTGACTATGCGCGCGGCGCTTGCGGGACGGACGTAGCCCGTTCATTAACCGAAGGCCAGCGCACTGACGTTTGTGCCCCGCCCATTCGAGGGGAACCTCTCGGTCTACTCTGTCGTAGTCTTCCTTGGGACTATGCTCGGGTAGTGCGGGTCTGAAATCTGCGTGGGAACGCTGCTTACTTGCGCCCGCCGAGTTGTCTTCTTCTCTGACATGTGTCCGCTTTGCCCGATTCCTTCATCGGTAAAATCCTGCAAAGTCAGCTCTTTGGTGGTGGCATGGTGGTTGCTCTTCTCCCTCGCCTAGAAGAGGCCGATACCAAAAGAGGTGGCTATGGATCGGGAAACCTTTCGGGAGCAATTGTTAGCCGTCATGGAGCGGAAAGACCACTGGGCCTGGCCGGCGTTTACATCGGGCAGGGTACCAAAGGCGCTGCTACATTTCCATTTCGAGCAAGAGTACGAAACCTACGTGCGTGATTTTCCAGTCATGGTGGGATGGGCTTATGTGCGCTGTCCGGTTTCTGAAGTCCGGCGAAGCCTGGCAGAGAACCTTTATGAGGAGGAGACCGGCGGTCTCGTTGCCGGGAGCCCGCATCCAGAGCTTTTTCTCGAATACCCGCGCGGACTGGGAATGGACCTGAGTCGATTTCAACACGTGGAGCTACTGCCCGCTGCGAACGAGTATCGCCACTTCCTCGACGAAGCGATCCAGCACTATGGTTGGGAGATCGCCGCGGCCATCGTTACCATCTTTATCGAAGGCACAAAAGACGAGCGCTCGTTAGTCGATCCATCCATGCCGAAAATTCCGCCGCCGCCACTTGAGGAGCATCCGTTAGTCAAACACTACGGTATGGCCCTGGAGCACCTGGCCCTTACCAAGGCCCATCGCCGGGTCGAGGCTAACCATCGTGCGGCGGCATGGCACGCCATCCTGACTCATGTATCACCAACCAGACGTGGTACGGTTGTACGAGCGATGAACGAAGCCCTGGATCGTTGGCTTTCGTATCGCGACGAGGTTGCGGTTGTCTGTGGTATTACGCGAAATGGTGATAATCCCGCCGCCAGCGCCGCCTAAGGCTTTCTAGCTAGAGCCTTCCTTCACAATCCGTCAATTTTTGACAAATTTTCATTGCGGTTAGCGGCATGATTGCCGTTACTACCGTCACTAAACATTTCCGACACACGCACGTCTAATGGGCCAAGGAGGTGCCTATGGACAAGAAAGGTATAATCATTGGTGTAGGCGCTGGAATGATTTCCATCTTGGGCTTGGTAAATCAGGCGTCTGCGGATACGAGACGTTTCGACTATCCAAGGTACAATCGCTCGGCGCATCAGGAGATTCGCGGTGACCGGAAGGAGTTGTTCAAGGATCGAGTAGAATTGCGCAGAGACTTAAGAGAGCTTTACAGGGACAAGGCAGAGCTCCGTAGAGATATACGCCGGGGCGCCAGTCCGGATGAGATTGCTCGGGGTAGAGCCGAAGTTAGACAAGGCCTTCGCGAGGTCTGGCAGGATCGGAGAGAGATTCGCCAGGATCATGGCGAACTACGACGCGACTTGGATAAATATGGTTGGAATAGGTATCCCCATTATAATGGAAGATACGGCTATGCGGGATATCGGTACAGCGGATGGGATCGCAACCGTTGGGGTTGGGATCGCAACCGATGGGATCGCGACTAAACAAGGAGGTAGTAAACTAACCGACAATTGGGTCAACTTTTTAACTTGCCAACAACTGCCATTTCTCCCTCCGGAGGCGGACAACAAATCCGCCTCCGTTGTTTTCAATTCGACTCTTTAGAACTGAGCTTCTTGACATCGAAAATCATGGAGTCCTATAAGCGTTATGAGACAATTTCTACAAGGGACGGACAATCATGATCATCGATTGCGACACTCACTTGATGCCGAGAGGGGCCTTTGACGGAGTAGACGGAGAATTCGGCCCGCGCAAACCAAGTCTGAAATTTAACAGCGACGGCCTCTACGTTGATGTGGAGTTTCCCGGGTATCCTCCCAAAGTTCCTGGAACTAGCCCGTTGCTTGCCCCCGGTTCTGGCGCGATGTTCAAGAGTTTGTGGGATGTCGAGTCACGGATGGCGGACTACGACGGAAGGCTGGGTATCGAGCAGCATGTTGTCTTGCCGCAGTTTTCCGGCTGGTGGTCGTATCTCATTGAAGCTGAATTGGCTGCTCGAATGGCGCGGTCGCACAACGAAGCGTTGCTCCGCCTCATGAAAGAGTACCCGGGACGGATCTTGGGTGTGGCTTTGGTTGCGTTGCAGGATGTCACGGGTTCAATCCGTGAAATGGAGTGGGCCCGGGAGAATGGCTTTTGCTCGGTTGTATTAGATAAAGTTTTTCCGGTGAAAGATCATCCCTACGGTGAGCCCCTGGGGAGTCACCGGGAGCTTTGGCCGTTTTTCAAGCGTGCCGAAGAATTATCGATGCCCATCTATCTTCACAACATTCAACATGGACACCGCATCAGCAACCTTTCTCTGTTTCAGAGAGACGGACTGTACGTTTTCGCTCCTGAAGAAGGGCAGATGAGTCTGGTTTCCCTGATCACAAGCGGGCTGCTGGATGAATACCCGCGGTTACAGTTTATTTTTACCGAAGCGGGAACGGCGTTTATCAAGCCGCTAGTGGTGCGGCTCGACAGGATCCTGGAGGCGCCTCCCGTCGACTACGTCGACCAGGAACAACCACTGGGCAACCGGGCGTTGACCAAAGTAGGGGAAAAATTGCGAAGAGCAAGGGCCCTGAATCCGGCCCATATTTTTCTCGAGAAAAATAACAAGCCTGCCAGTCATTACTTTAAGAACAATTTTTATTTTACCATCGAAACCGAAGAGCCGGAGTTGCCAGAAGCGATTCAATTTCTGGGCGCCGAGCGGTTTCTTTTTGCCACGGACTATCCCCACGATGATCCGGGTGGGAGAATGAAATTTCAGGATGTAGAGCTACTGAGAAACAACTCAAAGATTTCGGAATCGGACAAGGAACTGATTCGCTGGCGCAACGCGGATCGGCTTTTTCACTCGGCTGGGTAGCCTCCATTTGTAGGGTTACTTATGGCGATACCGGAGCGTTACAATACAGGCTACAACATCGGCGTTGGCGGTGCAGTAGTGCACGGCGGGAAGCTGCTGCTCGTACGGCGCGCGTCGCGTCACGGGCGCGGCAACTGGCAGCTGCCGGGAGGTTTCATTGAGCCTAATGAAACTATCGAGCAAGCTGTGGTTCGTGAGGTACAGGAAGAAGCGGGGGTAACGGCTGAAGTGGAGGCCGTCCTGGGACTTCGCAGTCGCTACGATCCGGACAATGGCAACGGGATTTATATTATTCTCGTTTTGAGGCCGGTTAGCGGCGAGCCCACAGCGGACGGTCACGAAGTCGATCATGCCGCTTACTTTAGCCTGGATCAGATCCGCGAACTGGACCCGCTGCCTCCGGTCAATTGGGAAATCGCCCAGCGTGTGTTGGATCCCACCCGTTGCCTTCTGTTGCCTAAGCCGTTAACGAATCTCAACGGCGCAAAATTTACCTTGTTTGTTGGCTAATCGTTTGTTGTCATTTCAGACGGCAGCGACCTGCGAGATGATGCCGCAACGGCTCGTCTCAGAGACCTTTAGCGACTTGCTGGTTGGGACGGCAACGGATTCATGGAGGATAGCGGAGGAAGAATCGTTAACTTGATCCGAAGTTGATCCGTGGATTTGGCGGCGGCGTCATTTTTACGCTCCGGTGTGGAAGATTCCACTTCGATATTTCCCAGATCTGCAAGTTCTTTCTTGAATAGCTCGTATTGGCTAGGTGGAGTAGCGACTACCACACTCTGCGGCCGGCCCGTTTGGACGGCTCGCTCTCTGGCCTGATCAAGAGTTTTTGATTCCTCCGGTGATATAGACGATCGTCGCTCAGCTTGAGCTTCGCCCGGTTTGTCATGCCGCAGTAGCTCTTTTAGGCGGATCGTCAATTCGTGATCAAAAGGATCCGCCATACGCATCACAGTGCCTGAGCTAAGAGAATCCAAGGATGGAGCCGCGCTTCTTTCTCGTGCTTCCGGAGAGAATGATGACTTTACCTCACTAGCCGCCTCTTTGGAAAGAATCTGCCTTTCTAGTTGTGGCGCTGGCGCCAAGGCCCCTTTCGCTTGCAGTTCCTGTGAAGATGAAGATTGTTCTCGGCGCAGGGAGGCAGCCTCGCTTGCCACTGAAGATTTCTCCTGGAGCGGGGCAGGACCGAGAGTAGCGGGCGAGCGGACCTGATCATGCGGACGTGCAGTTTCTGGAGCATTGGGCTGAACGCCTGCGACGCCTTTGTTTTGTTCGGCTAGCTTGGGAGATGATTCAGGACCCTTCAGTTGTACTGGATCTCTGAATTTTTGAATCCGAGGTTCGGTCTGCTCGGCCGCCTCCTTCGTCTTGGAGTGGGCAGTAGTCTCCTGCGTGGAGGTTGGCACAAATCTGTCAGTTTCATTCGGCCCTCTGTAGGACGTCTCGGGCTGGAGAGCCACCGATGATTCATGTTGCAGAGGTTGCTTCTGATGAATATATGCGGCGAGCACGGCTATCAGAACCACAGCCGTTGCTTGCAGTGGAATCTTGATCCGAAGTGGCAAGAACAACCGTTCCCAAAGGCTCGGCGGATGTCCTGCTTCCCGAACCCGAGCCATCACTTGGTGTGTGAAACCCACGGGGAGTTCAACTTGCGGCAGGCCGGACACGAGTTTTTGGCATTCGACTAGACCCGCCAACTCTTCATTGCATAGGGAGCAGATGGTGAGATGATCTTCGATCGCCCGTGCGCGCTCATTGTCTAGGCTCTTTTCCAAAAAATCCGATAGATGTTTTTGAACCTCTACGCAGTTCATAATAACTTCCGGTCAGCATGAAAATAGGGTGCAAGGGTGATTTTTAACGCCTGGCGTGCGCGGTGCAGCCGAGACTTGACGGTTCCGACAGGTATATCAAGAATCTCGGCAACATCCTCATACGGGACATCCTGAAGGTCCCGGAGGAGAATGATGCGTGCGTCTTCTGGGTCGAGGCTGTCGAGCGCCTGCTGAACCCGTTGTTGAATTTCTTTGTGCTCGACATTCTTGACAGGATCGACCGCCGCCCCATCCGCGATCACTTCGGTACCGTCCAAGGGGATATGGCGTTGTTGCAAGCTGTGCAGAGTCTTGCGGCGGGTGCTGGCGTGATTGAGTCCGATGCGATAGAGCCACGTCGAGAAATTGGCCTCGCCGCGAAATTGATGGATTGACTTAAATGCCGAGAGAAACACTTCTTGCGCTATCTCCGCCGCTTCATCGTAATTTCCCAATAGCCGGTAGATCAGGTTGAACACCGCCTTCTCATGTCGTCGAACCAGGATTTCAAAGGAATCGGTGTCACCTTCTTGTACGCGCCTGACGCACTCGGCGTCACCTATCCCTTCGGCGAGCATGGGCCTAAATTGTATTAGACTGTCGCCTTAGAAAAAAGTTCCCGTCAAGATACAGTGGCGAATTGACGAGCTTTTTGGGGCTCAAAAGATCGGTTGAGCGCAGCAGCGAGGTTTTTGAGGCGGTTTATCTCGGTCACCCCGAGGGTGAGAAGAGTAAAGTAAGTTTTATTATGGGATAGAGGTTCCTCGAGGTCGACCGAATGCCGGCATGTTTCACCATCAGGGGTGCCGGGAATCGGCGAGAATTCGGACAGCATCACCCGGATTCCCAAGCTATTGGCGAAGCGCATCGATTCTTCTACCTGTTGTTCTTTAGTATTGGGGTGACCAACAATAATATAGGCATGGAGATGTCGGGGATCGCTACCCGCGTCCAGCAGATTTTCTACGGCCTTAGCTAGCTCTTCGGAGTAGACCTTGCCACCGGTCTTTTTCTGCCATGCATAGGCGCTACTTTCGAAGCCGAGATAAATGTTCTTGAAGCCGGCGGCGATCATGAGCTTCGCAATCTGCCGGCTGACGAAGCGCGCATTGAGCGCATTAGGGGTATGAAATGCTACACCGGTATCTCTACGGATAACCACCGTTAAAAACGGCTCAAGAATGCGGCCCGCTTGGAAAAGTAAGGCATCATCGTAGAAGGCGATGTGTTCGACTCCGGAGCGAGCAAGAAGGTCAAATTCTTGCAAGGAAATTTCTAGTGGGCGAGCGCTAAATTTCGGATAGACTTGGGGTACGGAACAATAAGTGCAGCGGAACGGGCAGCCGTCGGCAAGCTTAAGGACGCCGGTTTTCAATTGTGGATAGAGATCCCAGAAGGGCAATCGGTTTCCGTGCGGCGTCAACCGGAGAAATTGCCACAGCGGATTCAAATCCAAACCTTCGACTACCAGATCGGCGCCGAGGGATCGAGCATGTGAGTCGCACAGGGTGGCATAGACGCCGCCCAATATGATCTTGGTTGTCGGCGAAAGTGTGCGCAGATCCTCGATAACTTCGCGCAAGCCGAGATACCAATAGGTCATGCCGGTTTGAACCAGGGCATAGTCGAAATGCTCTTCTCGGGCGACGAATTTTTGAAATGCGGCCCGCGGCAGGCCGAAGCGCCGATAGTGTCTCCGGACATTGGCAAAAATTTTCGGCCGCGCTACCGGCTCTGAATAGAACTCGCCCCGTCCCGAAGAATCTACTCGGTAATTTCCTGGTAGAACTCTGGGGTCCAGGCGATCCAGAAAATCGAAGAGCTGAAAATCGGCTTCCTCGCGGAGAAAGCCTGCCGCACGGAGCATGCCGTAAGGTTTTAACCAGAAATCATAAGCGGAAAAGTCGTAAATCGGCGGGTTGACGAGAAGGATTCTGAGATTCATTCAGTTGTTGAATCACCGGTATTCAAATAGGTTCCTGCCACAGATGGGTGAACTGGGTTGCGACGACTTGATCATAAGAAACCGGTCCCGAGAGCAAACCGATGTCCTGAGCAAAACGGTTCATGTGGGTAACGGTTTTTTCAGTAATGGTTGGATCGTAATAAGGTAGGTCACGCCGGATCAGTTCGGCAATGAGCTCTGCTTCGGACGCGGGAAAGCGCTTCTTGCCCACTTCTGTGGCTCGGCTCACGTCTTCTTTGAGCGCCCTATGGGCTTTCAGGACGGCTCTGATTGCCGCGCGAGCGCTATCAGGTTCGTTTGCGATTCGACTTTCGGTAGCTACGAGCGCGGAGAAAGTATAGTTTCGCGCCTCAGGAGGCCCGTCACCCCGACGAACATCCAACACGACGCTGCCGACACCGCGACGCAACGCGACTTCGCAACCCATGCCATTGGCCCAGAAGCCGTCGAGCTTGCCTTCTTCCAACGCCTTCGCCGCCGAGAGGCCGAAGGAAACGTTTGGTCCGGCCGCCCCAGGAATCGGCACAATCTGTACATTGTTCTTTTCCGGATCGATGCCCGCCTCGACCAGCAGACGCTGTAGACTAAGATTTACGCCGGGAGCCGCGCCGATTCGCAATCCCTTGACTACGCCCAAGTCACCTCGTCTTGGGTTGAGATCGCGCCGAATGACGAGAAACCAGTAAGTGTGCTTGGCGATAGCGCAGAGAAGCTTCGCGCCTTTCCACTCCGGAAACGCCAACAAAGTTGCATGCGCCGAGCCAACCACGAAATCTAGCTGGCCGTCGCGCAAGGCCTCGAAAGTCTTGGGTACGGGAAACAGCAGATCCACCGATGCATCGAAGCCCTCAGATTTGAAGAAGCCTAACTCTACGGCTGCAATGATAGGAAAATAAGAATTCGAAACTAAATCAGGAACCGCGATACGTAACATGCCTTTTCCTCCAGCAGCACTTTCTCATCTGCTGCGGTTTTACCTTGAACATTGAACCTTGAACTTTGAATGGCGCCGACGTTCCTGGTGCAATGTTCAAAGTTCCAAGTCCTTTTGACGTACGCGTTCGGCGCCTCGCGCTCACAGCGGAATTTTGCGTTTGTCCATTGCTTGGCGCCATTTCCGATCTGCGTCCTGACCAAAGATCAGCGCTTTATCGCCAGGAACCACAAACCAGGAACCGGCGAGCAGCTCTCCCTCGAGCTGGCCCGGCGCCCAACCCGCATAGCCCATGATGAACAAAGATTGTTTGGGACCTTTTCCCTGCGCCATCGCCTCTATGAGTTTGGGATCCGACGTCATTGCAATCCCATTTGTCACTTTGGCGGACTCTTCGAGCAGGACATCATCGCTATGAAGCACAAAGCCTGCGCGTGGACTGACGGGGCCCCCGTAATGGACGATGATCTCACCCTTCGCGCCGCTGCTATCGATGCCAAATCCTTTGAGCAAGTCTTCTACCGGACCTTTTGCCAATGGGCGGTTGATGACCAGACCGAAGGCGCCTTCCGCGTCGTGCTTCACCATGTATATGACGGTTTCGACAAATCTAGGGTCTCTCATTTCAGGAGTCGCTACGAGCAATTGTCCAGTGAGATAGTCGCTTTGCTCAGCGGCATTAGTTTCGATTAACGACACGCTCAAGGCAAAAATCAAAAAAATGCTCAGCCGCTGGTTGCGCTGATTCATAAAGCCTCGATACCTTTGAAACATAACGTGCGCAAAACCGCTTTTAGCCGTGTTTATCCTCGCCGCAACGGCGCTACGCTCTCGATGGCAAAGCGAATAATCACTCGGCGCTCCCGGACCATTCTCGCATGAAACTCGGGCCAGTTTTTGTGCTCACCATAAACTTGATGCTGCAAATGGACCAACGAATCCATGGCGTCGGGAAGAGAAATGATTTCCGCGTCACCATTGACTTGGACCCAGCCGCCGCCATGAAACGACTCTGTAAAGACGCAAAGGGCAGCGCGCGGATCACGTCGCAAGTTGTTGACCTTGTATGCGGTTTCCCGGCTGCTGATGATCACTCGGCCATCACCATCCAGTCCCGGCGTTAGCGGTGACATCTGCAGGCGGCCGTCTTTTCTCCGGGTCGCAAGGACGCCCCAGTGATGTTTTGTCAGAAAATCTTTCGCGCTGTCGATCGTTACTGATTTAAATTCAGCCATATTCTAACGTGCAGAAAGCGTCTGCATTTTAAGTTATCGTCAAACTAGAATACCCTAATGATAGATTGCAAGAGCCGATTCGAATTTTCGTAGTTGCGGACGATTAGTGAAACACTTTCATTTGCCGACTGTCTTGAAAGTTTGCATTGCGGTAGTTAGTCCAATGCGTTATAGAGTTTCGAGGAGACGAAAGTGTCGATGACGATTCCCCAAGTGGCGTTGCCGGGAACTCTACCTGTTTTTCCCTTGACCGGAGTCTTGCTCTTGCCGGGGACGGTTTTGCCGTTGCACGTCTTCGAGCCCCGTTATCGCGCTATGGTAGAGGACACGCTCAGTGCAGATCGTGTTTTCGGCATGATTCAGCCGTTTACCCCGCAACAGGACAACCGGCCGCTGCCCGGCGCTGAAAATCAAAGACCAGACCTCTACAAAGTCGGTTGTGCCGGCTACATCGAGAAGTGGGAAAAGTTACCGGAAGGTCGCTTCTTCGTAGAGCTAAGGGGCATCAACCGGTTTCGGTTCGAGAAAGAACTTTCGCTGCAACGCGGTTATCGGCGCGTCTTAGCAGACTATCAAGCTTTCCCTGATGGAAAGCTTCATGAAGGCTGGCAATGTGACCGTCCGGGCATACTTCAAGCACTTTCGAGTTACGGCCAAGCTCACGGTTTGCAAGTGAAACCGGAGCAAGCGGAGCGGTTTACGGATCTTGAGCTGGTTAATCTGTTGAGTGTGTCGCTCCCCTTTCATCCCTCAGAAAAACAGGCACTACTCGAAGCCGCCACGTTCAAAGATCGAGAGAAAGTGCTCGTGAATCTACTCCGGTTTGGCAGCGGCCCCGACGATCCTGGCTCCGAAATCCCACCGCGCACGGTTAATTAGAGCCTATCGGAGGGTAACCCCCATTCTAACTACTTTGTCCAGTGAGCAGTCGGTCAAAGCGGTTGGAGTAAGCCACCACAAAGATCATGCGAAACATTGCTATTCCAGATCGGGCAACTCGTGCCTCGGTAACAATAGTCTGATCGACCGGGCCTGGCCTGCTGTGCGTGCGATCAGTCCGTTTTTTTCAAGAGACAGCACCATTTGATGCACGGTTGGCGGCGTAACACCGAAGTAGACTTGCATCTCGGCCTCAGACGGGGAGCGCCCGTGAATCTTGGTGTAGTAGTAAATGAATGCCAAGTATTGCCCCTGTTTCTCTGTGTAACGCGGCATCGATCGTTCTTGCGGGCTCGCCCGTGCTCGGTGATCATTCATCCTCAGGGAATGCTTCACAGTATTGCTCACAAAGACCATCGTGGTAGCCCCAACCTATTTTGTTTGAGGTCACCCTGATCGTTTTGAGTCGCTCTCGAAATTGGTCTTGCTCTTCCTCAGGAAGGGCGAGGACCTTGTTGATAGCTCGCGCGTACATTCGAAGCAGGGCGTCGTAGAAGCCTTCATCTATGTCGCCATAGTCAACGGTAAATTGATTTCCGCACTCGACAAAATAAGTCATCAATTCGGCTTCACCCTTTGCGTCGCCGATAGCCTTGGAGTATTCACTGATTGCCTTCTTTGCCGTGGATATTTGAATGGGTTTATTTTTAAACACATCAGGATACATACAGTCGTTGATGATCTTCTTGTACGGGGCGATTGGATCGTTGCCAACCGAGAAACGGGCATGGAGGAAATCTCTGTTGCCCTTGGAGAGCCCGTACAGACTGGCAATCAGTTGAATTAGTTCGCTCGTACTGAGCGAGGCAAGCGATTCTTTTACGTCGGACCAGGAAGGGCCGCGTGTCTTCGTTGTAGTCATTATCCTTCTCGTCTTAAGGCACCAAACCGGATGATGCAGAGCTGTCGGCTAGTCAGCGCCCGACCAGGTCAAATATGCACTAGCGCAGGTTTGCTGACGATACTTGCGGATCAGCCTCAAGCGAAGGGTTAACCGCCCTTTATGCAAATATTTGCTTCTCAAGTTGATGAAAATCTTTCTCTATATTTTTCAGCTTACTCAAGAAATCCTTTGCTTCAAACCCAACAATCCCTCGCCATGGATTCCCTTTGCGATCAATTGGATAACGGTACATCTGATCTAAAGATCGTTCTCTTTTGAGCATTGTTTTGACCTCTTGTGCTGTCCGTCAGAACATCAAGATCCAATCTTGAGCCTGAATGTTTCACTCTGACGCCGGCCGGTTAGGCTATTGCCTTTGCTGAAGACCGCGGAGAACCTTTTCCGCTGTGATGGGGAGTTCTCGGATGCGGACGGCAGTGGCGTCATAGACTGCGTTGGCGATGGCCGCGGCCACGGGTACGAGTGGCGGCTCACCCAGCGCTTTGGCGCCGTAGGGGCCGATGGGGTCTGGGTGTTCGATCAGAACGGGCTCGATGGGCGGGACATCCACGAGGTTGGGAATTTTGAAGGAATCGAGGTTCAAGGTTAGTGGAACCCCACTTTCCGGATCCATGGGAATATCTTCCATGAGCGCGTAGCCAAGCCCTTGGACGACACCGCCAATGATCTGTCCCCGCGCGGTTTCAGGATGGATGATACGTCCTGAGTCGTGCACGGCGACGTAGCGCAAGACGCAGACGGAACCGGTCTCCGGATCGACCTCCACCTCGGCGAAGTGGGCGGCGAAGGAATTGATGATGTGTGTCCTGCTGCCGGAACGCAGACTGGCCTTGCCGACTACGACTCGATCCTGGTTGCGACGGATCACGTGGCCAAGTGGAATTCGAATTTCAGGCGCATCCATAACCGACACGAAGCCGTTTGCCAGTTTGAGCTCGTTTGGCTTCACTTCCAGCAGTCGCGCAGCGGTTTCAAGAACATTGCGTTTGGCATCCGCCGCAGCCTGGCGTGCTGCAAGGCCCGATGTGAACGTTGTGGTGCTGCCCGAAGTACTGTGTGCGAATGGAGTGGCGGCAGTATCAGCGAAAGTGCCCTGAACTTTGTCAAAACCTATTCCCAACGTTTCGGCGACAATCTGGGTAAGAATGGTCCACGCGCCTTGGCCGATCTCGGCGATACTCATTAGTAGCTCGCCACTGCCGTCTTCTCTTATCTTTACAATTGCCGACGATTGGGATTGGCCGGTCTTGTAAATGCAGCAGGCGACTCCCATACCGCGAAATTTGCCGTCGACTTTGACTCGCCGCGGTCCATCGGGACGTGGCTTCCAACCGATCCGCTTGGCGCCTTCGTCGAGGCATTGGGCCAAAAGATTACTGGAGAAAGGGATTCCGCCTTCGATGGGTTGGGCGGGCACGAGACTTTCGAGCGGGGTGGTGCGTTCCCCGGGCTGCCCTTCCGGCCGAACGTGATTGCGGCGGCGAAATTCCAACGGGTCCATGTGAAGTTTCTCGGCGGCTTCATCTGCGAGGGACTCCAGCGCGAAATGTGCCTGGGGCGCGCCGAGGCCGCGGTAAGAGCCGGCGACGGGACTGTTGGTGAACGCAACCTTGCCGACAAAGCGCGCGTTGGGGCAGGAATAGAGGTAAGTAAGACCGTGCCCTAAACGAGACGCGACACCGAAGCCCGGAGCGTAGGGGCCGGTGTTGAGCGCGCTCGTGGCGTCGATGGCGGTAATGGCGCCGTTCCGCTTGAGTCCCATGCGGATGCGAGTCATAGTTGCGTGACGCCATTTGCCGCAGCCTAGCTCTTCCTCCTGTGTATATCCCATGCGCACGGGTTTACCCGCTTTGCGCGCCAGCAGCGCGGTGATCGCCCCCAACCGTGTCTCGTCTTTGCTGCCGAAGCCGCCACCCAGGTAAGGGCCGATTACCCGCACTTGATCGTGAGTCAACCCAAAGACCTTCGCGAGCTTGTCACGATCACCGTAGACATTGCGACTCGCTTTCCACACGGTGAGTTGATCTCCATCCCATCGGGCGAGGCTGTAGCGCGGCTCCAACGCGAGCGGGCTCGTGGACTGTGTATGGTAAGTTTCGTCGACGATCAGATGCGCTTCCGACATGCCCCGATCGACGTCGCCGCGTATCAAAAGAATCGGCTCTCTGCCGGCGAGATTCGAGCCGCCGCGGATCGAAGGCGCGCCCGAGGCCAATGCAGACTCGGCATCGAGCACGAACGGGAGAGTGCGATACTCGATTTCAATCAGCCGCAGCGCCTCTTCGGCGATCTCTTCGGAGTCGGCAGCGACGGCAGCCACTTCGTCGCCGACATGGCGGACGATTCGGTTGAACAAGTAGACCGGCGCTAGCGGGTCCTCCGTTACTGGGTCATCGCCGTCTTCGAACGGGTTTTCCGGCGCGTCGTGAAACGTAACGACGGCGCGCAAGCCCGGCACGCCAACCGCCTTGGTTGTGTCGATACGTATAATCTCAGCATGCGGATATGGGCTGCGAAGCGTTCTGCCGAACAACGCGCCATCTGCTGGCATCCGGTCGGCGGAGAACTGCGCTGCTCCGGTGACTTTCACTAAAGCATCGATGCGCGTGACAGGATGTCCGACGATCTGCAGGGATGGGGATGATCTGGTAACGGATGCAGGCATTGCTGAGCCGGTCCTCCTACATTGGATAGCAAAGCCCACCTTTGAGAACAAGTGAGAACCTCTGGTGGGCAAATAAAGTGCGACTCCTTTGAAGAGACGGCCTCAAAGGGTCTCGATCAGTTGAAGAACCTCTCGATTACGTCATTCCAGCATGGACTGCTGGAATCCAGGTTTACATGGATGTTTCCGGACGCATCCTTGCGAGGCTGGATGTCGGCCATCCCTGCGGCATGACGGTGATCTGTATTTTCGTGTTTTGTGGGAGAGCGTAAGATTTATCAATCACTTCGTGACGCTTGAAAATTTGCGCGGCTTGGGCGAATTATCCCAAGATACGAAACATCTCGGATTCGGATATTCCTCCCGCCAAGGCGCCAAGAACGCTAAGTTCGGATGAATATTTTTTTCTTTGCGGCCTTTGCGTCTCTGCGGGAGATAATCCGAAATTCAGTTGCGGCTTCGCCGCGCTGGGTTCGACAAAACCGTTGACAAAATTTGCTCCTGGCGTGAGACTAGCCAAACTGCGAGGATTATCATGAACCGGACTCAACTCATCATCGTGCGTCACGGCCAGACACAGTGGAATCTCAAGCTGATACGGCAAGGGCATCTGGACAGTCCGCTGACCGAAAGGGGCGTTGTTCAGGCAAAGGCATTAGCCGAAAGACTGCGCCGCGAAACTTTTTCTGCGCTATACAGCAGCGATCTCGGCCGGGCTGTTCAGACGGCCCAGATGATCGCGGACGCGACGGGCCACAAAATTGTCATGGACCCACGATTGCGCGAAAGGCATCTCGGTGTCTTTCAAGGGCTTAACGGCGACGAGCTCAGGGAAAAATTCCCGGAAGAGTATCGACTGCACCGAACTATGGGTCCAAGTTATGTCATCCCGGGCGGCGAGAGCATGCGACAGCAAGTTGAGCGGAACGTCACGTATTTCAACGAAATTGCCGAGAAGCATCTCGGCGAAACTGTCGTCGTTGTTACTCACGGCGGCGTGTTGAGCGGTTTTTTTAGGCACGCCCTTTCAATCCCACTTGAAGCGCCGCGGCGTTTCGAATTCATGAATGCCAGTCTTAACGTCTTTGCGTACGAAGAGGGGAACTGGATGCTCAGAACGTGGGGCGACATCAGTCACCTGACTTCCGACGGGAGCTCGGATGGCGATGATCCCTAGTCGGCGGCGCCGCCGCTGTTTCGGGTTTCGCGTTCCGCGTTTCGGGTTAGCCTGAAATCCGACCCGACACCTGAAACCTGACACCTGAAGCCAAACCCATCCAATTAAGCATCTGCGGTTCCAACCGCCCTTTTTTCCATCCTTACTGAGAACCCGGGTCGCTTAATGTAAATCTGATTGGAATCTTTGCGCTTGCTTAGCTGCTCGATTAGTTTGACCAACGGCTGCATTCCGTCCAGATATTCGCGAGGTTTGCCGCCGTCGGGCAACGCGTTGACGGCGTCGTCGCCGGCGAAAAAGCGCAGGATCAGCTCCTCGTCCGAGACAGTCGCGGCGAACTTTTGCCGCACCTCGCGGAGAGAAGGGTCGGGTTGAGACCAGTTGGTCCATTCTTTGGCGCGCGGCCTGGCGAGGATCTTGTCTTTAACTTGAGGATCCATCAACTCCGCCCCTTCTTTGCCCCAAATTCCTAAAGCATACTGGATTACCTGATCCGGCACCTCTTTGTAGCGTTCGCCGAGCATCACGTTGATGGCGGCCTGCGTGCCCACGTATTGCGAGAGGGGCGTGACCATAATCGGATAACCAAAATCCTTGCGCACATGCGCGGCTTCTTCCAGCGCCGCTTCCATCTTGTCTTCCATGCCGACGATCTTGAGCTGGTGGCGCATGTTGGAGATCATGCCGCCGGGCACTTGGTGAGAATACTGGGATTGATCGTACTCGACAGGCTTGCCGATGGGTAGGCCGTCTCGCTTGGCGACTTGGGTAAAATGCTTCTGAACCGGTTCCAGTGGTTTTAAGTCTACGGCGGGCGAATAGCCCAGGGCCTTTAAGTTGTTCGCCACGTTAAAGATGGAAGGCTGGCCGGAGCCGTTGGCCAGCGGCGGCACGGCCGTGTGAAGGATTCTCATACCAAGCTTGACCCCTTCGAGGTAATTGAGTGGCGCCTGGCCGCTGTTGCAGTGCGCGTGGAATTCGACGGGAATTTCACCGGCACTTTTCACCACCACGGGGATCAAGGTTCGCGCCCGCTCCGGAGTCAAAAGCCCGCCGACGTCTTTGAAGCAAATGCGCCACGGCTTGATGGCAGCCGCCTCGCGTGCCTTGCGCGCGTAGTACTCGTCCGTATGGCGAGGCGAAACCGAGTAAATCAGATTGGCCACAGTATCCATGCCGGTTTTCTTGAGATCGTCGATTTCTTCCTTGAAGGCCGTATAGTCGTTCCAGGGATTGGACGTGCGGGTTAAGGTAAGACCGTAAGCAACCAGCCGTTCGACCAGCAGCTTGAGAATACAGTGGGGCGTCTTTTCGAAGGCGCTGTGCATGCCGCCGTGATAGCGGAGGCGAGTTTTTTTGAACCGCTTGGTACCTTCACTCAGCCAGTACCAGGGATTTTCTTTGTGCTCGCGCACGTACTTCTTGAACATGACGCTGAGAAAGAACTCCATGGACTCGAAGCCGGC
>Ga0081455_10000836_pt2 | contig 20805 bp, 14 predicted proteins | sample TabmetS3T2R1_FD_70207 | JGI IMG/M metagenome (GOLD analysis project Ga0081455, IMG submission 70207) | Tabebuia heterophylla rhizosphere microbial communities from the University of Puerto Rico - S3T2R1 | ecosystem: Host-associated > Plants > Roots > Rhizosphere ...
AAGACCGCGAGCAGCGTGAAGACGATGGTGCCCCCGACCGCGATGTTCAGGGCGAGCATCGTGGTCGAAAACCAGCTTGGCCCTGGATCCCAGACCGGGCCGACGATCTCGCCGGCGATCCCTGACCCGAGGAAGACGATGAGCCAGGCGACGTACCAGCGAGCCGCCGACCGGACCTCGCTGAAGACGAGTGCCCCGAGCGGCGCGAGAATCCCCCAGAGGCCGACCCCGCCGGCGGTGACGAATCCGCCGATCGGGATCATCGACAACGTCGGCGCGAGCAGGATGTCGACCTGGCCGACCCGCAGGAACCGCGGGAAATTCCGGGTACGAGAGAAGACGACGAGCGCGCCGAGCAGGACGGCGAAGTAGACGAACGGCACCACCCCGATCGGCGATCCGAACGAGAGATACAGCGCTCCCCACAGCGCCGAAACCGGCAGGATCAAGACCGAGATCAGGACCAGCAGGGCCTTCCGCGCACGCAGGTCCTCGTCGTCGTGAGGATCCGCGCCGACGAGCGCCAGCCGCGCGGTGATTCGGTCCAAGGGCTGCATTCCGGGGGACGTTAGTCGAGAGGAGGTAGAGCGAAACCTGACGGAGCGAATGATCGAAGCGAATGGCGTCGAGCTCTGCACCGAGGCCTTCGGGGATCCCGCCGACCCTCCGATCCTCCTGGTGATGGGCATCAGCGCGTCGATGCTCTGGTGGGAGGAGGGTTTCTGCCGCCTGCTCGCCGAGGGCGGCCGGTTCGTGATCCGGTACGACCACCGCGACACGGGCCGCTCGGTCACCTATCAGCCTGGAGCTCCCGAGTACACGGGGGCCGACCTCGTCGCGGACGCCGCCGGCGTGCTCGACGCCTACGGGATCGAGGCCGCGCACGTGGTCGGCGTCTCGGCCGGCGGAGCCTTCGCGCAGCTGCTGGCCCTCGCCTTCCCGGAGCGCGTGCTCTCGCTCGTCCTCATCAGCACGTCTCCCGCCACGCCGGGCGAGCGGGGGCTTCCGGCCCCGACCGAGCGCTTCGGGCGGTTCCTGGCGACCGCGACCGTTGACTGGTCCGACCGAGACTCGGTCGTCGACTACGTCGTCGGCTATGCGGAGCTGCTCGCCGGCGGCGAGCGCCCATTCGACGAGGCCGCTGCCCGCGAGCTCGTCCGCCGTGACGTCGAGCGCGCGAACGACATCGCGGCCTCCGAGAACCACGCAACGCTCTCCGAGGGCGAGGCGCCGCACGCACCGTTGTCCTCGGTCGCCGTGCCCACGCTGGTGATCCACGGCACCGCCGACCCGATGTTCCCGCCCGAGCACGGGCAGGCGCTGGCCGGGGAGATCCCAGGTGCGAGGCTGCTGACGCTCGAGGGAGCCGGCCACGGCGTCGACCGGGCCGACTGGGAGACCATCGCCCGGGCGATCGTCGAGCACACCTCCACGGGAGCTACGATCCGTGGAGGCGCGAGGGGGCGCCTCCGGGTTCGCGGGCAGGACTGAGTCCACCTCTCTGTTGCGGACATAGGTACGGCGTTCTCCTATCTGGCCTGGCTCGCGAACCGCTGGCCGCTTCGAAAGGAGACGTCATGCCCGAGCTTCTCCCTGTTCAGACGAACCTCGAGCAGCTCCGTCGCCAGGCGAAGGACCTGCTTCGAGCCGCGAAAGCAGGCGATGCCGACGCGCGTGCCAGGATCGCTGCCGTCAGTGACCGGCTCGCACTCGCCTCGGCGCAGCTGGCGCTGGCGCGGGAGTACGGATTTGGAAGCTGGCCGCGGCTGAAGCGGGAGGTGGAGCGCCGAGAGATCCTGACGGGCCGCGACCTCGACCGGCTCGGCCGGATGCTCTCCGACCAGCCCGAGTTGGCGACGATCAAGATGGAGCACTGGCGTGACCACAAGCAGGCGCTGCCGCTCGGCTTCATGGCGATGCTGCGGTTCGACGCCGACCGGCTCGGGCTGCCGCGCGAGCTGCCCGGGACCGGCGCGGTCGCCCAGGCGCTGATCGACGCGGGCGCGCCGGTGGACGGTGACCCCGGGGACCCAGAAACGCCGCTGATCACCGCCGCCAGCTACGGCGACGCCGAGGTCGCCAGGGTGCTGATCGAGGCGGGGGCGGACGTGGACGCGCGCTCGGCCCCCGACTCCGGCGGCGTTCCCGGCGGCAGCGCGCTGCTCCACGCCGCCGTCTTCGGGATGACCGACGTGCTCGATCTGCTCGTGGCGGCCGGCGCGGAGGTGACGAGCCTGGAGGAGGCCGCCGCCGCGGGCGACGTCACCGGGTGGTTGACACCCGAGTCCGATCTGCAAGCGCGCATCCGGGCGCTCGTCTTCGCCGCCGACCACGAGCGGCTGGCCGTCATCGACCAGCTGGTCGAGGCCGGCACACCCGTCGATGCCTTCGACGAGGTGTGGGGACGCCAGGCGCTGCAGATCGCCGCGCAAAACGGCCGCCCGGCGAGCGTGCGCCGGCTGCTCGAGCGCGGCGCCGACCCGAATCTCCGGGACAACGAGGGACGAACAGCGCTCGACTGGTGCTCCGGCCACGAGCAGGTCGATGCGATCCTGCGACCGCTGACCGCAGAGAGGAGTTGATCGGTGCCTGAGAAGAAACCTGCCAAGAAGGGATTCACGGCCGAGGAACGGGCGGCGATGAAGGAGCGCGCCCGGGAGCTCAAGGCCGCACAGAGCAAGGAGGAGGCGGAGCGCGACGTGCTCGCCAAGATCGCCGAGATGCCGAAAGGGGACCGGGCGCTGGCCAAGCGGATCCACGAGATCGTCAAGGCCACCGCGCCGTCCCTCTCGCCGAGAACCTGGTACGGGATGCCTGCGTACGCCAACGACGACGGCAAGATCGTCTGCTTCTTCCAAAGCGCGGACAAGTTCAAGTATCGGTACGCGACCCTCGGCTTCAACGAGGCGGCGAACCTCGACCAGGGCGCCATGTGGCCGACCTCCTTCGCGCTGACGGAGCTGACGCCCAAGGAAGAGGCGAAGATCCGCGCGCTCGTGAAGAAGGCCATGCGCTGAACGGCGGCCCCCGCCGTGGTTCGGTGGCGGGGGCCGCTCGTCGAAGTGCTACCCGATCGCGATCTCGGACGTGACGATCGTCACACCGGGCAGGGCGGGTCCGGTCATCTCGGTCGTGACCGTTCCGGTGCCCACCTGGAGGCCACGCACGTTGACCGTGTAGCTCGCCGACCCACCCGGGGTGGGCGCGGTGCTGATCACACGCAGGTCCTGCGTGGGCAGCGTGGCGGTCATGTCGCCCTGGCCAAGCTCGTTCTCGGCTCCGACCAGGAAGTCCTGGCCGTTCGGGTCGCCGAGCGGGCCGGGGTAGGCGTAGGTGATGTCCTGCGTCCCGTTGACGCCGATCCAGACCTGGAAGACCCTGGAGCTGGTGGTGCCGAACACGTTGACCCGGTACTCGATCACGAGCCAATCGTCCACTCCGTCGGTCAGGGTCGCCGCGAAGATGCCGGGCGCCCCGGTGCCGTCCAGGTCGGTCCAGAACGGCGCGAGCATGTTGTTCGGACGCGCCGGATCCGGCCCCGTCGGCAGGTTGCAGCAGTTGTTGTCCTCTGACGTGCCGCCGCCAGCCAACACGTAGCCGTTGGAGTCGACGCCAATCGTGTCGTACGTGACGCCGTTGTAGACAAATGAGGGAACGCCGAAGTTGAGGATTTCCTCGTCCCCGATCGGAATCGGCGCGATCCCGAACGCGTCGAGCGGGATGTAGCCGAACAGCTCACCCGGGTCGACGGACGGCACGCCCGGCTGGGCCCCGGCGAGGGACGCGTTGAGCTTCTCGACCGTGCGGTTGTCGACGATGGTCGCGCCGCTCACGGACTGGACCTTCAGCTTGTTGTTGAGCGTGGTCCGCAGGTCGACCGTCGTCGCGTCGAACGAGTGGTTCGTCGCGGCGATCTGGCAGCTGCTGATGCCGTCCACCGGGATGGCGGCCGGCGAGCAGGAGCTGGCCAGGCTCACCTGCGCCTGACCGGTGTGGAACGCGACCGGCAGGTGCAGCGTCGGGAACTGCGTGCGCTGCGGCACCAGCCGCACCTCGCCGAAGTACTGCGCCGGCGCCGCGCTCGACGTGATGGTGATGGTCAGATCGACGGACTGCCCCGGGTCGAGCTGGAACGACTTCGGCTGCACCGTGATCGACGCGCCGGCCGGGGCGGTGGTCTGAGCGGTGTACTTCATCTTCTGACCGCTCACGTTCGTGGCCGTCCGCACGGTGCTCAGCCGACCGGGCATGACCGGAGCATTGATCGACGGAATGTTGAGGTTCACGGCGTTGATCGGGTCGTTGGCGAGCGCGGCCATGCGCGCCGCCGTCTCGTCGAACGTCAGGCCGGGCATCCAGGAGCTGTGCAGCTGGATGCGGCCGGCGCCGAAGTCGAATGGGTCGGCCGGCGTGACGCCGTCCTCCTTGACCACGCCCTCCACCGCGGTTGTCATGAGCGCCGATTTGATCTGACCCGGTGTCCAGTTCGGGTTCATCGCCTTGAGCAGGATGGCCGCGCCGGCATTGTGGGGCGAGGACATCGAAGTGCCGGCGATGGCCTGGAAGAACTCGCCGGGCGGCCCTTCGGTGACCGTCTCTGCACAGGCGGGCGATCCCACGCCACACGGCGAGTCGCCGGCGAGGATCTGCACGCCGGGCGCGGTGACGTCGGGCTTGATGAAGTTGCCGCCGGGGCCGCGCGAGGAGAACGCCGCCATCACGTCGCCCTGCCCGTTGCGCCCGTGCCCGGCCGGGAACGAGGCGACCTCACCGGAGTGGCCGTTCATGAACGTCACGAACGTGGTGCCGTCGGCGAGGTGCACCGCCGGCAGCCAGTGCGTATCGGTCTCGACGTCGGCCAGCGTCGGGTTGTAGAGCACGAAGCCGACCGCGCCGCCCTGCAGGACGTTGAAGCCCTTGTCCACGCGGTTGTTCCCGCCCCGCTGGCACGCGACGATCTTGCCCGTGAACGTGCCGGCGGGAGCAGGCGCAGTGCAGAGGACGTTCGAGTACGGCGCCTCGCTTGACAGGACGATTGGCGCCGGTCCGGCACCCGGGGTGATGGACGCGCCGTCCATGGTGAACGTGTCGCCGTTGCCCGCGCGCACCGTCAGGGTGGTGGCGAACTCGCGGGTCTGGGTGGAGGCCGCGACCGAGGCGACCCATGGCGACAGGTGGTTGACCGTGCCGGCTCCGGGCCCCTCGTTGCCGGCCGACGTCGAGACGAAGACGCCCGCCGCGTATGCGTCGAGGAAGGCCAGCTCGACCGGATCACTGAACGGTTGCGTGCCGCCGGAGATCGAGAAGTTGATCACGTCGACCCCGTCCACGATGGCCTGGCCCACGGCGGCAGCCGAGTCGGAGTCGAAGCAGCCCTGGATGCCGCAGACCTTGTACTCCATGACCCAAGCGCCGGGCGCGAGGCCGTGGATGGCGGGCAGCAGGCCGCCGAGGATCGACACGTTCGGATCGATGTTGCCGCCGGCCGTGGACGCGGTGTGCGTGCCGTGGCCGTTGGAGTCACGGGCGGTGTGAAACGGCTCCGCGGCAGCGCGGGCCGGGTTGGAGAGGTAGGTCTGCAGGAACGGCTGGCCGCCGATCAGCTTGTGCTGGCACACGAACGGGTCGTTGGCCGGCGTCAGCGGGTTGTCGCCGAAGTTGCAGACCCTCGCCGGGCCCGGCGGTGCGGGCAGGTTGCCAAGGTCGGCGAACGACGGGTGCTCCGGCCACACACCGGTGTCCAGGTTGCCGTAGATGACGCCCTGGCCGGCGTTGGCGGTGGTGCCGAGCTGGTTGTAGACGGTGGGCGCCCCGAGGAACTCCGGGCTGGAGTCGGTCAGCGGGTGGTTGAGCCTGTCCTTCTGGACGGCGACCACGCCCGGGATCCGGAGGATGTCGGCGATGCGGTTTGCCGGCACCTGGGCCGCGACGCCGCCGTACACGGTCCGTAGCGAGGTGCCGAGTTGGGCGCCGGGCACTCGCTGACCAAGCTCGGCCTTGAACGCCTTCTCCTTGCCGACGATGTACGCCACGTACCGTTGCTTGGCGGTGGTGGCGTGGCTCAGCGACTTGCCGGTGACCGACGGGCTCGTCGCGGCCAGGCCGCTGATGCCGCCGGTGTAGGTGGCCACCGAGTCGTAGTCGAGCTTGATCACGACCTGGAGCGGGGCGCTGCCCGACCTGCCGAGCAGGGACAGGTCCGTCTGAGCCAATCGGCTGGTCGGTGCCTTGTCGGCCTGCACCCTCGACGTGGGAGCAAGCGACTGCCCGCTGAGAGTGGGATGTGTCGGAGCAGCGCTCGCGTCGACTCCGAGGAGTAACAACAGCAACGCTGCAATCAGTAGGACGTAGGTGCGGTTCGTGCTCCGGGGTAGCCGGGGCATCGTTTCCCCTTCCGTTCGCTTCCTTTCCCCCGCAGAACGGCCGTCACCGGGAAGGCATTCGACCTGGAAAAGAATGAGTCGACAGGTCACGCCTGTTCTCTCTCTGCGTACGCAGCGACTCGGCCCACCACCCCCTCTCTTGACGAGCTACAGGCGTCGCCGAAAGAGTCGACCAATTATCTAAGCCCTTGTGCGGATCAAGTCAAGCCGAGCGGCTCGGGCCTGCTGGCGCCGGGGCGGGCCCCGGCTTCCAGCAGGCCCGGAGGAACGACCTTTCAGCGCGTAGCGGTTCTCACTGCTCGTCCTCGTCGTCCCGGGTTACCGCGGCGAGCGCATCCACGATGCCGTCGCCGTAGAAACCGTTGAATGCCGTCGTGCCTTCACACAGGGCGTCGAACTCGGCCGGGCGGCCGACGTCGGCGTACGAGAAGAGTGGCGGTGACGGGCACGCATGGTCGGACGCGGTGCGGGTGAGAATTCGGTCGACCTTGTCCGGCTTCAAGGTGAGGCCGCCGTGGGCCTTGTCGCTCTTGCCCCATTCGCTGACGATCAGCGCGGCGACGCCGACGGCGTGCGGCGAGGCCATCGAGGTGCCCTGCAGGTAGCGGTAGTAGCCGCACGTGCCGCCGCTGCAGTAGCTGACCACACCGGCTGCGACCCCGGCGGGTGTCACGTTGCCGGCGGCGTCGATCCAGCCGTTGGTCAGCACCACGTTGCGCGGGTAGCTGGACAGGACCTCGTTGCCGAGAGTTCGGAACGCCGGCGTGCCGAGCCCGTCGCGGAAGTAGCCGCCCGGTGCGGAGACGCTGATCTGCTCGACGCCGTAGTTCGAGTAGTCGGCCTTCGTGGTGGTCGGTCCGAGTGCCGAGACGCCGATTACGTGGTTGCCCTCGACCGGCAGGTCGATGCAGGTCGCGTTGTCGATCGGCCGAGGATGGGTGGTGTTGAGCGGGAAGTCCGGGCTCGAGAAGTCGGTCCGCGGGTGGCCGAGATCCTCGTGGTTGTTGCCCAGCGAGCCGACGAGTGTCACGCCGTGGTCGTGCGCGTAGTCGAGTGCCCGGTTCACCGCCGCGATGGTGGTCCGCTGCTCGAGCTGCTGCTCCGGGGTGTCGGCCGGGTTGTTCGTGCAGTTGTAGAGCCACGGGTCGATGTAGAACGACATGTTGATCACGTCGAGGCCGATGTCGGCGCCGTACGTCAGCGCGTCCAGGACCGGCTGCAGGAAGAGGAAGCCGGAGTCCTGGCCGCCGCGGATGCTGACGATGGTCACGCCGGGAGCCACGCCGGAAAGGCCGAAGCCGTTGGCCGCGGCCGCGATGATGCCGGCGACGTGGGTGCCGTGCCCGTTGTCGTCGTACGCGGGCGGATCGACGCAGCTTGCGAACTCGCACGGCCCGTCGAACGGCACGCCGTTCGGATCGGTCGGCAGGTCCGTCGTGAAGTTGCGGGACAGCGCGACGTTGATGTTCGGGGCGATGTCCGGGTGGGTGAAGTCGACGCCCGAGTCGAGCACGCCCACCATCACGCCGTGGTCACCGGGCTGCACGGTGCGGGCGAGATCCGACTTCACCATTCGCAGGCCCCACTGGCCGGCGTCCAGCGGGTCCAGGCCCACCGGTGCCAGGCTGGCGTCGAGCTGAGGGGTGAAGCTGCCGTTCGCGTCGTGCTCGGTCTCCACGACGTCGCGGAGGTGCCGGGCGGCGCCGGCCGCGGGCGCGGCGTCGGGCACCCGGCCGATCGGCCGCGCGTGGGCCGCGCCGTAGATCGCGGGCGAGGCCGACACCTGCTGCACGAAGCCGGCGGCCGGTGCCTGCACGGTCAGCGTGCCGACTTCGGCGTTCTGCTTGATCACGGTGCCGCCCGCCGCCGAGACCGCTGCCAGCGCGGCGGCGTGTGAGGCGCCCTGCTCGAGCAGCACGGTGTACTGCGTGGAAGCCGTCGCGGTGCCGCCGACGGCCGGCGCTCCGAACACGAGGACGGAGATCGCCAGCACGGCCACGAGCGTGGCCAGCGCATGTTGTCGTCTCATTTGTTCGCCTGCCCCCTCTGGGGTCGCCGCCGCGATTGCGACCCAGTTGTCGCATCAGCCTGCTCTTAGCCGCGGTCGAGAGCTGACGCGGGTGAATGAGAACCGCAGATGCTAGAGCGGCTTGCCGCCAACCTCAACCGACGGGACCGGCCTCCCGGGGTGGAATGTTCTTGTTGTGATGGAAGACGTTGTCGGAGTCGTACTTGGCCTTGATCTCGGCGAGCCGCCGAAAGACCTGATCGCCGTAGGCCTCTCGAACCCGGCTGGGGTCGTCGTCGGCATCGAGGAAGTTGACGTAGACGCCGCCCGCGCGGTGCGGCTGGAGGGCTTCGAGGAACCGCCGAGCCCAGGCGGCTTCGGCCGCGACGCACTCGCCGGGCTCGTCGGGGAGGCACACGGCGTCGATGACGATGTGATGGGCCACGTCGCGACCGGCGTAAGCCGTGGCGTCGCGAGGGACCCGGGCGACGGCGCCGCCCAGGTGGAACATCGCCGAGTACGACAGGGGCGAGCCGGCGGCGAAGGCGTGATCGGCGATGACCGCGATCAGGTCGTCGGAGAGACCGGCGAGGTCCGTCGCCTTCCAGTAGTAGTGCCATCCGTGGAGAACGGTGTCGTCGAGGCCGCCCTGGAAGGCGGCGTACGGCGTGGGCGAGAGCAGGTCGACGAGCGGCCTGCCGAACCGGCGGAGGGCCCGCACCGCACGCTCGCCGTCTTCCACGGCGCCCGCGTAACAGCACGCGATGGAGACGGCCGGCCGCCAGTGCAGGTGCTGCGGGATGGCCGGGAGTGGGGGCACGGTCCCGAGCCTGACGACGCTCCCGAGCTCGTCCGGCGCGTCGGCGGCGAAGTCGCGGTAGAAGCGCAGCACGTCGGCGGTGTCGTCGGCCGCCCAGAACACGGGCCCCGCCACCACGGTCGGGCCGAGCGGGTGCAAGGAGAACCGGAACGAGGTGACGACGCCGAAGTTGCCGCCGCCGCCCCGCAGAGCCCAGAACAGATCGGGGTGCTCGTCGGCGGACGCGCGCAGAATGCTGCCCTCGGCCGTCACCACCTCGGCGGCGAGTAGGTTGTCGACGGCGAGCCCGTGCTTGCGCATGAGGAAGCCGATGCCGCCGCCGAGGGTGAGCCCCGCGACGCCGGTATGGCCGATGATGCCGCCGGTGGTGGCCAGGCCGTGGGCCTGGGTCTCGCGGTCGACGTCGCCCCACAGAGCTCCGCCCTGCACCCAGGCCGTGCGAGCGGCGGGATCGACCCATACGGCCCGCATGGCCGAGAGATCGATGACGACCCCGTCGTCACATACCGCCGTGCCGGCCACGTTGTGGCCTCCGCCGCGTACAGCGATCTCCAGCTCGTGCTCGCGCGCGAAGCGCGCCGCCGCGACCACGTCGGCCGCACCTACGCAGCGAGCGATACAGACCGGACGGCGGTCGATCGCGCCGTTCCAGATCCTGCGGGCGGCGTCGTAGCCGGGGCTCGACGGCAGCAGCAGCTCTCCCCGGAACGACTCGCCGAGCTCCTCGTCGATCGCGGACGGCGTCCAGGTAGCCATACGAGTAACGTTGGCCTGCTGTCCCGCGGCTGACTAGTTCTACTTTCGAACCAACCGGTCCGAATAGCAGACCCGCGGCTAGCATCGAGGCGATGCGCAGCTACGCCCAGTACTGCCCGGTTGCCAAGGCCACCGAGGTCCTGGGGGACCGCTGGACGCTTCTGATCGTGCGCGAGCTGCTCGGCGGCGCGAGCGGCTTCAACGAGCTGCAGCGCGGCCTCCCGGGGATCTCCCGCTCGGTCCTCACCGACCGCATGCGGGCGCTCGAGCGGGGCGAGGTAGTCGAGCGCAGAACGGGCCCAAAGGGGCGCACGCTCGAGTACCGCCTCACCCCGGCCGGGCGCGACCTCCAGCCGGTGGTGCAGGCGATCGGCGAGTGGGGGGCGACCTGGTCGTTCACCGAGCCCCGGGCCGAAGAGCTCGACCCCGACCTGTTGATCGTCTGGATGGCCCGCCACGTCGATCGCGGGCGGCTTCCGCCGAACCGCATCGTGATCAAGTTCGACTTCCGCGACCCCAAACGGCGGTACTGGATGGTCCTCGAGCCCTCGGAGGTCTCGGTCTGCCTCCAGCATCCCGGCTTCGACGTCGACCTCGAGATCGGCGTCGACACCGCCACGCTCTACCGCGTCTACCTGGGACAGGCCGACTTGGGCGGCGCGATCCGCGCCGGCCAGCTGACGATGACCGGTCCGCGGGCTCTGCAACGCGGCTTCGGCCAGTGGTTCACCTGGAGCGCCTTCGCCCCGGCCAGCCGCGCGGCGCAGAAGCGCCGAACCGCCGCCTCGCGCATGGCCCGCCCCCAGCGCGTACGGATCGCCGAGTGACCGACAGCGAGCAGTTCGTGCACCCCCGCGTCGCGTGCGGGCCCTTCAGGCCTACACGAAGTCGACGATCGGGTAGCGCGCGTCGAGGTCGAGACAGCCGGCCGCGAACAGCGCAGTGCCGACATCGCCGGTCCAGAGCGAGTAGCGGCCGCGGCCGTTTGCAGCGCGGAGCCGTTCGGCCTGAGTGAGCGCGTGCACGGCGAGGCGGCGGGCGCGGTCGAGCCAGCGCTCGTCGCCCGTGCGGGCGAAGGCCTTGAGGAGGGCGAAGCCGTTCCCCGAAGTGCCGTGGCAGAGGCCGTGGCCCTTCTCGTCCCGGTGCGCGCCGGCTTGCCAGATCAGCTCGGCGCCCGCAAGGAGCAGCTCTTCGTCGAGGTACTCACAGGCGCCGGCGAGGACACCCGGAGCGCCGGTGCACCACTGGAGACAGATCAGACCGTCTCGCGGCCGCGCGAGCTGCGACCACAGCGGAGTGCCAGGCCAATTGGCGAGGCCGTCTTCGCGGAAGGCGTTCCTGCTGAGCACGGCCGCTGTCTCGGCGGCAAGTGCGTCGTCTGGCTCGACTCGGAGCAGGGCGAGCGTGTTACCGGCGGCGCCGTGCAGCGTGCCGAGGCCGCGGTAGTCGTCGTCCTGCCGCCAGAGCCCGTCGCGGCCGCGCCGAGCGCACAGCGCTGCGGCTGACTCGCGCGCCGCATCCTCCCAACGCGGCTCGCCGGTCCATTCGCGCATCGCCAGGCCGGCGAGCAGCGTCCCAGGGGCGCCCCAATTCAGGTCGTCGGTCGGGTTGGCGACGTTCGCGCGGACGAGCGCATGGAGGTCGTCGGCGAGTGCGGAGTCGGGGGCGAGCCGGAAGGCAACGAGCAGCGGCCCCGTCTCTCCGCAGATGAGCGATGCAGGGTGGTAGTGGTCATCCGCCGTGAAGCCCGGCTCCGCCCGCTCGAGCTCGAGCGTGCGCAACGCGGCGGCGCAGAGGTCGAGCGAGGTTTCGCCGTGGCCGGCACGCCGCAGCGCGTCGAGCGCCCAGATCACGCCGGCGGCGCCGACGTAGAGGTTCTTCAGCGGCAGCGGCTCCTCCCACCCGTCCCATTCGTGCGCGGGCCAGAGCGCTTCAGGATCGAATGCCGCGTCGGCGTCCGCGACGATCGCCGCGATCGCATCTTGGACGTGTGCCGGATCCCAGGGCTCCTCGGTCAGAGGCTCGAACTGCGCTGGTTCGTAGAGCACGCCGCGAGCTTAAACGCGAAGCGCAGTGCGTCTGGCCGGGCTATTCAGATGGGTTCCTGCGTTTCGGCACGCTGGTTTAAGGATCTTGTAAGGCGGGCGAAACCGTTCGCCGTCTACTCTCGCCTCGTCCTAGAGGAGAGGGATTCGTCATGAGCATGAGGTCTCTGGCGTCCGCGGTAGTGGGGGTGGCTCTGTCGCTGGCGCTCGTCTCGGGCACTGCAGCGAAGGCGAGCGCACCGGCTGAAGTCACCGCCTGGTCGATCGTCTCCAGTCCGAACGAGGAAGGCTCCAGCTGGCTCCGGGCCGTCGACGCGTCGGCGAGCGACAACGCGTGGGCGGTCGGCTTTTACCTCGGCGCCGAGGCCGTGTACGAGACGCTCGCGGAGCGATGGGACGGCTCGGCCTGGAGGCTGGTCGAGACCCCCAACGTGGGGACAAACGGCGACTGGCTGAACGGGGTTGCCGCGGTATCTCCCGCCGAGGCCTGGGCGGTCGGCTACACGGCCGGCGACCCGGCTACCTACACGTCGACCACCCTGGTCGAGCACTGGACCGGGTCGGCCTGGTCAGTGGTCCCTAGTCCCAATCCCAGCAACGATCCTCTGTACGGCGCCAACCAGCTCAACGACGTACGTGCCTTCGCCCCGAACGACGTGTGGGCAGCAGGTTGGCAGTGGGTTCCGAGCGGCTCGGCGCCCCTGATCGAGCGCTGGGACGGGAGGCGGTGGAGGGTGTCGAAGACGCCGAACGCCGGCTTCAGGGAGCTTCATGCATTGGATGGGACATCCTCCAGAGACATCTGGGCCGTTGGATTCGGGCGCACCTTCAGCGACGGGAACCAGTCGCTGATCATGCACTGGAACGGCTCGAGCTGGACCGTCGTCCCGACCCCGAAGCTCTCCGTCGACAACTACCTCAACGACGTCTCGGTGCTGAGCCCAACCGACGCTTGGGCGGTCGGCTACACCATCCCCCCGAACCTGGACATCCAGCCGTACTACCTCCACTGGAACGGGTCCGTCTGGGCCGAGGTCTCCAGTCCGTACCTTTCATCGACCCACAACTACCTCACGTCGATCGCTGCGGCCTCGACGAACCTTGTCTACGCAGCCGGGTATCGAACCGTCAACGGCCAGGTCGTCACGTTCGTCGAGCGCTGGGACGGGACTCAGTGGCGCATCGATCCATCGCCTAACGTGGAGGGTGGCTGGAATTACCTCTCCGGGCTCAGTGTGGATCCTGGAGGCGGGCTGTGGGGTGCGGGGTACGTCTATCCGCTCGACTTCAGTGGATTCAGGACGCTCGTCTTGCACCGGTCGCCCGGCTGAGGAGCCCTCAGCTCACTTGTCGACGGTCACGCGCGCGTGGAGCTGCGGCGCCCGCGCGCCGAAGGGGTCGAGGCCCCAGAAGAGGCCGTTCGCGCCGGGCGGCGAGCTCTTCGGCACGCGGACTTGCATCGCGAAAGCAAGGCTCTCGCCGGGTGCGATCGCGTGGGCCGCGGCGCAGTTGAGCTCGTAGACCTCGACCTTGCCCTTCGGGACCAGCTGCTGGATGTACGCGGGGCAGCGCGTGAAACGGGCGGTCACCTTCGAGTGGTTCTTCAGGACGACGCGGTAGTCGAGGATCCCTCCGCGCTTCGCGCGGACCGGCTGGCCGGGGACCGTGGCGCTGAGGAACGCGGTCGTCCAGGGCCGGCCGGCGCGGACCAGGCTCGGCTGGAAGACGGAGACGCCGATCGTCGACGGGGCGTTCGGGTCGATGCACCGCGGGACGGCGTTGTAGTCCGCTGAGATGCTCCCGCGGTGCTGCGGGAGCGCGATCCGGACCGCGCTCGGCGGGACGTGGGGCACCTCCGTGACCACGGGGTCGCACCAGTTGTCCCACGAGATCGTCAGGGCCGCGGTGTCGCCCGGTCGCAGCGCGAGCAGGCTCGACGCGGGGTACGTCGTCTCCGGGAAGTTCGACGGTGTGGTCGGGATCGGGCGGTCGACCTGGACCGGCCCGCCGTTCTTGACTAGGGTCACGGTCGGCCGCCCGGCGAGCCGGCACGGGCGGGAGCCCGCGTTGCGAACGCCGACGAGCGCGATCCCGCCCTGCAGCCGCGGCACGAACTTGACTTGCCTCGTCACGTGGAGGTCGGCGGCGCGGCACGGCGTCGACACGGGCGAGCGCTCGGCGACCTGCGGCGGCTTCGTCGCCGTCCAGGCGACCGCCGAGCCGCCGCCCGCCCCGTTACCGGAGCTCGACCCCGAGCCCGAATTGCAGCCTGCTGCCGACACGGCCAGCACGGCGAGTGTGACGACGGCTCTCGAGCGCATGCCTTTTCATGATTACCGGAACCGCCCTCCGCGGGCCGGGCCTGGCGGGGCTAGGCTCCCGGCATGCGAAGGCGGGCAGGCCAGGTGCTCGCGGCGGCCGCCCTCGCGGCCGCGCTCGCGGGGTGCGGGGGACACTCGTCCAGCGCGCCGCCCACGACGACCGCGCCCGCCGCGACCACGCAGGCCGCGACGACGACCGCTCCGCCCGCGCCCGCGCCCGCGCTCTCGCCGGCCACCGCGGCCGCGTGCAGCGAGCTCGAGACGAACATCCGGATCGTCTCCCAGCTGGTCTCGACCAGCGTCGAGGTGATGACGCAGTCGACTCACCCGAAAGAGCTCGCGACGCGCGCCGGGAACGCATCGAAGAACCTGCTCTACTCGGCGCGGGTGCTCTCCCAGATCGACGTCCCGAGCGAGCTCGTCCGCCCCCGCGACAAGCTCGTCATGGGCCTGCGCGCGTTCGGCGCCGACTTCGGCCGGGCGCAGACGGCGGTCGCCCGCAACGACCTCGCGGCCGCCGCGCAGGACCTCGTCGACCGCCCTGCGCTGGCGAAGGTGCGCGCCGCGACGGCCGCAATCGACCGCGCCTGCGGCGACTGAGCGCGCGCGGATCCGAGCGCGTATAGACTCGCGCCCGCAAGGGGGTGGTATCGGGCTGTAGATCAGCCGATAGTGGTCAGGGCAGCAGCGCGATTCTCGCTGGCGAGCGCTGTGGCCCATTTACAGCTCGACTGAGGCGGGCTCACCTCCTGTTCCGTAACGAAAACGGACAGGAAGGGGGGTTGGCGAATGACGGTGCTTCGAACGTTGAAGCAACCGAGATGGCTGGTCGCCGTCGCCTGTGTGGCGTTACTGGTGCCGGCCGTCTTCGTGGTGAGCGGTGTCGCATCGGCCGGGAAGCAGCAGCTCACGTCCCAGGCCAGGCCGCTCGTCGACAGGGACTACATCTACGGGCAGCTCTTCGACATGTCGTACAACGACGTGTACCGCGTCTCGGGCGCGGACGGGCCGCCCACCGACCCGAGCTCGCCGTGGAACGAGCCGGCCACGGTCAACGGGTGGCAGGAGTTCTTCCGGCACTGGAAGCAGCAGCTCACCGACACGAGCGTGATGGGGCCGCTCGCCGACTACGCGACGGTCTCGGACCACTACTTCCACCGACTGCCCGAGCAGCGGACGAACCCGAACTACACGTTCGACACCGCGTATCCGTGGGACTCCGACGACGCCGAGGTGACCGTCCCCGGCGTGGCGTGCCCGGGACAGCGGGTCCTGCTGGCTGCTCACCCCGACGGAACGCCGGTGACGCCGGCGATCGTCGGCGAGGTGAACAACCCGCAGAACTCGACCAGCGCGGTCTTCGGGTTCGGCGCCGGCCGCCGGACGCTCACCCTCAGCAACGTCGCCAACGGCGGTGCCTACGACGACACCTCGGGCGTGACGCTGACGATGGGCGAGTACCAGGCGCTCCTGCGCTGGTACGACGCGAACGGCACGTTCCCGTCGAAGACGCTCAAGGTCGCGCTGCTGGACGCGTCGGCCGGCCGCGCCGCTGACGGGGCCTACCTGCGCGAAGGGGCGAAGTACTACGCCAGCCACCTGATCCCGCAGGGGCCACAGGGCCAGTACGCGATGTTCGCCGAGATGAACGCGAACGGGATGAGCTACCCCGCTTATCACCTGGGGACGCAGTACTACTGGAACAACACGGCGAACGGCGGCGTCGGCCCGTGGCGCACGTTCATCACGGACACGCCCTCGACGCCGAACTCGCTCTACCCGGACACCGGCCCGGGCTCGCCGGGCGCGAACATCACGGCGAACAGCGCCGCGATCTCGCAGCTCGACGCGAACCTGAGGAACGCGGTGACCGCCGGGTTCGGCCAGCAGAGCGACAAGTACGACGGGACCGTCCCGCAGGAGAACCCCCTGCGCTACGACCACACCGGCTCGGCTCCGCTCCCCGCGGTGCCGACTCCGTCGGTTCCCGCGTACACGGCCTCCGAGCAGGCGGCCTTCTCGCCCGTTCACGCGGCCGGGACGGCCGTCGAGGCGCAGGAGTCGACCCGCGAAGACGAGGCCTCGATCTTCTGGAACCTGGGCATCCCCGGCTTCAGCGTCGGCGGCGTCCAGGACTCGAACATCGACGAGAACCCCTATCCCGCGACGACGGATGCGTCGATCCGGTCGACGCCGGTGCTGCAGTACACCGGCGGCGGCACCTCGTTCGAGCTCGCCAGCAACGTGCCGACCGCGGGGATGACGGTGCTCACCGCCCCGACGGCGTCGGGTGACACGACGGTGACGGTCGCCTCGTCGGCGGACCTGATCGCCGGCCAGCCGTTCTTCGTCGACACCGGGCTCAGCCTCGAGACCGGCGTGATCTCGTCGATCAGCGGCAACACCGTCACGCTCAACCACCCGCTGCAGTTCGCCCACCCGAACGGCGCCCGGTTCCACGTCAACCAGGGACAGCCGGTCGGCTTCACGGGCGACACGCTCGAGCACCTGAACTTCTTCGCCTCCGGTGCCCCGCACGGGCTCGGCGGCTACACCTCGCCGACCGAGGAGCTCCTGCGGGCGCTCGAGCTGCCGGCGGAGTACACGTCGCTGCTGATCAGCGGCGACGACTACCTCGGTGCGGTGCCGCAGCCGAAGAGCACCCACGCGTACTTCGAGAGCGACCCGGTCAACCCGACCTCGACGAAGACCGTCACCTTCGACGCGAGCTTCGCCCGGGACTGGAACGGGAAGACCGGCGGGCTGAAGTACTTCTGGGACTTCGGCGACGGCACCACCGCCACCGGCGAGACCGTGACCCACACCTACGCGTCGCCGATGTGGGCCGATGTGAAGCTGGTCGTCCAGAAGGGCGACACCAGCAAGTGGGGCATGTACCGGCAGGCCGTCGCAGTGGACAGCCCGTTGGGCCCGGCACCTTCGACTCCCGCGTGCGGAACCTTCACGCCCTCCGAGCGCGCCGCGCTGATCGACGCGGCGAAGAAGGGCGGCAGTACCACGCAGGACGCGAAGGAAGGTGATCAGTCGTGAGGGCTTCTCAAGTGAGCAAGGCCGTGCGCAAGGTCGGCCGGGGCCGCTGGTTGGTCCTGCTGGTGCTCGCGGTCGCGGTGGTTCCGGCGGCGCTCGTCGCGTCGACCGCCGCGTCCTCGGCGCCCGCGCCCCCGTTCTCGAACCCGGCGCATCCGGTCGTCGACGCGAACTGGATCTACGACCACAACTGGTTCGACTCGAACACCTTCATCTACAAGGTCGCCGGCTCGGACGGCTGCCTGCCGCAGGCAACCGACTGCTCGACCGGCGGCGGGACACCCGGTGACAGCAACAACCTGCCGCCGAACTACAACGGCGCTCAGGAGTTCTACACGTGGTGGAAGGACCTGGGGAGGACCAGCACGCCCCAGCCGAACGGCGAGCTCGGCAAGTACATCACCGCGAGAGACCACCTCTTCAACACGAGGAGCTGGCAGCTCGACGACGCCGAGCTGACGATCCCCGGCGCCACCTGCGCCGGCCAGCAGGTGATGCTCGCCAGCCACAACGACTCGACTCCGGTCCGCGCCGTGAATACCGGAACGAGCCTCACTCCCATGACCGGGATGCACTCCGGCAACTGGGGCAACGGCTCGGGCTACGACGCGAACATGGGCGAGAACATGAACCTGGAGGAGATCGGGTCCGTGCTCCGGTGGCACGAGGTCAACGGCACGTACCCGGCTCGCACGATCAAGGCGACCCTCTACGACAACGAAGAGGGCGGCCTGGTCGGCTCCGGCGACTACTCGGCGGCCGGCACGCCGGCGGCGATCATCACGGCCCCGGCGGCGGCGGGTGACACGAACATCAAGGTCACCTCGACCGCGAACCTGTCGGTGGGCGCGACGATCGCCCTCGACGAGGTGTCGACCGAGAACCCGGTGGTCGCCTCGGTCGGAACGGCGACCACGAACACGACCCTCGCCCAGCCGACCGACCCGGGCGCGACGAAGATCTTCGTCGCGAGCGTCAACGGCATCTCCGCCGGCCACACGCTGAAGATCGACCTCGGGACGACCGACACGGCGACGGTCGCCACCGTCGGAACCGGTCAGCGGACGGCGACGACTCTCGCCGCCGACGCCGCCGCGGGTGACATGAACATCAAGGTCACGTCGGTGACGAACATGGTCGTCGGCGAGAACATCGCCATCGACGCCGGCTTCGCGAACGTCGAGTACGGCACGATCGTCACCGTCGGAACCGCCGGGGCGACGGGCACGGGCGTCACGCTGCAGGGCCCGCTCGCGAAGGCGCACACCACCGGGGCAACCGCCCAGGACATCGGCAGCGGGATCACGCTGACCGCAGGCCTGGGCTCGGCGCACCCGAGCGGCGCCCGCGTCGTCGACACGTCGGCTCTCGGAACCGGGATCACGCTGTCCGCGCCGCTCACCAAGGGCCACGACTACGGCTCGACCGTGAACGGCTCGGCGACGGGCCTGATCTCCGACAGCCCGCAGGGTCGGATCATCGGTGTGCTGAACAACGACCAGGACGGCCTCAACTACCCGGCCCACAAGTGGGGCACCGGGTACTACATGAGCAACCTGCTCGACGGCCAGGCCGGGCCGTGGTTCAACAACATCAACGCGACGCCGGTCTCGCCGGCACAGAACAACGTCTACGGAGCGGTCGGGATCCAGCGGCTCCAGCACAACCTGCCTGCGGTGCAGGCGTTCCGGAGCTCCGCCGCCGACGCCGTGACGAAGTCGCTGGAGGACCTCGGGCAGAAGTACAACTTCAGCATCCCGCTGGAGAACCCACTCGTGTTCAAGAACACGGGCTCGGTGCCCGACTCGCCGGGGATCTCCTCGGTGCCCGCGTACCTGCCGGAGGACCAGGCCCTCTACACACCGGTCCTCGACGACCGGACGGGACGCACCGACCAGGTGTCGTTCGGCGTCCGCGGGATCCCGTCGCTCGGCGACATCGGCCAGTACGACTCGAGCACCGACCCGCTCGTGGGCGGTGCCGACAACCCGTATCCGGCGAGCTACCCGGACAAGCCGACGCTTCGAGGCGAATTCGGGCAGGACTCCACGAGCGACTATTTCTCGAACCTCAACTACTGGGCCTCCGGCACAGTGCACGGGCCGGGCGGCTACGACAAGCCCTCGGAAGGGCTGCTGCGAGGTGTCGAGTTCATCGCGACGTGGTTCTCGTACGTGATCGCCTCACCGGAGGAGGGCGGCGCGGTGAGCAAGCCGGATCGCCCGGTCGCGTACTTCGAGATGACACCGAAGAAGCCGACCGCTCAGACCACCGTCACGTTCGATGCCGGCTTCAGCCGGTCGAGCAGCGGCGGCACGGACGGGCTCACATACTACTGGGACTTCGGAGACGGGAGCCCGGTGGTCTCGACGAACGACCCGACGATCCAGCACACCTTCCCGACGCAGGCGGCCTGGCGCGACGTCAAGCTGCTGGTCGGGCAGGGCGGGAACACGTGGGGCTCGTTCCGCCAGGAAGAGCCGATCGACTTCTTCCCGACGTACTACCCGGCGCTCGTTCCGCCGACGGAGCCGCTGCCGCCCTCGTCCGGGCCGCAGGCGGATCCGTGCGGAGCGCTGACCGCCGACGAGCAGAACGCGATGATCGCGGCGGCGGGAAACGCGCAGCCGTCGCAGAGCGCCAGCCCGTCGCTGGACTCCATCGCGAGCTACGCGCTCAAGCCGAACTAGCCGGCTGAGCGACCACAACCCGACGAGGGCGCCGGAAGGCGCCCTCCGCCTATCCTGGGGACCCGATGACCGCCCTCCTGTGGCAGGCCTCCGACGGAGGCAGCGAGGTGTGCGTCCTCGAGCGCGCCGGGGGCGGCTGGCGCCTCCGCGGGACGGTCCTGACGCACGAGGCGAAAGAGCCGATCGAGCTCCGCTACGGGGTGACCGTCGACCGGGCCTGGGCGACCACGGACGTCGAGGTCCTGGTCGCCTTTGCGGGTGGCGATCTCAGTGCGCTGCCGGAGATTGGCGAGCTCTGGTCCGGGAAGGAGCGCCCGCCCGGGTACGGGGACTGCGCCGACGTCGACCTCAGCTTCACGCCCGCGACGAACACGCTCCCGATCCGGCGACTCGGGCTCGAGGTCGGCGAGAAGGCCGACATCGCGGTCGCCTGGCTCCGCTGGCCCGAGCTCCGAGTCGAGCGCGTCGGCCAGCGCTACGCGCGGCTCGCGCCGGATCGCTACCGCTACACGCAGGGCGATTTCGAGGCCGAGCTGACCGTCGACGAGCTGATGAGCGAGGCCGGCCTCGGGCGCACGATCTTCTACCGGCACTTCGACGACCTCGGCGACCTCGTGCGGCGCCTCTCCCGCGAGGCGGTCGACGAGCTGTTCGAGGCACAGGAGCGCCTGCTCGCCGCCCGGCCGTCCGACGTGCGCGGCGCCCTGCTGCCCCCCGTCCAGGTCTACGAGGAG
>Ga0081455_10002736_pt1 | contig 20805 bp, 25 predicted proteins | sample TabmetS3T2R1_FD_70207 | JGI IMG/M metagenome (GOLD analysis project Ga0081455, IMG submission 70207) | Tabebuia heterophylla rhizosphere microbial communities from the University of Puerto Rico - S3T2R1 | ecosystem: Host-associated > Plants > Roots > Rhizosphere ...
GACCCAGACCGCGCGCGGCGGCTCGAGCGCGCGCACGAACTGGGCGAGATCGGAAGCGGCCTCCGCGCCCTCCTCGGCCAGGCGTGAGCCCGGCGCGGGATCGCGGTCGAACACCACGCATTCGTGCCCGGCACGCATCAGGCGGCGCACGATATTGGCGCCCATGCGCCCGAGCCCGATCATCCCGAGTTGCATCGCCGGCTCCTTGGTTCACGGATTCGCGCAGTGGCCAAGACACTGCCGTTCATCTTGCCAGGGTCGATGCCCCAGGTCCATCCACCGCGCGGGATGGGGTCAAGTTAGCATTGCCAGGCCACGACGAGGGCATGAATTCTTTGTTAAGGTCCGCTTGCCAGCGGCCGGCCGGCAAGGCACAATACTTGACGGTGCAACTATTTACGGGCGGCGGAGCCCGCCTTCCAGTCCTCGGAGTTGCACCATGAAGCGGATCGGCATTCTCAGTGCCGGCGGTGATACGCCGGCCATCAACGCCACTCTCTACGGCGCCGTCCCGATCGACAGCCGCACCCCCTACGACCCGCGCGAGATCCTCGCCCGCCTACTCGACGGCAGCCGCTTCCACGAGTTCAAGGCCGAATACGGGACCACCGTCGTCTGCGGTTTCGGCCACGTCTACGGCCACCCGGTCGGGGTGATCGCCAACCAGGGGATCCTCTTCTCCGAGAGCGCGCTGAAGGCGGCCCACTTCGTCGAGCTCTGCGACCAGCGCGGCGTGCCGCTGCTGTTCCTCCAAAACATCACCGGCTTCATGGTCGGGACCGACGTCGAGGCCGGCGGGATCGCCAAGGACGGCGCCAAGATGGTCGCCGCGGTGGCGACGACGCGGGTGCCGAAGCTGACGATGATCGTCGGCGGCTCGTTCGGCGCCGGCAATTACGGGATGTGCGGGCGGGCCTACTCGCCGCGCTTCCTCTGGATGTGGCCGAACGCGCGAATCTCGGTGATGGGCGGCGAGCAGGCGGCGACGGTGATGCGCGAGGTCGGTCAGCCCGAGACCGGCGAGCGGCTGCGCGAGCAGTACGAGCATCAGGGCAGCCCCTACTACTCGACCGCGCGCCTCTGGGACGACGGTGTGATCGACCCGCTCGACAGCCGCCGCGTCGTCGGCTTGGCGCTAGGCGCCTGCGCCAACGCGCCGCTCGCGCCTCGCGCCGCCCCAGTCTTCAGAATGTAGGGATGGCCGCAGTGGCGGAAGGGGCGATCGAGATCGACGGGCGGCGCTACGCCTGGCGCGCGGTCGGCGCCGGTCCGCGACTGATCCTCGTCAACGGCTACGCCGGCGCCGGCGAGGACTGGGACCCGACCTTCCTCGCTGGCCTGGCCGAGCATTTCGAGGTGATCTGCCCGGATAACCGCGGCATGGGCGGCTCCGAGCTGGGCGAGGAGGAGCTGACGATCGCGGCGATGGCCGATGACGTCGAGGCGTTGATGGACGCGCTCGAGATCGAGGCCTGTGCGGTCGCTGGCTGGTCGATGGGCGGTTACGTCAGCCAAGCGCTGGCGGAGAGCGCGCCCGCGCGGGTCAGTGCGCTGACCCTGATCGGCACCCATCCCGGCGGGCCGACCTATGTGCCGACCGGCGATGCCGAAGCGTTCGAAAAGCTGGTCGACTACTCGGGGACGCCGCGCGAGCAGGCGACGCGCCTGATCTCGGTCCTCTTTCCGCCCCAACAGGCGGCGGCGATCGACGCCGAGTTCGGCGGGGTCGTCGCCGCAGCGCGGGCGAGGCTCGACCACCGGGCGCTCGACGAGCAGAAGACGGCGCTGCTCGCCTGGCGCGACCGCGAGCCGCCGCCGATCGTCACGCCGCCGCCGGCGCTCGTCCTCCACGGCCGCCTCGATCGGTTGGTCTCGGCCGGCAACGCGGAGCCGCTCGGGGAGCGCTGGAGCGCGACGGTCGACGTCTTCGAGGAGAGCGCCCACGCGGCGATGGCGCAGGAGCCGCTGCGGGCGGCGGCGGCGATCGTCGCGGTCGCCGGTAGTCGCTCCTAGCCGACAGCGCTGATTCGGTCGCGGTCGTCGCGACCCGCCTCGACCGCCGCAGCGAGGGTGCGAAGCGCGCCGGCCAGCGGCTCGCGGACCGCCCGGTCGGCGATCAGGCCGTCGCTACCGATCGCGTCGCGCTCGACCGGGATCCGCAGGCAGGCGTCCTCGACGATCTCCGAGCCGGTGTAGCCGAGCACCTTGCGCAGCGACTCTTCGGCGTTGGCCCCACGCGCCGGCGCGGCGGCACCGGCGGTGTTGATCCAGGCGACCGGCGTCCCGTAGGTCTCGCCGCCGCCGACGGTCCAGTCGAGCAGGTTCTTGAACGAGCCCGGCAGGGCGCCGGCGTACTCGGGGGTCGAGAAGAGCACCGCGTCGCTGGCGGCCAGTTGGTCGCGGAGGTCGCGCACCCCAGGGTGGAGCGGTTCGCCCGGGACGTCGTCGTCGGGATTGAAGTGTGGGAGCTCGCCCATCGCCCGGTAGAGCACGGTGACGATGCCGGGCATCGGCAGCGTTGCCGCGGTCCGCAGCAGGGCGCTGTTGGACGAGCCGCCGCGGAGGCTGCCGGAGACGAGCAGGATTGCGGTTGGCGCACTCACTTAGGCCCAGCCTAGCCGGGCCCGTCCACCGCTCAGCGGGCGCTGAGCCGGAACCCGAGCCGCGCCAAGACCTTCGCGCGTTGCAGCGACTGCGCCGGGGAGGCGCCGGCGACCGAATAGGCGACGGTCAGCCAGCGGTTGCCGCGGGCGGCAAAGAGCGAGCCGAGGTCGGGCACCCAGCTCGCGTACTGGTCCCCGGGCGACGGATCGCCGACGCCGGCGACGGGGTGGGTGATGCGCCCTGGATCGGGGGCGCCGAACTGGTTCTGCTCGACCATCCGGTTCAGGTAGCGCTGGCGGGCGGCGTGGCCGGCGTCGAGGTAGACGCCGATCGTCACCCCCGCAGCGGTCAGGCGGCAGCGCGAGGAGGGCGGGGTCGGCTCGCTGCGGCGGGCGAGGGGGCGGCCGCTCTGTGCTTCGGCGCGGTGCTGCAGGGCGGCGCAGTCGGCCGGCGAGATGCGGAGCGAGCTCGCCGCTTCGCCGCCGATCTCTTCGCCCCGCGGGCCGACTTCATGCCGCGGCAGCGACCCGGAGGTGCCGGCCTCGCTGGTGTCGCCAGAGCCGCCGCAGCCCGTCAGCAGCAAGACCACGGAGGTGGCCGCCAGCACAGGTATCGATGCCCGCCTCCCAGGCACGGATCGACGATACCCAGCGCTACGCTGCCGCGATGCCAGCCCCGAGCGGTTTCAGCTACGAGGTCGAGGGCACCACGGTGGCGATCTACCACCATGGCCGCCGCGCCACGGTCCTCCGCGGCGCCGCCGCCGAGCGTTTCCTCGCCGAGGTCGAACGCCGTGACCCGCAGCAGCTGATGGCCCGCGCCACCGGCAACTACAAGCGCGGCAACGAGCGGGCCGGCAAGCGCTCGCCGAAGCGCGACGACGCGCGCCGCCGCTGAGCGGCAGCGCGCGCCTTTCGTCACTCGCCGCGCGTTACTTGTGCGACTTCTCCTGCTGCTGGTGCTTCTTGTCGTTCTTCTTGTGCTTCTTCGGCTCCGGCTTGGCCTTCAGCGTCACCTTGACCTTCGCCCCTGCGGCGAGGATCTTGCCCTTGGCGACGCTCTGGCTGACGACCGTGCTGTTGTCGACGGTCGCGCCTTTGAGCTTTTTCACATGGCCGATCTTGCAGCCGCCGTGGCGCAGCGCGTTCCGTGCCGAACCGAGCGAGCGGCCCTTCAGCTTCGGCACGATGCAGCCGGTGTAGGTGAATTCGTCGGCGCTCGACAGTTCACTCGTCCCGGCCACCGTCGTCACCGTGATCGGCTGCGCGCCGCGGTTGGTAAAGGGCGGCACGGTCGCCGTGATCTGCGTTTCCGATTCGATCGTGAAGGCGGCCGCCGGCAGTTCGCCGAACATCACCGCGCTGGCCCCCGCCAGGTCGGTGCCGGTGATCTTCACCTTGGTGCCGCCGGTCAGCGGCCCGAAGGTAGGTGAGATCGACTTGACCACCGGTTGCGGCTGGACTTCGGCCGCGAGCTCGATCTCTTTGCCACTGACGCCCGGCCGCGGCGCCACCGTCGCGCCTTCCAGCGGGGTCGGGAACAGCGAGGCGTAACCGGCGCCGTTGACCGTCGCGACGCCGATTTTGTCGGTCGCGTTGGTCGCGTCGAGGCCGATCAGGTCGCCCGCTTTGACCGGGATGCTGGCGGAGAACGTCTGCACCCCTTCGTTCGCCGGCGTCGCCGGGCTGCTGCTGCCGACCGCGGTGTAGGCGCCGTTGCCGTTCGGCCGCAGCACCCGCAGCGTGAACGGGCCGCCGCTCGCGCCCTGGACCCGCCAGCGGACGATCAGGCCGTTGACCGGCGAGCTGAGGTTCGCGCCTTTCTCCGGCAGTGCGGTGTTGAACCACGTCCCGACTTCTTTGAATTCTTCGGGAGCCGAGCCCGGCGGCAGCACGCTGCCGACCGTGATCGTCGTTGCCCCCGCACTTGCAGCGGTCAGCAGCGCCCAGGCAGAGGCCAGCGCCGCGACCGCGAACGTCAGTCGCTTCCTACCCATCGTTATGTCCCTTCCTCGCGCCGTCCCTTTCTCAGGCCGGCGTCTTGTCCCTGGCTATTCGACCGACTCAAACGCCGTGGCTCAGTGAAAGTTGCGCTCAGCCTTCGAACGGCGGCGCGACGCCCCAGCCCCAGCGCGGCACCGGGGCCTCCTCGACCACCTCGGCGTCGGCGGCGGAGTTGTGCATCGCCAGCCGCGATCCCCACTCGGCGTAGCCGACGATCGCGGCCCGAAACTCGGGGTCGGCAGGGAGCTCGGCTCGGTCCGCTGCCTCGCTCAGGAGGGTGACGAAGAGCAGTCGCTGCTCGGGCGTGATCTGCAGACCCCGGTGGTGGGCGAGCATCGCCGGGTAGCCGCCGAGCTCGCGGCTGTAGTCGTCGGCGCCGCCCATCACCTCGACCCACCAGGCAAGGGCGTGCTCGCGGTGCTCCTCGCTGACCCGGCCGCCGAACAGCGGCGCCAGCGACTCCTCCGCTTCGACCATGTCGTAGAAGGCGTTGAGCCAGCGCGCGAAGGCAGGGGTGCCGCCGGCCCACTCGTAGATCGTCGGCGTCTCAGCCATCCGCGGCTGAGCCTCAGCTCCGGCGCCGGTCGCCGGTGCCGCGGCGCCGGTCGGGCTTCTGCCGCCGCTCCGGTTTCTGCGCGATCCGGTGCAGCTCCTTGCCGTTCTCGGTGATCTCGGCGACGCCGTCTTCGAGGCTCACCGCTCCGGCCTCTGCCAGCGCCTCGCAGTGGTAGGTGACCTGCGGCAGCGGCAGGTCGAGCGCTTTCGCGTAGGTCGCCAGCTCGAGCCGCTTGCCGTCGGCGAGCGCGTTCAGCAGCTGGACCCGCAACGGGTGTCGGATCGCCACGGTCTGGAGCCGTTCCATCAGGCCCGTTCTATCGTGCCGGCCGGCCGAATTCCATCACTTCGCGCACAAGTACGAGGCGCCTCCCTCAGAAAGCGGTCGCTAGCCTCAGCCTGAGTGCTCCTCACCCTTTCGACTACTCACCGACCGGCCACGGATCTCGGCTTCCTCCTCCACAAGCACCCCGATCGGGTGCAGAGCTTCCCGCTCTCGGTTGGCGAGGCACGGGTCTTCTACCCAGAGGCGAGCGAGTCGCGGTGCACGGCTGCGCTGCTCCTCGATATCGACCCGGTCGGGCTCGTCCGGCGCGACCGCGCCGCCGCCGGGTTCGCCCTTGCCGAGTACGTGAACGACCGCCCCTACGTTGCGTCCTCCTTCATCTCAGTGGCCCTCGTCAACGTCTTCAAAAGCGCGATGGCCGGCACCTGCCGCGGCCACGAGGAGCTCGCCGCCTCAGCGCTGCCGCTGGAGGCATGGTTGCCGGTCGTGCCGGCCGCTGGTGGCGCCGAGCTGGTGCAGCGACTCTTCGGCCCGCTCGGCTATGCAGTCGATGCCCGCGAGATCGATCTCGACCCGAGCTTTCCGCAATGGGGAGCGAGCCACCACCTCGAGCTGCGAATCGAGGCGGAGTGCCGACTGGCCGAGCTGCTCACCCACCTGTACGTCCTGCTGCCCGTCCTCGATGGCGACAAGCACTACTGGGTCGACGAGAGCGAGATCGAGAAGCTGCTGCGCCGAGGGGATGGCTGGCTGGGTCAGCATCCGGAGCGCGAGCTGATCACGCGGCGGTACCTGAAGAACCAGGCGAGCCTCTTTCACCCGGCGCTCGCCCGCTTGGCGGAGGAGGAGACCGAGCAACTGACGGCCGATCAAAGCGAGCGCGAGGTGGTGCTGGAGCAGGAGATCTCGCTGCGCGAGCAGCGGCTCGACGCGGTCGAGGCCGCCTTGAACGAGGCCGGCGCTCGCCGCGTCCTCGATCTCGGCTGCGGGTCGGGAGCGCTCCTGCAGCGGCTGCTCAGGAACCGCTATGAACGCGTGGTCGGGGTCGATGTCTCGGTTCGGGCGCTGGAGCGGGCCGCCAGCCGCCTCGGGCTCGAGACGATGCACGACGCCGATCGCGAGCGGATCGAGTTGCTGCAGAGCCCGCTCACCTACCGCGACCGGCGGCTCGCGGGATTCGATGGCGCTGCCCTGGTCGAGGTGATCGAGCACCTCGACCCACCGCGCCTCGGCGCCCTCGAGCAGAACGTGTTCGGCTCAGCAAAACCGACCACGGTGGTGGTGACCACGCCCAACGCCGAGTACAACGTTCGCTGGCAGCGGCTCGATGGGGGCTTTCGGCACCCCGACCATCGCTTCGAGTGGAATCGCGACGAGTTCGGAGCCTGGACCGACGAAGTGGCCGAGCGGTACGGCTACGAGGTGCGGCGGCTGCCCGTCGGCCCGGAGGACCCCGAGGTCGGAGCACCGACGCAGATGGCGGTGTTCAGCCGATGAGGATCGATCTTCCCGATCCCAGCTTGGTCGTTCTGGTCGGCGCCTCGGGCTCCGGCAAGAGCTCGTTCGCCGCTCGCCATTTCGCCCCGACCGAGGTGATCTCCTCGGACTTCTGCCGCGGTCTGGTGGCGGACGACGAAAACGATCAGGCCGCCACCGCCGATGCCTTTGCGGTGCTGAATTTCATCGCCGGCAAGCGCCTCGAGCAGCCGCGGCTGACCGTGGTCGACGCCACCAATGTCCAGCGCTCGGCGCGGAAGCCGTTGATCGAGCTCGCCAAGCGGAACGATCTCTTCGCGGTGGCGATCGTCCTCGACGTTCCGGAGTCGGTCTGCCAGGAGCGAAATCGGTCGCGTCCGGACCGCGACTTCGGCCCGCACGTCGTCCGCCAGCAGCGCTCGCAGCTGCGCGGCTCCCTGAAGAAGCTGCGCCGCGAGGGATTCCACCGCGTTTGGGTCCTGGACTCGGTCGACGACGTCGACGCTGTCGAGCTGCGGCGGACGCCGCTCTGGACCGACCGCCGCGGCGAGCACGGGCCGTTTGACGTGATCGGCGACGTCCATGGCTGCCATGCCGAGCTGGTCGAGCTGCTGCGGACGCTCGGATACGAGGTCGGCGCGGATGGCACGAGCGCAACGCCGCCGCCCGGCCGCCGCGCGGTCTTCGTCGGCGACTACTGCGACCGCGGTCCGGACACGCCCGCGGTCCTGCGCCTGGTGATCTCGATGGCCGCGAGCGGAGCCGCGATCTGCTTGCCCGGCAACCACGACGTCAAGCTGGCACGGAAGCTGAAAGGGCGCGACGTCACAGTCAGCCACGGCCTGGCCGAGTCATTGGCGCAGCTGGAAGCAGAGTCGGACGAGTTCGTCGCGGAAGCAGGAGAGTTCCTCGCGAAGCTGGTCAGCCACGTCACGCTCGATGGCGGCAAGCTCGTAGTTGCCCACGCCGGGATGAAGGAGGCCTACCAGGGGCGCTCCTCGCCGCGAGTCCGGGACTTTGCCCTGTTCGGAGAAACGACCGGTGAGACCGACGAGTTCGGCCTCTCCGTTCGTCGCGATTGGGCCGCCGAGTACCGCGGAAGCGCGGCCGTCGTCTATGGGCACACGCCCGTCGCCGAGGCTGAGTGGGTGAACGAAACGATCGACGTCGACACCGGCTGCGTCTTCGGCGGGCGGCTGACCGCGCTGCGCTGGCCCGAGCGCGAACTCGTCTCGGTGCCCGCTCACCGCACCTACTACGAGCCCCTCAAGCCGGTTACGACCGCGACCGACGGTTCGGCGGACAGCGATGGTGACCGCGCCCCGTTCGTCCTCGACGTCGAGGACGTTGCTGGCAAGCGCGTCGTCGAGACGCGGCTGGCCCGGACCGTCACGGTCCGCGAGGAGAACGCGGCCGCTGCGCTCGAGGTCATGAGCCGCTTCGCGACGGACCCACGTTGGCTCGTCTATCTGCCACCGACGATGGCGCCGTGTGCGACCTCGAACCGGCGCGACCTCCTCGAGCACCCCGACGAGGCGCTCGCCGAGTACCGGGCGGCTGCCGTCCCAGAGGTGATCTGCGAGGAGAAGCACATGGGCTCGCGGGCGATCGTCGTGGTCTGCCGGGACGAGGCGGCAGCGCGTGACCGTTTCGGCGTCGAGAACGGCGAGACGGGAGCGATCTACACCCGCACCGGACGGCCGTTCCTCGAACCGCAGGCGCAAACCGAGGAGCTCCTGGACCTCGTCCGCGAAGCTGTCGAGGGAGCCGGTTTGTGGAACGAGCTGCAGACCGATTGGCTCCTGTTCGATTGCGAGCTGTTGCCTTGGTCGGCCAAGGCCGAGGGCCTGATCCGCGACCAGTATGCAAGCGTCGGTGCGGCCGCTCGCGCCGGATTGTCTGCTTCGATCGCGACTCTCGAGCGCGGCGCGGGCCGTGGGCTCGACGTCGAGGAGCTGATCGCCGCCGAGCGAAATCGGCTCGACAACGTCGACCGCTACGTCGAGGCATATCGCCGTTATGTCTGGCCGGTCTCAGGCGTCAGGGACCTGCGCCTGGCCCCCTTCCACCTGCTCGCCGCCGAGGGCGCCTCGTTCGTCGGCCACGATCACGAGTGGCATCTCGAGCGCTGCGATCGCCTCGTCGCCGCAGCGCCGGACCTCTTCCGCAGCACCGAGCGCCGGGTCGTCGATCTCGGTGATCCGGGGGGCTGCGCCAGCGCCGTCGCTTGGTGGCAAGAGCTCACCGACGCCGGCGGGGAGGGGATGGTGGTGAAGCCGAAGGCCTTCGTCGCCGAGGGCCGCAAAGGCCTCGCTCAACCCGGGGTCAAGTGCCGCGGTCGCGAGTACCTGCGGATCATCTACGGCCCCGAGTACACCGATCCGACTCAGCTCGACCGGCTTCGCTCACGCAATCTGCGGCGCAAGCGTTCGCTTGCTCTACGCGAGTTCGGCCTCGGCGTCGAGGCCCTCGAGCGCCTCACCCGCCGCCAGCCTCTCTATCGGATCCACGAGTGCGTCTTCGGCGTCCTTGCACTCGAGAGCGAACCGGTCGATCCGCGCCTGTAAGCCTTACTGGCGCGGGGGCTCCCGCCGGGCAAGGTCTCGCAGCATCAGGCCTCGCTCGGTGATCTTGAACTCGTCGCCGATCGCCTCGATCGCGCCGACGCGATCGAGGACCATGAAGTGGTAGCTCAAGGCGCTCGGCGCAAGCTTCCGTCGCTCGGCGAACGCCTCGGGGCTGACTTTGACACCGCTCGCGAGCGCGTCCAGGATCGCCATCCGCGTCGGGTGGCTGACCGCCAGCACCAACATTCGGGGCTGGGTCTCCATGCCCGCAAGGCTAATGCGGCGATCCACTCCGCGCCCGCGTTCGAGGCCTAATGCCAGCCTCACTGCGGGTCGATAGAGACTCGGTCCCGGTCCTCATTGAGCTGACAGCGCCGGTCAGCCGCAGTCACCAAAGGAGTCAAGTGAACGCCACCTCCGCTACCACCAGCTTGCACGATTCAGCTCGCATGCCAGGTGGGATGCGAGGCCGACGCATCGGGCTCGGGGGTACGGTGGCCCTGTCGGTCGCGGCGCTCTGCCTCGGCCTGCTTGCCTTCGCGGCGCCGGCGCTCGCAGCTCCGGGGTGGCTCGCCCCGGGCAACCTCTCGGACGCCGGCCAGAACGCGAGCGCGCCGCAGGTGGCGATGGACCCCACCGGCGAGGCCGTCGCTGTGTGGATTCGCTCGAACGGCACCAACACGATCGTCCAAGCCGCCGGCAAGCCGACCGGAAGCGAATCCTGGTCGACCCCGGACAACCTCTCGGCGGCCGGCCAGAACGCAACCGTGCCACAGGTCGCGATCGACTCGAGCGGGAACGCGATCGCAATCTGGCTGCGCTCGAACGGCACCAACGCCATCGTCCAGGCCGCGACCAGGCCGGCTGGCGGCTCCTGGTCGACTCCTGAAGACCTGTCTGCGGCCGGTCAGAACGCGAGCACGCCGCAGGTTGCGATCGACCCCGCTGGCGACGTGATCGCGGTCTGGAGCCGCTCGAACGGCACCAACACCATCGTCCAGGCCGCGAGCCGGCCCGCCGGCGGCTCCTGGTCGAGTCCGACCGACCTTTCCGAAGTCTCTCAGAATGCCGCCCAGCCGCAGGTCGCGGTGAACCAGAGCGGTGACGTCGTCGCGGTCTGGGAACGCTCCAACGGCGCCAACACGATCATCCAGGCCGCGAGCAGGCCCACTGGCGGTTCATGGTCGGCTCCGGTGAACCTCTCGGAAGCCGGCCAGAACGCGAACGCGCCGCAGGTCGCGATCGATCCCGCCGGCGACGCCGTCGCGGTCTGGAACCGCGCCAGCGGCGCCAACACCATCATCCAGGCCTCGTCGGCGCTCGCCGGCGGCTCCTGGTCGACCCCAATCGACGTCTCGGAAGCGGGGCCGAGCACCGGCGCGTCGCGCGTCGCCCTCGACTCGAACGGCGACGCCGTCGCGGTCTGGCGGCGCTCCAACGGCGCCAACACGATCATCCAGGCCGCGAGCAGACCCACTGGTGGTTCCTGGTCAGCTCCGGTGAACCTCTCGGAAGCCGGACAGAATGCGAACCAGCCGCGGGTCGCAATCGACCCGGACGGGGACGCTGTTGCGATCTGGTCGCGCGCCCTCAGCATGCCCGTCCAGGCCGCGAGGCTGGCGGCTGGCTCCTGGTCGACCCCGCAGGAATCTCGGAAGCGGGTGCGACCGCGGCCCAGCTCGCGATCGACTCGGGCGGTGACGCCGTCGTCGTCTGGCAACGCAGCAACGGCATCAACACCATCGCCCAGGCGGTGGGCTTCGCCACCGGCCCGCACCTGCTCTCGCTCTCGATTCCCGCCTCCGGGACGGTCGGGGAAGCGCTGCCCTTTTCCGCCACCTGGTGGGATGCCTGGTCCCCGGTGGGCTCGATCAAATGGAGCCTCGGTGACGGCGCCGGCGCCGAAGGTGGTGTCGTCGGTCACGCCTACGGGGCCCCAGGCGCCTACGCGGTGAGCGTGACCGCCACCGATCTCCGTGGCGAGAGCTCCGCTGCCGGTGGTGAAGTGACGGTCACTGCCGCAGTGGCGCCTCCCCAGCCGGGACAGACCGGAAGTGGCTCGGGGCAGGCCGGGGCCGGTTCCGGACAAGGCGGTGGACCATCGGGAGTGGGCACCAGCCCGGGCGGCTCCCACAAGAAGCATCACAAGGCCCGCCCGGACAAGCATCGGAAGGCCGAGCTCACGGTGTCGCTCAGCCCGAGCACCAACTTCGCCCGGCCGACCTCCGTCCTCACCTACCGGATCACCGTCACCAACCCCGGGGGCTCCCCGGCGCACGCGGTAAAGGTCTGCAATCGGCTGCCGGTCGGCCAGAGCGCCCTGCGGGCCCAGCCACAAGCGAGCGGTGGCGCCTCTCCCTGCTGGAGCATCGGCAGCCTCAATGCCGGTGAGCAACGGACGCTCCGGCTGAGTGTCGAGGTCAACGCCGTCTCCGCCGCTGGGACCGAACGCGACCGCGTCGTCGCAAGCGCCGCCAACGTGGCGGGCACCCGAGCCGATGCTGCGACCGTGCGGATCCGGGCCCTCCCGGCGACCGCTTGCGGCTCCAGCCTCTCCGGGCCGCCTATCAACCTCCTCGCCAGGCGCTGCTAGCGATTCCGTGAGCCGTCATTCGTTGCGGGAGACGGATCGGCGGGGTCTGCCGCTGCCATGCCGGAGGAGAGGCTCGAACCCTCGACACGCCGGTTCAGGTGGGCTGAATCCGTGGCGTCCGCCGACACCTTGCTATCACCCATGGGGGTACATAGGCTTGACGCCCGTGCCGCAGGCAAAGCGGATTCGCTCGCAGAGGGGGGAGGCCACGGCGCCCCACCGTCAATGGCTCAGGGAGACCCGTTGCATCACGGCGTGCTGACCTTTGACCGAGTGTCGGTCGATTCACCGAAGTTCCCACCAGTAAGAGCAGGTTTGGCGTGACTGGCGCGGAATGGGCACTCGCAGCAACGTGTTTCTTCTCAGGGCTCGCGTCCGGCCTCCTGGGGATGCTGTGTACGATCCTGCGTCCCATGCTTGCCGACATGGACGGCAGGGGATTTCGGGAGTTCATGGGTTCGTTTCTCTGGTATGCCGCCGATCTTCCGGGGCTGCCGATGGGAAAGGTCTACAACTACGCTTGGTCGCTTGGAATGACCATCGGCCCGATCGTCGCGCTCGCGTTCCTCTTGGACGATCCTGGCTCCACCTCGTTCGTGCTCACTGCGATCGGCCTCGGGATCGTGGTCGTCGGCATCCTCATCGTCTCGAACGTGTGGAAGACGCCGACCTACAAGGTGATCCTCAGCTGGGATCCCGAGGCTCTCCCGGCGGACTGGGAGGTCGTTCGGAGGACGTACTTCACAATCAACTGGGTCCAATTCGCAACGACCTGGTCGGCGTTCGCACTCTTTCTCGGGGCGTTGATTGCCGTCTAGGTCGTCCCTGTGTCCACCGGGCTTTGACCGTGAGAGCGATGCCGGAGGAGGGACTCGAACCCCCGACACGCGGATTATGATCGGCGGCGCCTGAGAACGCCCCCGCATGGTTATGCGGTTCCTCGTCCAGTTGATGCCGTCACGCGCGGTTGTTTTTGCCTTCTCGGGGACACATTTCGGGACACGTTTTCGGTCCGACGTCGGGCTTACGCTCGGTTCATGGCGTCGTCCTCGATCCATTTCCGCGAAGCCCAGGTAAGCGGCCACATCTTCCGCAAGGCTCGGAAGTCCGGCGATCGCTGGATGGCGAAGTGGCGGGACGCCGACGGCCAGCACCAGATCGTCCTCGGTCGGGTCTGGGCTAGCCGGGGGAGGCCGCCGGAGGGCTACCTGACCAAGCAGGGTGCTCGCCGTGAGCTGGACGCGATCCTTGCGGATGCGAGACGAAGCCAACTGACGAGTCGGCCGCGCCGGTCCAGCACGGTGACGTTCGCGGAGGCAGCGCGAGAGTGGCTTCGATATGTCGAGCACGATCGCAAGCGGCGGCCGTCAACGATCACCGACTACCGCTGGATCGTCCGGAAGCGTTTGGAACCGGAGTTCGGCCAGCTGCCGCTCGATGCCGTCACCACGGAGCGCATCGACGCTTGGCGGACGCGCCTGGTTGCGGCGGGCGGGATCGCGGACGAAGAGGGCCTATCCGCGCGGACGATCAACAAGTACCTCGGGGTGCTGCACAGCATCCTCAAACGAGCGCAGCGCACCTACGGGCTTGCAGCGAACGCCGCAGCTTGGGCTGAGCGCCAGCCGGTGACGCGGTCCGGCGACTTTGACGTTCTCTCACCCGTCGAGGTAGAAGCCCTGGCTCGGGCTGCACGTGACGGGAGACATCGCAAGCCGCCCAAGCATCCGACCGGTCTCGAATGGCGCGCGAAGCTACGGCAGCAGGACCAGCAGGACGCTGCGATTTTCACCACCGCCGCCTACGCCGGCCTCCGGCTCGGCGAGCTGAGGAGCCTGCGCTGGCGCGACCTCGATTTCGAGAAGCGCTTGATCCACGTTCGCCATTCCTACGTCATGGGCTCAGAGGATCGGCCGAAGTCTGGCCGCGTCCGCAGCGTGCCGATGATCGATCAGGTCGTCGCAGAGTTGGATCGATTGAGCCGTCGCCAGGGCTGGACCGGAGACGACGATCTCGTCTTCGTCAGCCCGACGGGCGACCACATCGAGGACAGCGCCCTGCGCCGACGCTTCTACAGCGCCCTGGCGGCCGCCGGGCTCAAGCACATCCGATTCCACGATCTGCGGCACAGCTTCGGCACGCTCGCGGTTCAAGTCTTTCCGCTTACCGATGTCAAGGCATACATGGGCCACGCCGACATCGCGACGACGATGATCTACGTCCATCACGTCCCGCAGGTCGATGCGGCCGAAAAGCTCTCCGCCGCGCTGAGCGTTGCCTCCGGGGTGCCCGAAGCGGCCGCCGCATAGGGCCTGCCAGCCTAGGCTTGTTGGTTGGAGAGTTTTTCTCTCCAAACTGCTAGCCTCGGACCATCGAACGAAGCAGCCCCCGGCCGGCGGTGGAACGCCAACCGGGGGCCTAACCACAAGGAGAGCGTGCTCCTCATGGCTGACGAGAACCCTACGGCGCATGGCGCCACGACAGCGGACGACGACCTGCACGACCAGGCCCTCGTCCTTGACCGACTCCTCGTCCATTGGCCGACCCAGCTGCAGGAGGCTGACCTGCAGCGCGAACTACAGCTCGGCGAGGATGAGTTCGATCACCGCGACCGGATCGACCGCGCGGTGGTCGCGCTGCATTGGGCCGGCCTCGCGCTGCGCTCCGGCGTGATCGTCCTCCCGACCCGGGGGGCGCTGCACTTCCATGTGCTGAGCAGCGAGACGCCGGTCGATCTCTAGTGGCGATGAAGCGAGGGCCGAAATCCCGCGATACGGCTTTCGCTGAGGTCATGGGCCAGAACATCGCCCGCCATCGTGAGGCGTTGGGGGTCAGCCAGGAAGACCTTGGCTTTCTCGCTGACCTGCATCGGACGGCGGTCGGGCAGCTCGAGAGAGGCGAAAGGACCGCTCGCGCCGACACGGTGCTGAAGCTGTGCGGCTCCCTCGGGATCGAGCCATCCGCGCTGTTCGAGGGCCTCAGCTGGACCCCAGCGGAATACAGCAAGGGAGAGCTGATCGTCCAGCTCAAACAGATCACATAAGGCCAGCCGGAGCGGGTGGCGGGGACGCCGCCCTACTGGCCCCGGATGATTTGGCTGACGCGGGTGTGGTGCAGACCGACCGCCTCTCCGATCGACCGCAAGGACATGCCCGCCTTCTGCGCGTCTCGGAAAGCCTCGCGCCGAGCGCAATGCGCCGCTGCGGTCTCTCGCTCGAATTCCCGCTGTGCGGCTTCTACCGCCTTCCGCGCGGGTGCGAGCGCCGGATCGTCAGGCATCGTGAGAGCCTAAGCGAGCGAATGGGGAGGGGTGGAGCGCGTCGATCGCTCTCACGCCGTGTTGAGGCCAGCGGGTGGGTGCAAGGGGAGCCAGCGAAAGATGAAGCCAGCGGGAATCGCAGTTCTGTTCGTGGCGGCGTTGTCGATCGTTGCTGTGGTCGGTGCCTTCCCGAGCTCCGCTGCATCGGCTCCCGAAATCGTCACCAAAAAGTCGGCGAGAAACCGGGCGGTGGCGCGGCGAGACGCCGAGCGCCGGCTAAGGCTGATCTCGCTGCCGCCGGGTGCTGTTCCGAGCCCAAGTCGCCCCTCCGGCATCGGCGGGCGGCTGACGGAACCAGCGGCCATTCCCGGGGGAACTCGCCAGGTCTCGGAGCACGGCTTCTGGACGCTTCCAGGGTCGCCCCGCCGTGTCTACGAGTGGCTCGATCGCCATCCGCCGCGAGGAACCTCGGTGAGGGAAAACCACAACAACCTCGTTTTCTGGGAACACGGTCCGCCAGGGACGCTCGGGGCGACCGGTGTCGTGGCCGCTGTTCGACGCTCGAAAGGCGGGACCGCGGTCCGGGTAGATGTCTTCGACGGGTGGGAACTTCCAAGAGACCCAAGCCAGCGGATTCCGAGGGGTGCTGGTTACCTCAGCCTCGAAGTTGTGGCGGGATCCGGTGGATTCCATGAAGAAGGTGAAGCGGTGCCTCCAGTTCGGCGCGTTTCGACCAGCCGGGGAACTTTGATCACGGCGCTCGTCGGCCTCATCAACCGTCAGCCGGCCTATCAGCTATTCGAGCTCCCCAGCTGCGGCCCGCAGTTTCCGGGCTCGGAAAACCGCCGCTTCATCTTCCGTTTCAAGGATCGCCGCTACGGAAGACTCCTCGCCCAGGTGTCGCAGAAAACCCCGATCGTTCTCTGCCAGCCGATGGAACTCCGTGTCAACGGGCTCCGGCCCTACTCGCTCGAACGGGGGCGGAACCTGATCCACCGAGCGCATGAGTTGATCCACAGGGCGCGGCCGGTTTCGACGCACGCAGCTCGAGGATCAGCGATGACCTTGATCGCCTCGGTGCTTCGGTCGGCCGCCCTCTGGGTAGGCAGCTGGCGATGACCACTGCCCGCCGCGCCCTTCTGTTGTTGGGTCTTGCAGTGGCGGCGATCGTGGCGGCGCTGGGCGCGGTTTCGCTTGCGTCGGGGTCGTCGGCTTGGGAGCCGACCTCACACGAGGCGGTCAAGCCGGCTCTTGCTGACGCCCGAAAGCGCCTTCGGTCCTTTCAGCCGCCACCCGGATCGACGCGCGTTCCCGCACTGCCGAAGTCGCTCCACCTCAGGGGTCCGGCCCTCAGGACTGGCAGCCCGAACTACTTCCACATCCATCCCTCCTTCTGGATGGGCTCGGAGCCCGTTGGAGTGGTCCGGAACTATCTGTCCTCGCACGCGCCACCCGGGTCGCGACTTGAAATCACCAGCGAATCGGGGCACCGCGGCGAGATCTACCGTTGGGATTACGGCTACAGCTGGCCCGGACTGCCCGATGTCGCATACGAGCGGAAATTGCTGGTTGGCGCCGTCGCCCGCCCAGGCGGCGGCTCCGCCTTGCGGGCCGACGCGCAGGGCGTCTGGCTCGAACCCAAGCCCCCTACCGAGCGCGTCCCTGCGGGCGCCGGCCTGCTCGAAGTCGTAGAAACCTTCGGAGACACGACTCATCGGGCGAGCTCCGCAAGTACGGACAAGATCGAAGCTGTGGCCGACTTGCTGAACGGCTTCCCGATCGTGCAGCGGAGCGGTCCCACGTCGTGCACCGCGATTCCCTCCGAACAGGCCATCCTTCGCGCCTACTTTCGTAGCGCGTCCGATGGGACGGTCCTCGCCGAAACCGAACAGAACCTGCCAGAAGCGTCGTGTCAAGCGATCGGCCTCACGATTCGCGGGGAGGAGCAGCGGCCGCTGATCAACGAAAACGAGGCGCTGACCAAGAGCCTGCAGACCCTTCTGTCCCACAAGTTCAAGACGCCCCTCTCGGAGAGCGTGCATTTCTAACCGGGCCGAGCGCTGTCCGGAATACGGACCCTCCGATGCGGGCACCGCTGGCGTGTCGGCAAAGGGCTCAGGGGGCTACGTCAATAATGGCTGCTGATGTTCGACTGGATCCACCCGCCGGAGGACTGGGTTGGAGGCGTCATGCCCGTTGACCTCGAGGTGGGAGCGAACGGCAGCATTTGCATCACGATCACCCACCTCACTGCCTATCGGCAAGGCTTTCGTTTCGGCTTCGCGGCGCTTACGAAGGAGAAGCCCGGCGTGATCTGCAAAGAGGCACTTGACATTGCCAGGCAAGGAACCGAAGACCCCGACTCCCTGTCTTTGTATTTCGGCGTCGAGTTTGCGGACGGTCGACGTGCAGACAGCCAGACGAGTTGGATCACGATTCACGGCGGCGCCCTCGGCCCATCCGGATTCCCGAAGTCCTTCCCGCCGGACCCCGAGGAAGAAATCTTCGTTCAGGCGGGAGGGGTCGCCGCCTCCGATCGCAGGTTCAGCGGCGGTGGCTGGGTCTGGCCGCTCCCTCCGCAGGGTCCACTGACCTTCTGGATGGGATGGCCTGCAGCCGATCTTCCGGTGCAGCCCACCCGGATTGACGCCGCCCCGTTACTTGATGCCGTTTCTGCGGGACGTCCACTGTGGGGAGACGCTTGAGTCGCGGGGAAAATGACGAGTGGGTCCAGCCGGACTGGTGGGGTCCGCCGGACGGTTGGGTCGGTGGCGTTCTGCCTTTTGACCTGGTCGTTGCTCAAAGCGATGCCGGAGCAATCCTTGCCGAGGACATCACCGTGTATCCCACTGGGATCGGCTTCGAGCTACGCGCCCTACTGCGTCCTGAACCGATCGTCGTCCCTGAGCCAACGCTCAGCGTTGAGAGTCCTGCGACTGAGGAGATCGAAGCCGCCGAATTGTCGATCGGAGAGGTCGATGCCCCCGCTGATTTCGAGCGGGAGGTGATGCCGACCGACCGCGTTTGCCTCGCGATCGAATTCGAGGATGGGCGGCGTGCCGAGCGCAACGACCCCGTCGGCGGCCCAGGCGACTTCACGATCCTCGCCTTCCAGGAAGGCAGACCGGTGCACCCCGATCCCGCGGTCAATGTCGTCCTCAACTGGAGTAGCGGCGGTGGCTCCCCGGACTCCTTGCGTGAGAGCAGCTTTATCTGGCCGCTGCCTACGGGAAGCCTGCGCTTCATGGGTTCTTGGGTCGACGCCGGACTCCTCGAGCAAAGTGTCCTGATCGACCACGCCGTTATCGAGGAGGCGCTAGGTCGCGCCCACCCCGGGTGGCGCGACTAGGGGAAGCACAGAGGCCGCGTCTGGATTGCTGCCGACGCCAGTTACCAGCAGGCGATCGATCCCGAGTCAGTCCACAAAGTCACCAGCAATTCAGGCAGAGCCAGCCAGAGCCACCAGTCAGGCAAGCCAGCCAGTCAACCAGTCAGGCAAGCCAGTCAGTCAACCAGTCAGGCAGAGCCAGCCAGAGCCACCAGTCAGGCAAGCCAGCCAGTCAACCAGTCAAGCAGCTAAACCAAAACAAAAAACCACCCACACGCAGTATCACCGCCGTGGGCCGCCGTGGGACACGGTCGCGTCTTACGACGTAGGATGGCGGGGGGATGCGGGGGGCACCGGTCATAGCGCTGGTCGTTCTTGCGTTGGCGGCAACCGTCGCATGGACGCCATCAGCCAATGCGCGCATTGAGCCAGGCGCCCCCAAGACGCCTTCGGTCGGGCTGGGTTCGGGCGAAATTGAAGGCGATTCCTGGTACGCATCGGTTCGACGCGAACGTGCTGCTGTTGAGGAAGCGCCCGGAGGCAGAAACCGTCCCTGCGTCGGGGTTCGAACTGCGGCGCTGAGTCGTGATGCCATCAGCGTTGCGTGTGGCTTCGCGCGACCACTGACCCCGTCCGGTAGTCCGCTCTGGGCGACCTCCTCTGAGCCCAACGAAGCAGGGACCGAAACGGCTATGACCGCTGTGGTGATCGTTTTTGCGCCGCTCATTGCCTACTTCAAGGCTGCGCGCTCTGACGGCACGGTCGAAACCATCAACCTCAAACGCTTGACCGCTGACCAAGCGAAAAAGGCCGGCTTGAACAGACTCCGCTATGCCGCTTTCGCGACCGCCGGGCTGTGGTGCGTGACCCGTCTCGAGAGCTTCAATCGAGCTGGCGAAAGGCTTTGGCGAAGTGGTGACGTCAGGAGGAAGTTCTGCGCGAGCGAATGGTGACCCGTTCTCCGGGCATCGGGTAGGCCGCATCCTTCAGCCTTGATTGGGTTCTGTTGAACATGCGGGGACGGTTCGGACGTGTAGCCATAGCTCTGGCGGTGAGTTTGGCCTTGCTCGCCCCGAGCGCCTCGCAGGCCGCCGATGCGCCTCAGGCGGGCGCGTTTCTCGATCCGAGCTTCGGCGGATCTGGCGTTGTTGAATTGCTCAGCGAGTCCGCCCTGATTAGCTCCGGCATGGCCGCCGAGAACGACGATCTCCTGGTGAACGGCGGGTCGTCGATCCACATTCTTAATTCCCTCGGCGGAACCGGGGAAGCGTTCGGAGGCAGCGGCACCCTCACGTTCTCCCCGGCGAACGGCAACGAGTTCGAGGACTTCGAGTTCACGATTGACCAGCAGGGGCGACTGCTGGTCGTAGGCCAATCGGTTTTCCCGGAATCCGCGAACCCCAATCCTTGGCTCGAAAATGGATCCCACGCCTTCAGGCCGGCGGTGTTGCGGATCCTCCGCGTCTTGCCGGATGGCAGCCTCGATCCCAGCTTCGGGACCGATGGGGTGCTCGAAACGGGCCTCGGCCTACCGGCGCCGCGGGGCACGAGGAACGAACGGCTCGGCTCGCATCCGTCGATCTACCCAGGCGGCGTCGCAGTCGACGCCCGGGGCCGGATCATCGTCACTGGCGGCGCGGTGGTCGGGCTGGGCGGATCCTGCTGATCTTCGCCACGGTCGTCGTGGCCGGCGCCCTCGCGAGCCTGTTCGGCTGGGACGTCCTCGGCTGGTTCGGCGATCTGTGGGACACGATCACCACGATCTCCATCGAGTACGTCGTCGCAGGGGTCATCGCCAGCACCGTGAAGACGACGGCGACCGCATACGCCTGGTACTGGATCCTCCGCTACGCCTATCCGGGCGAGGTCCGGTTCCGCGTGATCTGGGCCTCCTACGCCGTCTGCGTCGCGCTGAACAGCATCCTCCCGGCGAACCTCGGAACGATCGTGATGTTCGTCATGCTGACGACGGTGATCGCCTCGGCCACGTTCGCCGGGCTCGTCGGCGCGTTCGTCGTCCAGAAGATCTTCTTCACGCTCGCATCGGTGTTCGTCTTCGCGTACCTCTTCCTCACCCTGCCCGAGTCGTTCGACATCGCGTTCGACTTCCTCGAGGACAACCCGTGGGCGACGC
>Ga0081455_10002737_pt1 | contig 20803 bp, 12 predicted proteins | sample TabmetS3T2R1_FD_70207 | JGI IMG/M metagenome (GOLD analysis project Ga0081455, IMG submission 70207) | Tabebuia heterophylla rhizosphere microbial communities from the University of Puerto Rico - S3T2R1 | ecosystem: Host-associated > Plants > Roots > Rhizosphere ...
GTCGCCGCCATGGCGCGCTCGTGGGCCGCGACGACCGCCGACGCCGCGTCGCCGGCGGCGTCGGCGAGAACGGCCAGGTCGTTGGCCAGGGCGATCCGCTCGTCGAGCCGATCGGCACCGCCCAGCGCGTCCAGGCGTCGGCGCAGGACGTCCAGGGTTTCGTCGGCCGGGCTCGGGCCGCGGGACCCAGTGAGCGCCACGGCGCGGGCCTGCAGCCGCGCGTGGACCAGGCGGCCATCCTCGTCGGCGGGCCGGAACGAATCCAGGGCTGCCTCCACCAGGGCGCTGGCATCGGTCCGGAGCTCCGGGCGCTCCCCCGTGCGCTCCGCCAGCGCCAACGCGGCGCGGGCGAGCAGGTCGAATCGGCCGTGTCGCCGGGCGACCGCGGCCGCCTCGATCAGGGTTGGCTCCCCGCCGGGATCACCGGCGGCCAGCAGGGCCATCGCCAGGTCGGTGAGCACCTCGGCCCGCTGGCTGCCATCGTCCGCCGGCACATGCGCGAGTGCCTGGCGTTCCAGCCGGACGGCCTCGACCAGCGCCCGGCGCTCGGTCGCCTGGGCGGCGGCGGCACGCGACCAGCGGACCGCTCGTCGGTCGCCACGGGGGCCGGCCGCCGACGATGTGTGGTGCGCCAGGATGGCCGTGTAGCCGTGCAGGCGGTCCGCCCGCCGGGACTCGATGGCCTCCGCCAGCCGGGCGTGCACGGCATGGCGCCGGGCACCGCTCAGCTGGGCGACGAGGGTCCGGCGCACGATGTCGTGCGGGAACTGGTAGCGCTCGGCGGTCTCCTCGGCGACCAGCCCCGACCCCAGCGCGGCATCGAGCGCATCGAGGGTTGCCACCTCGTCGAGCCCCGCCGCTGCCGCCACCAGGTCGAGCTCGAAGCTGGCGCCTGCCACCGCCGCCGCCCGCAGCAGGTCGATGGCGGCGTCGCCGAGGCGCCCGAGCCGCCCGACGACCAGTTCCTGGACGCCGACCGGGATAGGCGCATCCGCCGCGTCCAGGGGTGTGCGCAGCATCTCGGTGACGAGGAAGGGGTTGCCGGCGGTCTCGGCCACCAGCCGCCGCGTCAGGGCCGCGTGATCGCGCGGGGTTGGCACGCTCTGACGCACCAGGGCGCGCACGTCGGATTCCTCGAGCCCCGCCAGCGGCAGGCGACGAACCCAGCCGTCGCGGTCGAGCGCATGGATCACGTCTCCCAGCACGCTGCCGGGGGCGACGTCGTGGTCGCGCGAGATGGCGACCACCAGCACCGGGGCGTCACCGGCCCGCCGCAGCAGGTGGCGGACGAGCAGCAGGGTGTCGTCGTCGGCCCACTGGAGGTCGTCGAGGACCAGCAGCACCGGGCGGTCGGCCGCCGCCGACGCCACAAGGGTCGTGACGGCGTCGAAGAGGCGTGCGCGCCCCTCGGGCCCGCCGCCGGCCGGTCGCGTCCCGTGGAGCGACGGCAACACCGCCGCCAGCTCGGCCCACGCCGCGTCGTCCATCGCCCGCAGCTCGTCGGCCGGCGTGGCGGCGACGTAACCGTCGAGCGCCTCCACGATGGGCTGGTAGGGCACGATCGCTTCCTCGTCGCAGCGGCCGAACAGCACCAGCCCGCCCTGTGCCGCAACCCGACGCGCGGCCTCGGTGGCGAGGCGGGTCTTGCCGATGCCCGCCTCACCCGTTACGACGACGACGTGGCGGGCGCCGCCGGCGGCGCGGTCCCACGCAGCGCCGAGCACGGCCAGCTCGGCGTCCCGACCCACGAAGGGCGCCGGAGTGGAGGCCCGGCTCCCGCCGTCGGCGGGCTCCTGGGCGTCGGCAACCCTCGCCTCCGTGCGCGGTGGTGGTGCCGGCCCCAGGAGCTGGAGGTACGCCGCCTCGGTGTCGATGTCGGGATCGACCCCGAGGGTGTCGGCCAGGACCCGGCGCAGGCGCTGGTAGGCGAGGAGGGCCTCGCCCCGGTTGCCCGCGGCTGCGTGCGCCCGCATGCGGGCGCGGTGGGCGCTCTCTCGCAGGGGCGCCCGCTCGACGGCATCGTCGGCGAGGGCCAGCGCCGTAGCGGCATCCCCACTGGCGGCGGCCGCCTCGCTCGCCACCTCCAGGGCCGCCACGAGGAGGTCGGACAGGCGATCGCGCTGCTCGTCGACCCACGTGCCGTGACGCCCGGCCAGGAACGGGCCCCGGAGCCGACTCGCTGCGTGCGATGCGTCCTGGTACGCGCGCGCCGCGTCACCGGATACCAGCGCCTCGCGAGCTGCGGCCAGGGCCTGCTCAGCGTCCTCGACGTCGACGTGGAGTGACACCCCGTCGGGGAGCTGCCAGGTGTACCGCCCTCCCTGCGCCACGATGGGGTCGGGAGCGGTGGGGTCGAGCGCGTCCTTGATGAACGACCGGACGCGGCTCATGGTCATGCGCAGCGCGGAGCCCCAGGTCGCGGGCAGGCCATCGGGCCACAGCGCCTCGGCGAGCCGCTCGGACGTGACGCCCTGCCCCCGCTCCAGCGCCAGCAGCGCCAGCGCCACCCGTGCGTTCGCGCCCGAAATCGTCCGCCGTGGCTCGTCGCCCTCGCCCCCGAGCGCGATGTCGCCGATGAGCGTGATATCGAGACGCACTTGCCTCCTCCCCAACGAGTCTGTCACCCCTGGCGGAAAGCCCAGGTCACCTATAGGAGCGAGGCGTTTGCTGGGCGCTCATCGATCGGCGTTGCGCGGATGTTGCGCGGCCCCGGGCAGCATGCGGGGCACGGAGCAACCTCGTGCCATCCCAACCGACACGTTGCGGCGGAACTCGTGGCGGGAAAGGGGTGAACACGGCGGATGCACCCCGGCAGTGGGCCGGCCTGCGGCGGGGCCGGCCCACTTGCGCGGCCCGGGAGGACAGGTAGCAGGCATCAGCAGGAAGGCTTGGGGAAGGTGATCCAGCAACAAACCGAGGTGAAGCTGTCGCTCCCGCTCGACCGCCTGCGCGAGCGATACGAGGTCGTGGTCGTCGGCAGCGGCTACGGCGGCGCTATCGCCGCGTCACGGCTGGCCCGGTTGGGCCGGTCGGTGTGCGTGCTCGAGCGGGGGCGAGAGCTCCGCCCCGGCGACTATCCGGACACCCCCTGGCGGGCGCTGCGCCAGCTCCAGGTCCGGACCCCCCGGCGGCGCATCGGGTCCCGGTCCGCCCTGTTCGAGCTCCACGCCGACGACGAGGTGAGTGTCATGGTGGGCTGCGGGCTGGGCGGCACGTCGCTGATCAACGCCGGCGTGGCGCTCCGCCCGCCCGCCTGGGTCTTCGACGACGAGCGCTGGCCGGCCGAGCTGCGGGGTCGCGGCGACGCGCTCGCCCCCTACTACGAACGCGCGGAGCGGATGCTCGGCTCGGCGCCCTACCCCGAGGAGTGGCCGGATCCGGTCAAGTTGGCGGCCCTGGCGGTGGCCGCCGAAGGCGTTTCGGCCACGGTCGAACGCCCCCGGATCAACGTCACGTTCGACGCCGGCGTCAACGCCGCCGGCATCCATCAGGAGGCCTGCACCCTCTGCGGCGACTGCGTCAGCGGGTGCAACCACAACGCCAAGAACACGGTGCTCGTCAACTACCTGCCGGATGCCGTCGCCCATGGCGCCGAGATCTTCTGCGAGACGCCGGTCCGTACCGTCCGCCCCGCGGCCGGCGGAGCGGGCTGGATCGTCACCTTCGACACCCCCGGCGACGGGCGCCACCGACTCGGCGCCCCCGCCTCGTTCGTCTTCGCGGACGTGGTGGTGCTGGCCGCCGGCACGCTCGGGTCCACCCAGATCCTCATGCGATCCCGCACCGAGGGCCTGGCCGTCTCCCCCCGGCTGGGATCTCGGTTCAGCGGCAACGGCGACGTCCTGGCGTTCGCCTACGACGCGGAGGTCCCGGTGCGCGGCATCGGCACCGGCCGCCGCCACCCCACCGCCGAGACCAGCGTCGGTCCCACCATCACCGGCATGGTCGACCTCACCGCCGACCGGTCTCGGGCGCTGCTCGTGGAGGAGGGCGCCATCCCCGGTGCGCTCCGGCCGCTGATGCCGGCGGCCTTCGCCGTGGCGTCCGAGGCCGGCGGTGGTGGTGGCCCGGCGGCGTTCGCCCGGCGCGTCTGGCGCCGGCTCCGGCGAGATCCTCGGCGCCGGCTGGCCTGGCGGGGTGGCGCCGCCGACGACACCCTGACGTACCTCGTCATGAGCGACGACGCCGGGGACGGCCGGCTCCGGCTCGACGGCGACAGCGTCCGGGTCGACTGGGCGGGTGCCGGTGACCGCCCGGTCTTCGATCGCAACGCCGAGGTGCTCCAGAAGATGAGCGCCTCCCTCGGCGCCAGGTTCGTCGGCAACCCCCTGTCGACGCCGATGTTCAACGAGTCGCTGGTCACCGTGCACCCCCTGGGCGGTTGCCCGATGGCCGACGACGGCGGCACCGGCGTCGTGGACCACGCCGGCCGGGTGTTCACAGGCGTGAACGGCGAGGTCCACGACGGGCTCGTGGTGGCCGACGGTGCCATCGTCCCGCGGCCGTTGGCCGTGAACCCGCTGCTGACCATCTCGGCCCTGGCCGAGCGGGTGACCGAGCTGTTGGCCCACGAGCGGGGGTGGAGCGGCCCCGACCGCCCCACCGCGCCCACGCCGTCCGGCCCTCCGGTGCGCCGTCCGGGCCTGACGTTCACCGAGCGGATGGCCGGCTGGGCGGCCCCGTCGGTCGGCGGCGATGCGGTGGAGGGCGAGCGCCGGGGTCGTGCCGAGGGCACGCCGCTGGAGTTCGTCCTGACCGTGGGCATCGACGACCTCGAGGGAATCCTGCGGGACCCGGCGACCCCGGGACGGCTCTCGGGCACCGTCACCGCACCGACGCTGTCCCCGCAGCGGCTGCGCGTCGTGGACGGGACCTTCCGCCTGATGCAGCACGACCCGACCCACGTGGCCACGTGGCACATGCGCTACTCGATGCTGCTGGTGGCCGAGGATGGTGCGGAGTTCGGCTTCGAGGGCACCAAGTACCTGCACGACCGCTCGGGCTTCGACGCCTGGTCCGACACCACGACCCTCTACGTCACGATCACCCGCGGCCGCGGGACCGATGTCGTGGCCGCCGGTGTCATGCGGTTGACGGCCGCCGACTTCGCTCGCCAGCTCAGCACGATGCGCGTCTCCGGTGTCGTTGGGCGGCTCGAACGGGCGCGCTGGCTGGCCCGGTTCTCCACCCGGTTCCTACGCTCGCTGGGCTCCGTCTACGGCGGGCCGCTCGACGGGGTGGGGGAGTTCCCGGCGGCGCCGCCGGTCCCGGTGCCGCCCACGGGCGACGGAACCCGCCGCCTCCGGCTGCCGGCGGCCGAGCCGCGGTGGTGCGACGGCGACGGCTGCTGGCACGAGGGCAACGAGGTGGGCGAGGACGCCTGGCTGCGGCTGACCCGCTACGAGGGTGGGCGGCGCGGGCCCGTGCTGCTCGCCGCCGGCTTCGGCATGTCGGCCATGTCGTTCATCGGCGGCACCATCGACACCAACCTCACCGAGCACCTCGTGGCCAAGGGCTACGACGTCTGGCTGTTCGACTACCGGGCGGGCATCGACCTGCCCTCGTCGCGAACGTCGTTCACGCTCGACGACATCGCCACCGAGGACTGGCCTGCGGCGGTGGCCGAGGTGCTGCGGGTGACCGGGGCGTCCAGCGTGCAGGCGGTGGGGCACTGCGTGGGATCGGCGTCGTTGATGATGGCGCTGGCCTCCGGCGTGCTCCCCGACGTGCGCTCCGCGGTCTGCATGCAGTTCCCGCTCCATCCCGAGACGTCGCTGCTCAATCGAGCCAAGGCCGCGCTGGGGGTCGGGTCCATGCTGGGTGAGCTGGGCCTGAACAGGGTGGCGCCCTTCACCGGGGGGTCCTTGGTCGGCAAGCTGCTGGATCTCGGACTCCGGGCGGTCCCGATGCCGGCGGGGGAGCGGTGCTCCAAGCCGGTGTGCCGCTGGATCAACGCCATCTACGGCTGTACGCACACCCACGAGCAGCTCGACGATGCCACCCACGCGCGGCTCGACAACATGTTCGGCGTCGGGAATCTGCGCGCCCTCGACCACATGGCGGTCATCATGAAGGCCCACAAGGTGGTAGCCGCGGACGGGGCGGACAGCTACGTCAGCCATCCGGAACGCCTGAGGTTGCCGATCCTTCTGGTGCAGGGCGAGAGCAACTACATCTTCCGCCCCGAGGGCACTCTTCGGACCCTGCGATGGCTGCAGGAGGCCAACGATCCGGCGCTGTATGAGCGGGTGGTCCTGCCGGGCTATGCGCATCTCGACGCACTGATCGGCCGCGATGCTCACGTCGACGTCTTCCCGGTCGTCAGCGGCCACCTGGATCGCTACAACCGCTGACCCGCATCGGCATCAGGGCGTCGGGTCGACTCAGTCCCGGCCCAGCTCGGGATGCAAGGGCGGGAGCGACGCCAGTCCCAGTTCCTCCTCGATTGCCACGCTCTCCGCGTGCAGGAGCAGGGCGCGGTCGACGTCGCCCGGCGCATCCCGCTCGGACAGCACGTTGGCCAGCCAGCGAGCGGAGAGCGCCACGAACGGCCGGGCGCCGAGGGCGCGATGCCGCTCGAGCCCCGCCTCCAGCTCGTCGGCCGCGGTGTCGGTGCGGCCCAAAGCGGCGTCGAGCGTGCCCAGGTGATGATCCACAGCGCCGAGGAACGACGCGTAGCCCATCACGACGTTCCGGCCGGCATAGGGGTGGAGCGCCTCGTGCGCGGCGCTCGCCCATCGCCGGTGGCCCGTGAGGGAGGCGACTGCGGCAGCACCGATGACGGTGGGCAGCCACAGATAGCCCCGGTCCTGAGTCGCGAGCTGGTCCGGGGCCTCCTCCTCGAGCAGGTCCCGCGCCCGGTCCAGGTTGCCGCTGCCGGCCTCGAGCCACGCGCGCAGCGACCATATGTTGAGGCGGTACCCCCCGGACTGGCGGCCGGCCTCGATCACCGGCCGCAGGACCTCCAGCTCGCCGTGCAGGAACCTCAGGACGAAGGTCTGAGCCACATTCACCAGCTGGGCCTGCGAGTGGCCGGCGGCCCGCAGCTCGTCCCGGAGCGCGTCGGCCTGCGCCTGGGCCTCGTCGAACCGACCCTCGATGACCGCCCACATGGTCGCCCACATCGACGCGATGCGTAGGTGGTCGGGGTGCCTGACCTCGTGGGCGAGGGCCGTCAGCTCGCGCGCCAGGATCTGCGCCTCGGTGTGGCGCCCGATCACGAACAGCGCCTGGACGCGAGGCCGTGCGCCCTGCAGCACGAGGTCGGGGTCGCCGGTCTGCCGTCCGATGGCCATGACCTCGGCGCCCAGTTCGAGCTGCTCGTCGACGTCATCGGGCCCGTCGAGCGCGAGGCTGCGCGACACCAGCACGGAGGCCAGCACGACGGGGGCGTCGAGACGGCGAGCCATCGCTACGGCCTCGTCCGACTCGGCCTGTCGCTCGGCATGCGGCGCGGCCAGCGTGAGCACGTGGGACAGCCGCGCCAGCGCTAGAGCCCGGGCCCGGCTGTCGCTGGGGGCCAACCGCGCCAGCGCCTGTTCGAGCAGGCCCTGCGCCGTGGGATTCGGCGGTGCCGCGGCCGGGAGCCGTCCGCCGTAGCCGAGTGCGGCGCGGGTGAAGAGATCGGTGCGATCGATCGTCCCGGCCAGTTCGGCGGCCTCCAGGTGACGGCGGTCGCGCGCCGTGAACTCGCCGGCGCGATCGTGGGCCTCGGCCAGCTCGAGCCGCAGCTCGCAGGCCAGCGCCTGGTCCGTGTCCGCACGGTCGTGGACCGCGACGACGCGATCCAGGAACCAGACCGCACCCTCGAAGGCCGTCTCGCGGCGGGCCTGGTCGGCGGCGGCCCGGCCCCAACGGACGGCTAGGGCGGCGGTGGCGGCGGCGTCGGGTGCCAGGGCGGCGCCCGACGGCGTTCCGGCGGCGGGGCCGGTGTCCGCGGCGTTGAGATAGTGGTGGGCGATCTCGGCTGCGGACGACACGTCCGCCCGCTCGGCGAGCACGTCGGCGATGCGCCGGTGCAGGCCCGCGGTCCGGTCGGCCGGCAGTTCCTCCTGCAGCGTGCGGCGCACGACGGCGTGGGTGAACGCGAGGCGCTCGTCCGTCGCATCGCGCACCAGCCCGGCGTGCACGGCGTCGTCGAGGCACCCGCGGACCTCGATGGCCGGGCGGTCGAGTGTCGCCGCGAGGACGTCGAGCCCGAACTCGGCGCCGATGAACGACGCCGCTGCCAGGGCGTCGGCGACCTGGGGACCGAGGCCGTCGAGTCGCCACTGCACGACGTCATGGAGCCGCTCGGGCAATCGCTCCCGCACGGCCCGCAGCGAGCCGCCGGGATCGGCGGCATCGAGGCCGCGCAGGATCTCCTGCACGAACAGCGGGTTGCCGGCGGTCTCGTCTGCCAACCAGCGGGCGATCTGCGCCTCCTCGTCGTCGACGGGGCGGCCCAAAGCCTGGGCCACCAGCCGCTCGATGGCCGATGGCGGCAGCCCGCTGAGCTCGAGCCGCTCGACGTCGTCCCCGGCCTCGAACAGGCCCAGCGTGTGCAACGGCCCCATCCCCTCGACGTCGCCGTCTCGCAGCGTCACCACCACGAGCACGGGGGCGTCGGGCGGATCGTCGAGCACGTGGCGGAGCAGGAGCAGCGACGACCGCTCGGCCCACTGGAGGTCGTCGAGCACGAGCAGGACCGGGTGGCGGCCCGAGATCGCACCGAGCCAGTGCGTCACCGCGTCGAAGAGCCGGCGGCGCTCGGCGTCGGGGTCGTCGACGAGGGCGGCCCTCACCCCGCCGATGCGGGCGCCGAGGTCGGGGAGCAGCCGAGCCAGGTCCTCGGCGTGGTTCGCCAGGTCGGCGCGAAGGAGCGGCTTGGGGGTCGCGGCGGCGTACGTGCCCAGGGCCTCACGGATGGCCTGGTAGGGGGCGAGCGCCTCCTCGTCCCAGCGGCCGTACAGCACGAGGGCACCGGCGGCGTGGAGCCGGAGCGCCAGCTCCGCCGCCACCGTGGTCTTGCCGATGCCGGGGTCGCCCGAGACCACGACGATGCGGTGCTCGCCGCGGCGGGCGCGCTCCCAGGCCCCCTCCAGCAGCTCGACCGGACCGTCCCGGCCCACCACCAGCGCGGCCGCGGCGCGGCGGGCCCACCCGAGGTTGGAGGCGCCGATGTCGTCCAAGACAGCACCGTCCCCCGGGGTCGTCGGCAGCCGCAGCTCGTGGACCCGCTCGTGCCGATGCTCGCTGACCGCCAGGCCGCCCAGGTCCACGAGGTCGGCGCCCCGCGGCAGCGCATGGCTGATCATGACCGCAGTCGACGCCGACACCAGGATCGTTCCGTCCACCGGGAGGGCGGCCAGCTGGAGCGCCCGCTCGACGGCGGGACCGCGATAGCCGTCGTCGGTGGGATCCACCTCGCCGGTGCAGAGGGCGATGCGCAGCGGTGGGCGGTCGGGCCGGCCAACCCCGGCGCCCAGCGCCTCGGCCAGGCGGACGGTGGCCATGGCCGCGTCGGCCGCGATGTGGAACGCCGCCAGCGCAATGGTGCCGGCGCGCGCCAGGTCGACCGTCCGTTCGAAGATGGCGCCGCCCGCGGCGGACACGGTTTCGTCCAGCTGGTCCCAACCGCCGTGGTCGGGCGAGTCTCCCGGTCCGACCGAAACGTCGACCAGCAGGATCGTCATCACCTCGGGCACGCGTCGAGTGACTGTACGACGCCCGTGGGCGAGTACGCGAAGTAGCGCCGCGACCGCACCACGGGCGGCAGGGCTCCGCTCACATGAGCGAGGGGACCATCGCCTCGATGAGGGTGGGACCCGGCTCGGCCAGCGCGCGGGCCAGCAGGCCCGCCAGCTCATCGGCGGTGGTCGCCCGGGCCGCCGGCACGCCCAGCCCCTCCGAGATCGCCACGAAGTCGATGTCGGGGTGGGACAGGTCGAGCAGCTCCTTCGCCCTCGGACCGGCGGCCTCGGCGCCCACGCGGTTGAGCTCCATGTTGAGGACGGCGTACGACCGGTTGTTGAACACGATCGTCACGACGTCCAGGCCCTCGCGGGCCTGGGTCCACAGCGACTGCACGGTGTACAGCGCGCTGCCGTCGGCCTCGAGGTTGATCACCTTGCGGTCGGGGCAGGCGACCGCGGCACCGGTCGCCACGGGCATGCCCTGGCCGATCGCGCCGCCGGTGAGGGTCAGCCAGTCGTGCCGCGGGGCGCCCGCCGTGAGCCCCGGCGCGAACAGGCTCGATGTGTTGCCCTCGTCGGACACGATGGCCCCCTCCGGCAGCAGTGCCCCGAGGGCGCGGGCAACGGCCTCGGCGGTCAGGGCCCCGGACGGCATGTCCGGCCGGTCGGCGGGCTGGCGGGTGGCGGCGTCCTCGGGGGCGCCCACCAGCTCGGCGAGGGCTTCCAGCGCCCCGGTCGCATCGGCGCCCGGCGCCGCCAGCGTGTGCACCTCGCAGCCGTCCGGCACCAGGTAGCTGTCCTTGCCCGGGTACGCGAAGAAGCTCACCGGAGCCTTGGCACCGACGACCACCAGGTGGCGGAGGCCGTCGAGCTGGGCGCTGGCGAACTCGGCGAGGTACGCCAGCCGGTCGATGGGCGGGAGTCCGGCGCCTCGCTCGAGCCGGGTCGGGAACGTCTCCGCCACCAGCCGGGCGCCCGTGGCGTTGGCGATGCGGGCTGCGGCCACCAGTCCCGCTTCGCGCAGCGCCGTGCCGCCGAGCAGCAGGCCCACGGGCTCGCCGGAGCGCAGGGCCTTGGCGACGGCGTCGACGACGTCGGCGTTGGCCGGGGCCGCGCTCGGCGTGGGGCCTGCCGGGCCGGCCACAACGCCACCCGGGGACCAGCTCACGTCGGCGGGCAGGATCAGCGTGGCCACCCCGCCCGGGGGGCCGACGGCGGCGGCGACGGTGTCGGCGGCGTCCCTGCCGACGTCCGGGGTGGCATCCGACCGGCGGATCCAGGTGGAGACGTTGCGGGCCACCGTCTCGATGTCGGACTCGAGCTGGGCGTCGTACTGCTTGTGGTAGGTGGCGTGGTCGCCGACGATGTTGACCACCGGCACGTGGCCCTTGCGGGCGTTGTGGAGGTTGGCGAGACCGTTGCCCAGCCCCGGGCCGAGGTGAAGCAGGGTGGCGGCCGGCCGGCCAGCCATGCGGGCGTAGCCGTCGGCGGCGCCAGTCACGACCCCCTCGAACAGCCCGAGCACCCCGCGCATCTCGGCGACGGCGTCGAGCGCCGCCACGAAGTGCATCTCGGACGTGCCCGGGTTGCTGAAGCAGGTGTCCACGCCGCACGCGACCAACGTGCGGATCAGCGCTTGGGCGCCATTGACGGCGGTCGGATCGGTGGTCTCGGTCATTCAACCCTCGTCGAAGACGGTGCCCGGATTGAGGATCCCATGGGGGTCGAAGGCCGCCTTGATGCGCCGCATCAGGGCGATCTTCGCCGGGTCCTCGAGCTCCATGAAGTACGACTTCTTCTCGGTGCCGAGGCCGTGCTCGCCGGAGATGGCGCCGCCCAGCGCCATGCCGGCCTCGAACAGGGCGCGGAGGAGCCGGTGGCGGACCTCGGGATCGGCCTGGAACACCCCCATGTGGACGTTGCCGTCGCCGGCATGGCCGCAGCCGGCGATCCAGGCCTGGTGCTCGGCGGCGAGCGCGCTGACTCGGGCCATGAACGCCGGCACCGCGGCCCGGGGCACGACCACGTCGATGATGTCGTCGGCGCCGTTGGCCTTGGCCACCCAGAAGGCCTTCTCCCGGGCCTCGATCAACGAGGCGGCCGCCCCGGGTGGCAACACGTAGACGTCGATGGCGCCCAGCTCGGAGAGCTGCTCGGCCACGGCGTGGGTGTCGGCCTCGAGGCGGTCGGCGTGGCCGCTCTCCAGAGCCACCACCAGGTAGGCGAACGCTGCGTCGCGCACGTCCTCGGGGATGCCGAGGTCGAGGCCGACGTGCGCGGTGGCGGCGGCCATCGTCAGCATGTCGATGTACTCGAGGATGAGCGGCCCCACGCCGCTGGCCAGGATCCGGGGCACCGCACCGGTGACGGCCTCGAGGGTCATGAAGGGCGCCAGCACGGTCGACTGATGGGGCGCCCGCGGATGCAGCTTGAGGTAGGCCTTGGTGACCAGCGCCAGCGTGCCCTCGGACCCGATGATGAGCTGGGTGAGGTCGTAGCCGGTCGAGACCTTGACGACCTTGCCCCCACAGTGGATGGCCTCTCCCGAGGGCAGCACCGCCTCGAGGCCCAGCACGTGGTGGCGGGTGACGCCGTACTTGACGGCACGCATGCCCCCCGCATTGGTGCCGACGTTGCCGCCGAGGCTGGCGCTGTACTCGCCGGGATACACGGGGTAGACGAGCCCGAGGGGGGCCAGCTCGGCGTCGAGCTGGTCGAGCTGCACGCCCGGTTCGACCACCGCCACGAAGTTGTCGGTGTCGATCTCGAGGATCCGGTTCATGCGCTCGAACGACACGACGATGCCATCGGGCCGCGGGATGCAGCCACCCGACATCCCCGTGCCCGCTCCCCGAGCGGTCACCGGGATGCGGTGCTCGTCCGCCAGACGGACAACGGCGGCGACCTCGTCGGTCGAGGCCGGCGACACCACCGCCAGCGGTAGCTGCGGCTCGGCGGTCAGCGCTTCGTCGTGCCCGTAGTCGTCCTTGATGGCGTCGCCGGTGCGCACGTGCTCGGCGCCGACCACGCCCGCGAGGAGCTCGATCGCACCGTTCGCCATGGGCCGGACCCTACTGGGGGAGCGAGGGTGAACAATGGGGCCATGGCCAAGCTCACCCATGACGAAGCCGAGTCCCGCCTGACCGAGGTTCCGGGCTGGGGCATCGCCGACGGCGCGCTGCACCGCGAGATCGAGTTCCGCAACTTCGTCGAGGCCTTCGGGTTCATGGCGATGGTCGCCCTCGAGGCCGAGAAGCTCGATCACCACCCCGACTGGTCCAACTCGTGGAATCGCGTGGTCATCGACATCTCATCGCACGCCGAGGGCGGCATCACCGACAAGTGCTTCGACCTCGCCGCGGCCGTGAACAAGGCACTGGGCGAGTAGCGCACCGGGTCGGAGTCGCCTCGGGCGCGCATCCAGAGCTGCGGCCGGTTCCGAAGACTTGTACATGTCCCGGATCGTCCGTCTGCCGCGCAGGCTGAGCGGGTCCGCCGCCGTCGCGGTGCTCACGATGTTGTTGTTGGTCAGCCCGGCCGTCGCTGGGGGGCGGGCCGCATCGCCGGGGGTGTGTGCGACCGGAGGTGAGCTCGTGTTGCCGAGCTCCCAGCTCGGCAACGTCGGCGACGGCTACATGCTCGACAAGGGCCGGTTCACCACCATCGCCGCACCCGGGGCCGGGGAGACGCTGCCATACGGCATCAACAACCGTGGCCAGGTCGTGGGTGGCATCGTCGGCGCCGATGGCAGGGGACGGGGCTACCTCCTGAAGGACGGCGAGTTCACGCCGATCGACAAGCCCGGCGCGGCCGCCACCGCGCCGTTCAAGATCAACGAGCGGGGTCAGATCGCCGGCCTCTACACCGAGATGTCCGACGCCGCGCCCCTGCGGCCGCCGTTCCACGCGTTCTTCCTCGACAAGGGGACATACACCGACATCGACGTGCCGCGCGCGTTCTCGACGCAGGCATTCGGGCTCAACAACCGCGGGCAAGTCGTCGGCTCCTACATCGATGCTGACGGAACGAACCATGGCTTCGTCTGGGACGACGGCGTGATCACCACGGTCGACGTGCCGGGCGCGCTCGGCACCGCCGTGCTCGGGATCAACAACCGTGGCCAGATGGTGGGCGTCTACCTCAGCGACAAGCCCCACGGGTTCGTCATGGACGGGGGCGGCTGCACCACGCTCGACGGCCCCGCTGCTGCTGGGACCCAGCTCCACGGCATCAACGATCGAGGTCAGATCGTCGGCATCTTCGAGGATCCGGGCGGGACGTTGCACGGCCTCCGATTGGACGGAGCGGACGCCACCACCATCGAGGCACCCGGGGCTCGGCCCCACACCACCGCGTATGACATCAACGAACGGGGCCAGATCGTCGGATTCCGCGATCTGAGCGGCGCTTCGCTCGCGGCCGATCCCCTCGGTTCGGTTATGGGGGGTTCGTAGCCGCACCCTCGGGTGTGGCGGCGGGCCCTACCCCTTGGCCCTGCCCTGCACGTTCAGTGCCACGGCGCCACGGATGAGATCCTTCAGGGCGCCTTCGTCGATCGTGTCTGTCTCTTTGATGTCGATGGCACGCCGCGTCTTGCCGCCGAGGCTCGAATTGAACAGTCCCGAAGGATCGTTCAACGCCGCACCCTTGAAGAACGTCAGCTTGACCACGCTCTTGTAGGTCTCACCGGTACAGATGTCCCCGCTGTGGGACCAGACCGGTGTTCCGGGGCTCGTGGCCTTCGCCCACTTCCACTCCTCGACGACATCGGGGTCGGCGTCCTTGATGAGTCCCCGCACCTTGCTGAGCGTCTTGCCACGCCAGTCGCCCAGCTCCCTGATCCTCTCGTCTATGAGTTTGGAAGCATCGGCCGTGTCACTTGCCATTCGTGCCCCCTACGCAGGCGATGACTCGCAGGCAGGACTCACCGGGGCGGCGAGGTGCTGGTCCGCTCGTCTATGCCCTGCAGCAACGTGTTCCACGACAGCGTGGCGCACTTGATCCGCACCGGGAACTTCACCACGCCCCGCAGCGCCTCGAGGTCGCCCAGCTTCACGTCGGCGTCGGGCTCACCGGCGATGTCGCCGTCGCCATCGCCCTCCGGCGGGCCGTCGAGCGACTGCTCGTGGATCGACATCATGCCCTTGAACGCCCGGGACAGGGCGCGTACCTCGTCGAGCGTCTTGCCCTTGACGGCCGACGACATCATCGATGCCGACGACTGGCTGATCGAGCAGCCCTGGCCGCCGATGCGGATGTCGCGCACCGTGCCGTCCTCGACGTCGAGATAGAGGACGACCTCGTCGCCGCACAGGGGATTGAATCCCTCGACGCGTGTCGCCGGCGGGCTGTCCAGCTCACCCCGGTTCCGCGGGTTCCGGTAGTGATCGAGAATGATCTCTCGGTAGAGGTCTTCGAGGCCCGGCATGCGGTTCGCGATCCTATCGGCGGCGGTAGACGGTCAGATCCCGAAGAAGTCGGACGCGGCATCGATGGCGTCGCCGAGCGCATCGACGTCCGACTCGTCGTTGTACACGTAGAGCGATGCCCGGGCGGTGGCGGCCACGCCCAGCTCGCGCATGAGGGGCTTGGCACAGTGATGCCCGGCCCGCACGCACACGCCGTGCTGGTCGAACACCTGCGTCATGTCGTGGGGATGCAGGTCGCGGTAGGTGAACGACAGGACGCCGCCGCGCTCGGCCGGCTCGGAGGGGCCGTGGATCCGCAGGTCGCCGCCGAAGCGCTCGGTGAGCGACCGCAGCGCATACCCCGTCAGTCCCACCTCGTGCTGGCGCACCGCCTCCATGCCCAGGCCGGTCAGGTAGTCGACGGCTGCGCCCAGGCCCACGGCCTCGGCGATCGGCGGCGTGCCCGCCTCGAACTTCCAGGGCAGCTCGTTGGCCGTGAAGCCCTCCTTGGTGACGTTGAGGATCATCTCGCCGCCGGTGAGGAAGGGGGGCGTGGCGTCGAGGATGTCCTCGGTGCCCCAGAGGACGCCGATGCCGGTGGGCCCGCACATCTTGTGGCCGGTGAAGGCGACGAAGTCGGCCCCCCAGGCCGCCACGTCGGTGGGCAGGTGCGGCACGTACTGGCTGGCGTCGATCACGGCGATCGCCCCGGCGTCGTGGGCGACCTCGACGAGCCTGTCGACCGGGTTGAGCGTGCCGAGCACGTTGGACATGGCGGCGAACGAGACCACCCGAGCGCCGTCGACCAGCCGATCGAGGTCGGTCAGGTCGAGGTGTCCATCGGGCCCGACCGGGATCCACCGCAGCTCGATCCCGAGCTCCGAGACCAGCTGATGCCAGGGGACGATGTTCGCGTGATGCTCGAGCTCGGTGATGACCACCGGGTCGCCGGCACGCAGGCTGGCGCGCCCCCACGCCTTGGCCACCAGGTTGAGAGCCTCGGTGGCGTTCTTGGCGAACACGACCTCGCGTGGGGAGCCGGCGCCGACGAACCCGGCGACCTTGGCCCGGGCACCCTCGAGGGCGGCCGTGGCCTCCTCGGCGATGAGGTATGTGCCGCGGTGGACGTTGGCGTTGGATTGCTCGTAGTAGCGCTCCATGGCGTCGAGCACAGGGCGGGGCTTCTGCGACGTGTTGGCCGAATCGAGGTAGACGAGACGCTGGCCCCGCACGATGCGGTCGAGGATGGGGAAGTCCTTGCGGATAAGTGCCACGTCGAGGCCCCCCGACGGCGTCGCGGCCGGGCTCACGGATGTCTCGTTCAGCGCCATGCGTCGTAGCCCTCTCGTTCGAGGCGAGCCGCCAGCTCGGGGCCACCGCTGTCGACGATACGCCCGTCGATGAGGATGTGTACCCGATCCGGCCTCAGGTACTCGAGCAAACGCTGGTAGTGCGTGATCGTGAGAATGCCCAGCTCCGGTCGGTCCTTGCGGACCTCGTCCACGCCGCGGGCCACGACCTTGAGGGCGTCGATGTCGAGGCCGGAGTCGGTCTCGTCGAGTATGGCCACCTCGGGCTCGAGGATCGCCATCTGCAGGATCTCGTTGCGCTTCTTCTCGCCGCCGGAGAAGCCCTCGTTGAGGTAGCGGTCGGCGAAGGACGGGTCCATGTCCAGGCGCTGCATCCACTCCATGATCGCCAGCCGCAGCTCGAGCACGGACAGGTCGATGCCCTTGCGGGCCGAGAGTGCCTGGCGCAGGAAGTTGATGACCGACACCCCCTGTATGGCCTGCGGGTACTGGAAGGCCAGGAACACGCCGGCCTTGCCCCGCACGTCGGTGTCCCAGTCGGTGATGTCGTCGCCCCGGAAGCGGATCCGACCCTGCGTGATCTCGTACTCGGGGTTGCCGAGCAGGGCGTTGGCCAGCGTCGACTTGCCGGAGCCGTTGGGCCCCATCAGGGCGTGCACCTCGCCGGCGCCGAGGGTCAGGTCGACGCCCTGCAAGATCTCGTCACCCGTGCCCGCAGCACGGACATGCAGGTCATCGATCTCGAAGAGGGGTGCCGGCATGGGGGCCAGTGTATTAGCCCTACGCGCATAGGAGAAATACCCCCCTTGCCCGTTCCGGGTCCCCGAGTAAGGTCACCGGCGATGGCCTCCCCGGTAGCAGGCGGCCTGGCCCCCCTGGCGGCGGGCGCTCCGGTGACCCTCCTGGATGGGGCGTCATTCTGCATTTCGGGCGCCGCCGGCGACATCGCGGGCGGCGTCGAGGGGCTGATCGTGGCAGGCCATCGGCTGCTGTCGCGCTTTGTCATGACGGTCAACGGGCGGCCCGTCCTGCCCATCGATCACCACGTCGACGATCCGTCGGCGGCGACCTTCGTGTGCCGGGCGCATACCTCGGGTGCGGACGGCAGGACCGCCACCGGCACCGTTGCCGCCGCGACCGCCACCGGGCCCATCGTCGTCCGACGCCGCTTCCTCGGCGAGGGCATGCGGGACGACGTCGAGATCCGCAACCCGGGCGGGGAGGCGACATACGCAGAGGTCGCGATCGAGCTGGCCGCCGACCTGGCGGACGCGGGTGAGGTCCGCGATGGCAGCGTCGCTGCCGCAACGGTCGACCCGACGCTCGAGGGCCCTGACGACGCCGGCGGCGCCTCGAAGAGGACCGAGCTGGTCCTTGCTCGCGGCCAGGGTGCGGCGCGGCTGGGCTGCAGGATCGGCGCCAGCGACGGCGTGACGGTGACGCCGGGGCGCGTGGTCTGGGAAGCCATCGTCCCGGCCCGCGGGGCCCGGTCGTTCAGCCTCGTCGTCACCCCGATCGTCGGCGGCGCCGAGCTGGCCCCGCGCTATCCACTGCGTGCCCCGGTGGAGCGCAGCGAGTCGGCCTGGCGGCTGGACCGCTGGCAGCGAGGAGTGCCCGAGGTCGCGTCCGATCACCACGGGCTGCTGGCCACCCTGCGGCGCAGCGCCCACGACCTCGGCAGCCTGCGGGTCCTCGATCCCGACTTCCCGGAGCGCGCGGTCGTCGCCGCCGGCGCCCCCTGGTTCCTGGCGCTCCACGGCCGCGACGCCATCTTCGCCGCCTACATGAGCCTGATCCTCGACCCCGAGCTCGCGCTCGGCACCGTCGAGACGCTGGCCCGCTTCCAGGGCAACGACGTCGACGAGCGCACCGAGGAGCAGCCCGGCCGCATCGTCCACCGGCTGGGGTTCGGCTCCATGGGGTTCGGGCAGGGGCCGGGCGGGGTCTCGTACGGGGCGGTCGACACGACGCCCTTGTTCGTGATGCTGCTCGGCGAGCTGCGGCGCTGGGGACTGGCGCCCGAGGTCGTCGACCGGCTCCTGCCGCACGCCGACCGGGCACTGGAGTGGATCACGTCATTCGGCGACCGGGACGGCGACGGCTACGTCGAGTACCAGCGCAGCACGGACCGGGGCGAGCGCCACCAGACGTGGAAGGACTCCGCCGACCCCATCCGATTCCCGGACGGGCAACCGGCCCGCGGGCCATTGGCGCTCGCCGAGGTCCAGGGCTACGCGTACGCCGCTTTCCGGGCGCGGTCCCACTTCGCCGCCGAGGCCGGCGACGCCGCCGCAGCCGCCCGCTGGCGGGCGGTCGCCGCGGAGCTGCAGGGGGGCTTCAACCGCGACTTCTGGATCGACGACGCCGGCTGGGTGGCGCTGGCGCTCGACGGCGACAAGCGACAGGTCGGATCCCTGGCCTCGAACATCGGGCACTGCCTGTGGACCGGCATCCTCTACGAGGACAAGGCCGCGATCGTGGCCAAGCAGCTGGTGTCCGACGACCTGTTCTCCGGCTGGGGACTGCGGACCCTGGCGGCATCCATGGGCGGCTACGACCCCATCGGCGCGCACGCCGGCGCGGTCTGGCCGCACGACAACGCCGCCTGCGTGGCGGGCCTGGTGCGCTACGGCTTCGTCGACGAGGCGCACAGGCTGTTGACGGCGCAGCTCGAGGCCGCCGGAGCGGACGGCGGGCGTCTCGGGGTGCTGTGCGGGTTCGACCGCAACGACCTGCGGGCTCCCGTGCGGTACCCGGACCCGTGCACGACCCGCGCCTGGTCGGCGGCGGCGCCGCTGTCCTTCCTGCGGTCGCTGCTGCGCCTCGACCCCTGGATCCCGCAGGGCAAGCTGTGGCTGGATCCGGTCCTGCCGGCGGCGATCCGCCGGCTGCGGGTCGAGCGCATCCCGTTGCTGGGGGGTCGGATCACCGTCACGGTCGAGGGCGACAGCGTCGAGGTGGAGGACCTGCCGCCGGGGATCGAGCTGATCTCCGCGCCGCGCCGCCCCCTCACAGGCGGCAGCTGACCCGGACCGACCCTCATCGGTGTCCGCGGCGCGTCCGTCCGCTTGCTTCGGCCGTGAATACCTACTAAGCCTGTAGGAAATCTTGGTTTAGCGGAGGTCGCCGATGCGGCGATTGCTGGTGTTCGCGCTGGCCGGGCTCTTCGGACAACTGGTCGACGGTGCCCTCGGCATGGCGTTCGGGGTCACGTCTAGCACGGTCCTGCTCTCCAGCGGGATCAACCCGGCGGCGTCGTCGGCGAGCGTGCACCTGGCCGAGATCGGCACCACGTTCACGTCGGGCCTGTCGCACTGGCGCTTCGGCAACGTCTCGTGGCCGCTGGTGGCCCGCATCGGGGTGCCCGGCGCCGCCGGCGCCTTCGCCGGCGCCACCGTCTTGAGCTCCTTCACCGGCGACTGGCTCACGCCCGCCGTGGCGGTCGTGCTCTTCAGCCTCGGTGCGCTGGTCATCGTGCGGTCGCTCCGTGGGGACCTACGGGGCCGGACGCGCCACCCCAGCACGCTGCGCAAGCGGTTCCTGGCCCCGCTGGGCGTGAGCGCCGGCTTCTTGGACGCCGTCGGGGGTGGCGGTTGGGGGCCGGTGGCGACCCCGACCCTGCTCACCGCCGGGCGCCTCGAGCCCCGCATGGTCATCGGCTCGGTGTCGGCGTCGGAGCTGCTGGTCACCCTGGCCGCCAGCGCCGGCTTCATGATCGGCATCGGGGGCGAGGGCATCCAGGCCTCGCTGGTCCTGGCCCTCCTCGCGGGCGGCGTGGTGGCCGCCCCGTTGGCGGCCTGGCTGGTGCACCACACCGACGCCTCGGCGCTGGGCGTGGTCGTCGGCACCCTGCTGCTCGCCACCAACGCCCGCCTCATCATGCTCGAGCTCGGCACGCCGGGAGCGGTCCGGCTGCCCGTGATCCTTGGCGTGGCCGCTGCGGGCGTCTCCCTTGGCATCCGCACGGCCCGGCAGTCCCGCACCGAGCGGGAGGCCGAGGCGGGGGCAGCGGTGGCGGACGAGCCGGCGGTCGACGGGCAGGCAGCGCTGGCAGTCGAACCCGAGGTCATGGGTTCCGTCGGCGGCAGCGCGAGGTCATAGGTTCCGCCTCCGGAACCCATTGCCTCGGCCTCGCCGATGCGGAACCTATTGCCTCCGGCGTGAATCCGGTGACGGACTCACTCGGCGTCCCTGAGGTCTTCCTTCCACGAGCGAAAGCGGGTGTGGCGCTCCCCGCTCGGGCCCGCGCCGTCGCCGGTGCCGTCGGGGAACAGGCGGAACGTGAAGCGGATGCTCAGGTCGTCGGCGCGGGCGACCCAGTACCTGGCATCCGCCCCCGACGCCGGGCCGGCGCGCCAGAGCAGCCAGGGACCGATGCGCCGCTTGTAGTCGGCGATCGGCCGCCCGGGCA
>Ga0081455_10002738_pt1 | contig 20795 bp, 16 predicted proteins | sample TabmetS3T2R1_FD_70207 | JGI IMG/M metagenome (GOLD analysis project Ga0081455, IMG submission 70207) | Tabebuia heterophylla rhizosphere microbial communities from the University of Puerto Rico - S3T2R1 | ecosystem: Host-associated > Plants > Roots > Rhizosphere ...
GCCATGGCCCGCTGGTAGAGGTCGAAGGTCTCGCCCAGCCGCGTCAGCGGCCACAGCAGCCGCTGCGTCATGTACACGAGGACCGAGAACACCCCGACCTCGAGGGTGCCGTTGAGCGCCGCCCGCCCCCCGATGAGCAGCGTCAGCGTGAAGGCGGCGAGGATCGCCAGCCGGATGAGGGGGATGAACGCCGACGACAGCCGGATCGCCTCGCGGTTGGCCTCGCGGTAGTCACCGCTGGCGGCCGCCACCCGCTCGGACTCGCGCTCCTCGGCCGTGAACGCCCGGATGGTCGCGATGCCGGCGACGTTGTTCGCGAGCAACGCCCCCAGGTCGCCGGCCGCCTGCCGCACGACGGTGTAGCGGGGCTCGAGGCGGCGCTGGTAACGGATCGACCCCCACACGATGACCGGGATCGGCAGGAACGCCACGACCCCGAGCAGGGGCTCGGCCACGAAGAACACCACGCCCACGAAGACGACGTTGACGAACGTCCGCACGAGCTCGTTGGCGCCGACGTCGAGGAAGCGCTCGAGCTGGTTGACGTCGTCGTTGAGGATGGAAAGCAGCCCGCCCGTGGACTGGTCCTCGAACCATGCCAGCTCGAGGCGCTGGACATGGCGGTACGCATCCATGCGCGCCTCGTGCTCGATGGTCTGTGCGAGGTTGCGCCACAGCACGTTGGCCACGAACTCGCTGGCCGATTCGATCAGCCACACCGCCACGTTGATGATCGCCAGCACGACGAGCTGGGCGAAGCGGTCCTCGACCCCGAGCGCGGTCGCCACCAGCGAGTCGTTGCCGCGCACCACGACGTCGACGGCGGCGCCGATGAGCAGCTCCGGCATGACGTCGGCGAGCTTGTTGAGCACGCTGAAGCCGATCGCGGACACGACCGTGCGGCGGTGCCCGCGGGAGTAGCGCCACAGCCGGGCCAGCGGCGGCGCTTCGGCCGAGGGGTGTCGGTGCCGGCGGAGAAACATGAAGGCGAGGCTACGTTCCGGTCCGTCCGCGACAATTCCCTTATGCCCGGGTCGATGAGCTTCACGGCGACCGTGACGACCGACGGGCGGCGGCGGGTGCTCGTGCCGATCCCATTCGACCCCGACGACGCGTGGGGGCCCAAGCGCGAGCACCGTGTCCACGGGACGGTCGACGGCATGGGCGTGCGGGCAGTCGTGGAGCCATTGGGTGACGGGCACGGGATCCTGCTCGGCCCCGCGTGGCGGCGCGACTGCGGCATCGAGCCCGGCCGGGTGGTGGACGTCGTGCTCAAGCCGGAGGGTCCCCAGCGGGAGGACCTGGCGCCAGACGTGGCGGCGGCCCTGGAGGCCGAGCCCGAGGCGGCCTCGTTCTTCGACTCGCTGGCGCAGTTCTACAGGCGGGCCTATCTCCGCTGGATCGACGCCACCAAGCGACGTCCGGAGCTCCGGGCCGCCCGGATCGCCGAGCTGATCGACCTCCTGAAGGCCGGCAAGAAGGAGCGGCCCCAGGGCTGAGCCCGCGGCGGCCGGAGGGCCGGTGCCGTCAGGTGGTGCGCCAGGCCCGTTCGAAGGGTAGGCGCCAGGCGTGGGGGGCGATGAGTTGGTGGATGGCGTTGGGTCCCCAGGACCCGGCTGGGTAGACGCGCACGGGTGGCGGGTCCTCGAGCAGCGGGGTCGACAGTTCCCAGAGGCGTTCGATGCCTTCGGCGGTGGTGAACAGGGTGTGGTCGCCGACCATGGCGTCGTAGACGAGCCGTTCGTAGGCCTCGAGGATGTCGTCGGCCCGGCCGGTCTCGTGCAACGCGAACTGCAGGCTCAGCTTGTCGAGCTTCATGCCCGGGCCCGGCCGTTTGCCGTAGAACGACAGCGACAGCTTGGCGGCGTCGGCCAGGTCGAAGGTCAGGTGATCGGGCCCGTGCCGCCCGACGCCCGAGCCGTGGGGGAACATGGACTTGGGTGGTTCCCGGAACGCGATCGAGATGATGCGCGCCCCCTCGGCCATGCGTTTGCCGGTACGCAGAAAGAACGGCACACCCGCCCAACGCCAGTTGTCGATGTCGCAGCGCAGCGCCACGAACGTCTCGGTCTCGGAGTCGGCCGCCACGCCGGGCTCGTCGCGGTAGCCCTGGTACTGGCCGCGCACCACCAGGTCGGGATCGATCGGCCGCAGCGACCGAAACACCTTGTTCTTCTCCTCGCTGATCGCCCCCGGCGCCAGCTCGGTCGGCGGCTCCATCGCCATGAACGCCAACACCTGGAACAGGTGCGTCACCACCATGTCCCGGTAGGCGCCGGTCTGCTCGTAGAAACCCATACGCGAGCCGATCGCCAGCGTCTCCGGTACGTCGATCTGCACGTGATCGATGTGGACGCGGTTCCAGATCGGCTCGAACAGGCCATTGGCGAAACGGAAGGCGAGGATGTTCAGCGCCGCCTCCTTGCCGAGGAAATGGTCGATCCGGAAGATCTGGTCCTCGGAGAAGGTCTCGTGCAGCGACGCATTGAGGGCCTGCGCGCTGGCCAGGTCGGTCCCGAACGGTTTCTCCATGATGATCCGCGCCCGATCGACCAGCCCCGCCTCGCCGAGCCGCCGCACCACCGCCAGCGCCGACGCCGGCGGAACGCTCAGGTAATGCAACAACCGGCAATCGCCCCCCAACTCGGCCTCGGCGGCGGCCACCGCCCGCGCCAGCCCGTCCGGCCCGGCTGACTGACTGACGAAGCTGAGCTGGCCCTCGAAGTCCGCCCACACGTCGTCCGGGATCTCATGGCGCGCGAACTTCTCGCACGACCGGTGGGCGAGGTCCTTGAACCCGTCGTCGTCGAGGTCGTCCAGCGAGGTCCCCACGATCCGGCACTCGGGCACCAGCCCGGCCATCGACAGATGCAGAAGACCCGGCAGCAGCTTGCGACGCGCCAAATCCCCCGTGGCACCGAACAGCACGATGACGTGCGGCCGCAACGGGGACATCAACTCCGAGTTGATGTCGTGCGGCTCCAAGCGGATGGTCACCTGGCCTCCCGAACGCCCGCACACGAGGGTAGACGGCGCCGGTTGAATGCGCCTGACCCGAGCGTGAACGGTGGGGCTACCGTCCTGGTGGTGACGCTGCTGCGCCTCGGCCCCGATGCCACCGCCGACGACCTGGCGGGATCGCTGGACGAGTACGGCTACGCACTGGTCGAGGGCGTGTTGTCGCCGGACGAGGTCGAGGCCCGGCGCGCCGCGCTCGACGACCTGTTCGCCGCCACCCCCACGGGCCGCAACTTCTTCGAGGGCTTCCACACCCAGCGCGTCTACGCCCTGTTCGCCAAGACGCGGGCGTTCGACGACCTCGCCGTCCATCCCCTGCTGCTCGGTGCGCTCGACCACGCCCTCGGCGAGCATTTCCAGCTCTCCGCACCGGTCGCGCTGCAGATCGGCCCCGGCGAGAAGGCGCAGGTGCTCCACCGCGACGAGGACATCTATCCCCTGCCGCGGCCCCACGACCCCGTTGTCGTCAACAGCATGTGGGCGCTGTGCGACTTCAGCGACATGAACGGCGCCACGCGCCTGATCCCGGGCAGCCATCGCTGGGATCCCGATCGCCGTCCCGACGAGCGCGAGGTGGTGCAGGCGAGCATGCCGGCGGGCTCGCTGCTCGTGTACCTCGGTGGCCTGGTCCACGGCGGCGGTGCGAACACGACCGACGTCCCCCGCCCCGGGCTGCTCCTGGAGTACGTCGTCTCCTGGCTCCGGCCGCAGGAGACGCAGCTGGTCGCGGTGCCGCCCGAGATCGTGCGCGACCTGCCGGAACGCCTGCAGGAGCTCTTGGGCTACAACGTCTACCCGCCGTTCCTCGGGTACGTCGACGGCCGCCACCCTCGCCGGGTCCTCGACGGCGCCGCCGCGCACACCGTCGACCCGCTCCGGCGAATCGCGCCCGACTGATCCGCCCTTCGTCGGGCAGCATGGGCGAGTGACAGACACCATCCGCTCGATCGCCGACGAGTACTGGGAGGCCAAGCTCGAGGCCAGCCCGCTGTTCGCCTCCTTCCTCGGCGACCACCGCTACGACGACCGGGCCGACGACCTGTCGGCGGAGGAGGAGCGCCGCCTCCGCACCGTGTGGGTCGGGCTGCGCGAACGGGCCGCCGCCGTCGAGGCGGGGAACGGCGCGCTCGACGAGACCGACCGGGCGACCCGCGACCTGCTCGTCCAGGAGCTGGACGACGCCGTTCGCGCCATCGACCTGCGCCTCGCCGAGCTGGCGTCGGACCAGATGCAGGGAGTCCATGCCGACCTGCTGATCACCGCGGCCCAGCTGCGGGCGCCCGAGCCGGAGCACGCGACGATGGCGCTGGAACGGGCCCGACAATTCGGCCGGATGCTCGACCAGGCCACCGAGCGTCACCGCGAGGGGCTGGCCGCCGGGCGCACGCCGGCTCGCGTCAACGTCGAGCGGTCCATCAACCAGGTGGACGGCTACCTGGCGTCGCCCCTGGGGTCGGACCCCTTCGCCAACCTCGCCGGGCCCGAGGGCTGGGACGAGGTCGAGGTCTGGCGCGGCGAGCTCACCGACATCGTGCGCGACGACCTGCGCCCGGCCTTCGCCCGCTACCGCGACGCCCTGCGCGACGAGCTGTTGCCCGCCGCCCGCCCCGACGATCGCCCGGGCCTGCTGTGGCTCGACGGCGGCGCCGAGCTGTACCAAGCGCTGATCGAGCTCCACACCGGGCTGCCGCTGCCGCCCGAGGAGCTGCATGCCATCGGCATGGTCGAGGCCACCGAGGCGCTGCCGCGGGAGTACGCCGAGGTGGGCGGGCGCGAGTTCGGCACCGACGAGCTGGCCGAGATCTTCGGGCGCCTGCTCGGCGACCCCGGCCTGCGCTACGGCGACGCCGACCAGATCGTGGCCCACGCCACCGAGTGCCTCGAGGCGGCGAGGGCGGTCATGGGCGACTGGTTCGGCATCCAGCCGGAGGCCGCGTGCGTGCTCAAGCCCGTGCCGGACTACTTGGCGGCCGACGCGCCCGCCGCCTACTACTCGCCCCCGGCGCCCGACGGCAGCCGGCCCGGCGAGTACTTCGTGAACCTGCACGAGCCGACCAAGCGGGGGCGGGCCGAGACCGCCTCGATCGCGTACCACGAGGCCATCCCGGGGCACCACCTCCAGCTCGCCATCGCCTCCGAGCGCACCGACCTCCCGGCCTTCCGCCGCCTGTCGTGGGGCCACACCGCGTTCGTGGAGGGGTGGGCGCTGTACACCGAGCGCCTGGCCGACGAGATGGGCCTTTACCAGACCGACCTCGACCGCCTCGGGATGCTGGCCAGCGACTCATGGCGTGCCTGCCGGCTGGTGGTCGACACCGGGCTGCACGCGCTGGGATGGACGCGCCAGCAGGCGATCGACTTCATGAACGCCCACGCCCCCGTGGGCCGCGACGAGATCGTCGTCGAGGTGGACCGCTACATCGGCATGCCCGGGCAGGCGCTGGCATACAAGGTTGGCCAGCGCGAGATCCTCCGCCTCCGCGATGAGGCCAGGGCGAAGCTCGGCCCCGGCTTCGACATCAAGGCCTTCCACGACGCCGTGCTCGGCGGCGCCACGATCAGCCTGCGGGTGCTACGCGACCGCGTCGCATCGTGGGCGGCAGGCGGTCAGGCTCCGGGCGCAGGGTCGGGCACCGCCTCCCCGTAGCCGGTCTCGGTCTCGGCCCGCTCCTCGATCACGTACTTGTGCACGAGGCCGGCGAGCACGCCGCCGACGATGGGCGCGACCCAGAACATCCACAGCTGCGTGAGCGCCCAGCCGCCCACGAACACCGCGGGCCCCGTCGAGCGTGCCGGGTTCACCGACGTGTTGGTGACCGGGATGCTCACGAGGTGGACCAGCGTGAGCGCGAGGCCGATCGCCAGCGGGGCGAAGCTCCGTAGCGCGTCCCGCCCGGTCACCCCGAGGACCACGAGCACGAAGAAGAACGTCATCACCACCTCGGTGAGGAAGCACGCGCCCCAGTTGTAGAGACCGGGCGAGTGGTCCGCGAAGCCGTTGGCACCCAGGCCGCTCTCGTCGACGCTGAAGCCGTCGACGCCGTTGGCGATGACCACGACGATCGCCGCCGCCACGATGGCGCCGATGACCTGGGCGACGATGTAGATCACCGCCATCCGGCCGTCGATCCGCCGGGCTGTGAGCACGCCGAGCGTGATGGCGGGGTTGAAGTGGCCGCCGCTGATGTGCCCCAGCGCGTACGCACCCGTGACCACCGTCAGGCCGAACGCCAGCGACACGCCGACGAGCCCGATGCCGAGGTTGGTGTCCGGCATGAAGTTGGCGGCGAGCACCGCGCTGCCGACCCCACCGAGGACCAGCCACAGGGTTCCGAGGAACTCGGCGATCACCTCGCGGGAAAGGTCCATGCGCGCCTCCGTGGATGGCCTCGTGACGACGTCGGCGGAGCGTACGGCCACTGTCCGCGCAGGACGTGGATGCCATCAGTACTGTCGCGACGGATGGAGGTACGGGAGTCCCGTGGACGCCGTCGCGCAGCGCGCTTGCTGATCCTCGGCGTCGTCGCCGCCGGCGCGCTCGCGGTGCTGGGCCTCGTGGCCTACTGGCCGCACGACGACGCACCGGAGCTGCCGCCCCAGCCCAACACCTACGTCGACGCCACCGTCACCGCCATCGACACGCAGACCTGCGACGACTTCGAGTCCGGCGGCACCACCGACTGCCAGGTCGTCAGCGCCCGCCTCACCTCCGGGCCCGACGACGGCGACGAGATCGAGTTCCAGGTGCGAGCGACCGAGTTCAGCGTGCCGGAGCTGCACGAGGGCGACGACGTCGTCCTCCTCGACGTGGCCACGAGCCCGCCCGAGTTCCGCTACTCGTTCTTCGACTTCCAGCGCCAGACCCCGCTGATGTGGCTGGTCCTGGGCTTCGTCGTCGTGGTGATCATCTTCGGGCGATCCCAGGGCGCCCGGGCCTTGCTCGGCCTGGCCGCCAGCGGGGCCGTGCTGGTGGCGTTCGTGGTGCCGGCGTTGCTGCGGGACTCACCGGCGCTGCCCGTCGCCCTGGCGGGCACGGTGGCCATCGCCTTCATCGCGCTCTACCTGGCGCACGGCTTCAAGCTGGGTACGACCGTCGCGCTGGGGGGCACGCTGGTCGCACTGGCGATCACCAGCGGCCTGGCGGTGGCGGTGGCGAACGCCACCCACCTCACCGGGCTGGCCGACGACAGTGCCCAGGTGCTGCGGGTGACGGCGGAGGCGCTCGACCTGCGGGGGCTGCTGATCGCCGGGATCGTCATCGGGGCGTTGGGGGTCCTGGACGATGTCACGGTCAGCCAGGTGTCGACGGTCGACGCGCTGCGGCGGGCCAACCCCGGGCTGCCGCGCCGCCTGCTCTACCGCGAGGCCATGCGGGTCGGCCGGGATCACGCGGCCTCGACGGTCAACACCCTGGTGCTCGCCTACGCCGGTGCCTCGCTTCCGCTGCTGCTGTTCTTCGCCCAGGGCGACCAGCCGGCGGGCCGGATGCTCACGCGCGAGCTGGTCGCCGTCGAGATCGTGCGCATGTTGGTGGGCTCGATCGGCCTCGTGGCCGCGATACCGATCACGACCGGCCTCGCGGCCCTGGTGATGGGGGCCGGCGAGGTGCAGCGGAGCGACGACGGCTTCCGGAATACCCCGTGGCGCGACACCCCGCCGCGGCCGTATCGCGTCCCGGGTGTCGCGGCGGCGCGCCCCGCGCCCGTCTCCGAGGCCTGGGACGACGGGGGACGGCCGCCCCCGGGTTAGTGGTCGCCGGATCCCGGCGCGGCGCCCGGCCGGCTACCGGTCGGCCAGGAGCTTGTCCCGCCGCTCGAACAGCTCCTCGGCCGCCGCCTGCGCCTCGGCGCGCACCGCGTCCGCATCGAACGTGGCCGGCACGCCCTGCGCCACCAGGCGCCGGCCATCGACCCAGACGTCGCGCACGTCACGCCCCGAGGCCGAGAACACCAGGTGGGCGGCGACGTTGAGGTTGGGGCCGTGGAGGACCGGGGTGGTGTGCAGGCCGCCGAGCCACACGGTCACGAGGTCCGCGCGCTTGCCGGGCTCGAGCGAGCCGGTGGTGCCGGCGAGCCCCAGGGCCCGGGCACCGTCGATCGTCGCCATGGCCAGCACGTCCCAGGGGTCGCCGGCCGTGGGGTCGAGCGTGGCCAGCTTCTGCAGCAGCGCCGCGACCTTCGTCTCCTCGAGGAGGTCGAGGTTGTTGTTCTCCTTCTCGCCGTCGGTCCCGAGGCCCACGACCACGCCGGCGGCGCGCAGGTCCGCCACCGGGGCCGCCCCGGACGCCAGCTTCATGTTCGAGCACGGGCAGTGCGCCACCGCCGTTCCCGTCTGCGCCAGAAGCTCGATCTCCCGGTCGTCGAGCCAGACGCAGTGGGCGACCACCGTCCGCGGCCCGAGGATCCCCCGCTGCTCGAACACCTCGATGGGCCGGCGCCCCCAGCGCTCGAGCGACTGCTCGACCTCCCAGGTGGTCTCCGAGGAGTGGGTGTGCAGGCCGGTATCGAACTCCTCCGCCAGCGCCCGCGCCGCGACGAAGCAGCCCTCGGTGCAGTAGAGGAGGTGCTCGAGCCCGACCCAGGCCCGCACGCGGCCGCCGGCGCGACCGGTGCCGACGGCCTCGAGCAGCGCCCGATTCGAGTCGATCGACTCGAAGTAGTCGTAGCCGGCCTCGTCGGCGACGTACGGGACCAGCGTCGCCCGGATGCCGAGCCGCTCGGCGACCGCCGCCGAACCGTCCATGAAGCGCCACATGTCCATCACCGACGTGGTCCCCGCCAGCAGGCCCTCGGCGTAGCACTGCAGCGAGGCCACCCGCGCGATCTCGGGGGTCAGCGCGCGGTGGGCAGGGTCGACGTACGTGCGCAGCCAGTCCCACAGCGACAGCGACTCCGCGGTGCCGCGCAGCAGCCCGGAGTGCATGTGGCAGTTGTGCAGGCCGGGTATGACGGCGTGGCCCGTGGCGTCGACCACCTCGACGCCATCGCCGCTAGCCCGGGGATCGACATCGACGGCGTCGACCGGGCCGACGGCGACGATCGTGTCCCCATCGAGGAGCACCGAGCCGGGGTCGAGAACGGTGGCGCCGCCCGCCATGGGCAGCACGATGCCGTTGCGGATCAGGACGAGCGCCACGCCGCCCAAGGCAAGGACCCCGGCGGCGGCTTGTCAACGTGCCGCTGTAGGGTCGCCGCGTGACGGTGGACGCCCCCGAACCGGCCTCGGCCCCGGTCGACCTGCTGGTGGCGGGGGCCGACCTGCTGGTCACCATGGATGACGACCGGCGGGAGCTCGCCGGGGGGTGGGTGGCCTGCGGCGGCGGGTTCGTGGTGGCGGTCGGCGGCGGGTCGGACCCGGCGCCGGAGGCGGCGCGGGTGCTGCGGGCCGACGGTTGCCTCGTCACGCCCGGCCTGGTCAACACCCACCACCACATCTACCAGAACCTCACCCGCGCCTATCGGCCCGCGACCAGCAGCTCGCTGTTCGACTGGCTCACGACCCTCTACCCGCTGTGGGCGCGCCTGGACGAGGAGGCGGCGTACGTCTCGGCGTGGGTCGGCCTGGCCGAGCTCGCGGTCGGGGGCTGCACCACGTCGACCGACCACCTGTACGTCCACCCGGCCGGGGCCGGCGACCTGCTCGGCGCGGAGATCGCTGCGGCGCGGGACCTGGGCCTGCGGTTCCACCCCACCCGGGGTTCGATGTCGCTCTCTCGCAAGGACGGCGGCCTGCCGCCGGACTCGGTGGTGCAGGACGACGAGACGATCCTGGCTGCGTCCGAGGACGCCGTCGCCGCCCACCACGACCCGACCCCGGGGGCGATGGTGCGCGTCGCGCTGGCGCCGTGCTCGCCGTTCTCGGTGACCCCCGACCTGATGCGCCGCACCGCCGAGCTGGCGGAGCGGCTCGACGTCCGCCTGCACACGCACCTCGCCGAGGACCCCGACGAGGACGCCTTCTGCCTCGAGACCTATGGCTGCCGGCCGATCGAGCTGTTCGAGGACGTCGGCTGGGGCTCGGCGCGCTCCTGGGTGGCCCACTGCATCTACCCCAACGATGCCGAGATCGCCCGCATGGGCGAGTGGGGCACCGGGGTGGCGCACTGTCCGAGCTCCAACATGATGATCGGGGGTGGCGGCATCGCCCCGGTGACCGACTACCGGGCGGCCGGCGTGCCGGTCGGGCTGGGGTGCGACGGGTCGGCGTCGACCGACTGCGCGTCCCTGTGGCTGGAGGCGCGGGGTGCGCTGCTGCTCGGCCGCCAGCGCGGTGGGCCGACGGCGCTGGCGGCGCGCGACGCGCTCGAGCTCGGGACCCGGGGCTCGGCCGCGTGCCTTGGCCGGCTGGGCGAGCTGGGCGTGCTGGCCCCGGGTGCGTGCGCCGACCTCGTGGCGTGGAAGCTCGACGGGCTGACCTTCGCCGGCGCCCTCAGCGACCCCGTGGAGGCGCTCCTGCGCTGCGGGCCGACGCAGGCGCACCACACGGTCGTCGCCGGGCGCCCGCTCGTGGAGGACGGCGAGCTACGGGTCGGCGGCCTGGACGGGATGCTCGCCCGCCACCGCGCTGCCGCGGCCCGCCTCCAGGGCGTCGAGGGCTGACCGCCGCGGATCGCGGGATCGGGTCGCCACGATCGGTGTGGGCTCACTCCCGTGCCACGTAGCGGCCCCAGCCGGGCTCGCCCTGGAACCGCCCGTCGCGCGCCACGACCCGACCCCGGGACAGGACCAGCTCGGGCCAGCCCCGCACCACCCGGCCCTCGTACGGCGAATGGTCCGTGCGCATGTGCAGCGCGGCGGCGTCGAGCGACTGCCGGCGCTCCGGGTCCCACACCACGATGTCGGCGTCGCTGCCGGGCCGGAGGCAGCCCTTCCGGGGGAACAGCCCGAACGTGCTGGCCGGCGCCTCGGCACAGAGCCGCACCCAGTCGGCGACCGTGATCCGACCCGCCCGGACCCCCTGCCACACGAGCGTCATGCGGGTCTCGATCCCGGGAAGCCCGCCCGGGATCTCGGTGAAGTCGGCGAAACCGGCGTCACGGCCCGCCGTCCCCCGGCGCCGGTCGGCCTCCCAGAACGGGCAGTGGTCGGTGGCCACGGTCTGGACCCAGCCCCGCGCCAGCCCCTCCCACAGCTCCTCGCGGTGCCACGGGTCGCGCAGCGGCGGCGTGCAGACGAAGTTCTCGCCGCCGGGCCCCTCCAGCACGGCGGCATCGAGGTGCAGGTACTGCGGGCAGGTCTCCGCCTGCAGGGCCACGCCCCGCTCCTGGGCCGCCCGGACCTCCGCCAGGCCCGGCGCCGACGACAGGTGCACGACGTACACGCGGGCGCCGGCGGCCTCGGCGAGCCGTCCCACGCGGTGAACCGCCTCCGCCTCGAGCGCCGCCGGCCGGGTGGCGGCGTGCTCCACGACGCCGGTGCGGCCCTCGGCCAGGGCCCGCCGTCGCAGCGCCTCGATGGCGCCCCCGTTCTCGCAGTGCACGGTGACGAGCCCGCCGTGGCGCGTGGTGGCCCGGAGCACGTCGAACACGACGTCGTCGTCGACCTGCAGCAACTGGGGGTACGCGAGGTACAGCTTGAAGCTGGTGACGCCCCGCTCGACGCATTCGGCGACGACCCCCTCGCCCACGGCCTCGGTGAACGTCATGTGCAGGCCGTAGTCGACCGCCGCGGGCTCGGCGAGGGCCCGCCAGGTGGCCAGGGCGGCGAGTGGATCCTCGCCCCGGTAGGCGGTGACGTAGTCGATGACGGTGGTGGTGCCCCCCACGGCGGCCGCGGCCGTGCCGCTGGCGAAGTCGTCGGACACGTGCACGGCCCCGACCGGCAGGTGCAGGTGGGTGTGGGCGTCGACGCCGCCCGGCACCACCAACCGACCCGGGACGTCGACGACCTCGGCGGCGGGGTCGAACCCGGGCACCGACGACAGGTCCGGACCGACGGCGGCGATGCGGCCGTCGGCCCCGACGAGCACGTCCGCCGGGCGCTCCCCGTCGACGTCGACCACCGTTCCACCGCGCAGCAGAACCACCATCCCAGCCAAGCAGACCCGCCCGCTCCCGGCCGGCGTCACCCCGCGCCCACGCGGCGCGGTGGCCGTCGGCGCGCAAACTGACCAGAATCGCCCTCCGTGAGCGTCGTTGCACCCACCCGACTCGACGATGCCGTGGCCGCCCTGGCCGCCGACCCGTCGCTCACCGTGCTGGCCGGCGGCACCGACCTGATGGTCGCCGTGAACTACGGCCAGGCCCGCCCGGCCGGCGTGCTCAGCCTGCGGCGGGTGCCGGAGCTGCACGACTGGCACGTCGACGGCGAGGGCCGCGACGCGGAGGTCGTCCTGGGGGCCGCCACCAGCTACGCGACCCTGCTGGATCCCGCGCTCGCCGGCCTGCTGCCTGCGCTCGCCCAGGCGTCGCGCACGGTGGGCAGCCCCCAGATCCGCAACACCGGCACCATCGGCGGCAACCTCGGCACCGCATCGCCTGCGGGCGACACGCTCCCGGTCCTGGTGGCGCTCGACGCCACGGTCGAGCTGGCCTCGACGTCGGGCCGCCGGAGCATGCCGGTGGCCGAGTTCGTCACGGGGCCCAAGCTGACGGCGCTGGCGCCGGGCGAGCTGGTGGCGGCGGTCAGGGTGCCGGTGGCCCGCGGCCCCCAGGAGTTCCTCAAGATCGGCGTGCGCAACGCCATGGTCATCGCAGTGGCCAGCTGCGCCCTCGTCCTCGACCTCGAGCGCCGGCGGCTGGCGTGCGCGCTGGGCGCGGTGGGTCCCGTCCCGATCCGCGACCACGAGGCCGAGGCCTGGGCCACGGCCCGCCTCGACTGGGACGCCCGTCCCGACGTCGACCCGACGCTCGCCGACGGGTTCGGCCACCGCATGGCCGCCGCCAGCCGGCCGATCGACGACCATCGAGCCACCGCCGCCTACCGGCGCCACGCCGTCGAGGTGCTGGCCCGTCGGGCGCTGGCGCGGGCGTGGGCGGCGACGTGACCACCACGCCGCCCACCCCCGCGGATCCGGCCCCCGATGCCGATGCGCCCGCCGTCTACCGGCTGACCGTCAACGGCGTCGCCCGCACGGTCGAGGGGACGAAGGCGACCGACAGCCTGCTGCACGTGCTACGGGACCGGCTCGGGCTGCCGGGCGCAAAGAACGCGTGTGAGCAGGGCGAGTGCGGCTCGTGCTCGGTGCTCGTCGACGGCGTGCTCGTGTGCGCCTGCCTGGAGCTGGCCGAGGCGGCCGTCGGCTGCGAGATCACCACCGTCGAGGGGCTGACGCCTGCGGGTGCGGAGCCCGGCGATGCGGCGCTGACCGGCGCCGTCCTCACCGACGTGCAGCGGGCGATGGTCGAGGCCGGGGGCGTCCAGTGCGGCTTCTGCACGCCCGGCTTCGTCGTGGCCATCCACGACCTGCTCGACCGCGTGCCCGACCCGGGCCCGTTCGACGTCCGCGAGGCGCTGGCGGGCAACCTCTGCCGCTGCACCGGCTACGGCCGCATCCTCGCCGCCGTCGAGCGGGTGGTGGCGCTGCGGGGGATCGGGCGATGACGCCGGCGTCCGCGCCCACAGGCGTCGAGGCACCGGCGGCCCCCGACCGGCCGGCGCCGGGTGGGCGTGTCGGCGACAGCCCGATCCGGCCGGACGGAACGCCCAAGGTCCAGGGCCGCTTCGCCTTCGCGTCCGACCTGGAGGCCGACGGCATGCTCTGGGGCCGCACCCTCCGGTCGCCACATCCCTACGCGCGGGTCCGCTCCGTCGACATCGGCCCAGCGCTCGCGATCGCGGGCGTGTCCGCCGTGCTCACCGCCGACGACGTGCCGGGCGCCTCAACCTACGGGTTGATGTCGCCGGACCAGCCGGTGTTCGCCCGGGGCGTGGTCCGGTACATGGGCGAGCCGCTGGCGGCGGTGGCGGCCGACCACCCGGACACCGCCCGGCGGGCCCTGGCGGCGATCGTCGTCGACTACGAGCCGCTCGATCCGCTGGTCGATCCCGCCCTCGCGGCCTCGAAGGACGGGCCTCCGATCCACCCGGACGGCAACGTGATCCGGCACATCCGGGTCGAGCACGGGGACACGGCGGCCAGCGGGGACGTCGTCGTCGAGGGCGTCTACGAGGTCGGCATGCAGGACCAGGCGTTCCTCGGGCCCGAGTCGGGCCTCGCCGTGCCCGACGGCGAGGGCGGCGTCGACCTGTGGGTCGCGACCCAGTGGCTCCACGAGGACCGCGACCAGGTCGCCGCCTGCCTCGGGCTCCCCCAGGACCAGGTGCGGCTGCACCTCGGCGGGGTGGGGGGTGCGTTCGGCGGGCGGGAGGACCTGAGCATGCAGGTGCACGCATGCCTCCTGGCGCTGCGCACGGGCCGCCCCGTGAAGATGAGCTACCTGCGGGACGAGTCGTTCGTCGGCCACGTGCATCGCCACCCCGCCCGGATGCGCTACCGGCACCACGCCACCGCCGCCGGCGACCTGGTCAAGGTCGAGGCCGAGGTGCTGCTCGACGGCGGCGCGTACGCGTCGTCGTCGTGGGCGGTCGTCAGCAACGCCGCGCGCTTCGCCTGCGGGCCCTATCGCGTGCCCAACGCCCTGGTCGACGCCACCGTGGTCCGCACGAACAACCCGCCCTGCGGCGCCATGCGCGGCTTCGGCGCCGTGCAGGTGTGCTTCGGGCACGAGGCGCAGATGGACAAGCTTGCCGCGCGCCTCGGCCTGGATCCCGTCGAGCTGCGGCTCCGAAACGCCCTGGCGACGGGGGACGTGCTGCCGACCGGGCAGCGGGTCACGGGTGCGGCCCCGGTCGCCGAGTGCATCAGGTCCGCGGTCGCCCACCCGCTGCCGCCGGCGATCGGCGATGGGTGGCTCGAGCGACCGGGCGGCGCCGGGCGGACCGCCGATGCGTCGCGCGTCCGCCGCGGCGTGGGCGTGGCCGCGGGCTTCAAGAACGTCATGTACTCCGAGGGCTTCGAGGACGACTCCGAGGCGCGCGTCCGCCTGGCCGGCGGCGTGGCGTCGATCACCTGCGCGGTCGCGGAGGTGGGACAGGGCTTCGTGACCATCGCCTCGCAGATCGCCCGCACGGTGCTGGGCTGTGACGCGGTCGTCGAGCCGGCCGACACCGTGGGCATCGACTCGGCCGGATCGTCGTCGGCGTCGCGCCAGACGTGGATGTCCGGCGGCGCCGTCCTGCGGGCGGCCCACCTGGTGGCCGGCCAGGTTCGTTCGGCGCTGGCCGAGGGCCTCGGCGTGCCGCCGTCGTCGCTCGCGCTGACCGACGATGGGCGGATCGTGGGCGCCGCGCCGGGCGGCGGTCCCGACGCCCTCGACCGCATCGACATGACCGTGGCGGAGGCGGCCGGTGACCGGGCCTTCGAGTCGACGGCGGTGCACCGCCACCGGCGGACCTACCCGCTCGACGAACGGGGACAGGGCGACGCCGACGTCAGCTTCGTCTTCGCCGCCCACCGGGCCGTGGTCGACGTCGACATCGACCTCGGGCTCGTGCGGGTCGTGCAGGTTGCCACCGGCCAGGACGTGGGGAGGGTGCTGCACCCGGCGCAGGTCACCGGCCAGATCGAGGGCGGGATCGCGCAGGGCGTGGGCCTGGCGGTGATGGAGGAGATGGTCGTGGACGGCGGCCTCGTGCTGAACCCGAGCTTCACCGACTACCTCATCCCCACCGTGGCGGACACGCCCGAGGTCCTGGCCACCTGCATCGAGGAGCCCGAGCCCGAGGCCCCGCTCGGGGCCAAGGGCGCCGGCGAGCCGCCGACGATCTCGTCCACCGCGGCGATCGCGGCGGCCATCCGGGCGGCGACCGGCGTGGACGTGACGCGGGTTCCGGTGCGCCCCTGGGACCTGATCTGACCGGCTTGCTACCCGTCCGTCCGCCGCTCGAGTGGGACACGATGCTCGGGTACTTCGCCCTGCGGGCGATTCCCGGCGTCGAGGCGGTGACCGGCGGGACGTACGCCCGCACGGTCGTGGTCGACGGCGTCCCGGGCGTGATCGAGGTGGACCGGGCCGGGGACGACCGGCTGGCGTTGCGGGCCCGCCTGGCGTCCGAGCGCCCGGTGGACGTCGCCCCGCGCGTGCGCCGGATCTTCGGGCTCGACGCCGACCTCGATGCCGCCGGCGAGGCCCTCGGCGGCGACCCGGTGATCGGTCCCCTGCTGGCGGCCCGGCCCGGCCTGCGGGTGCCCGGCGCGTGGGACGGCTTCGAGATCGGCGTGCGCGCCATCGTCGGCCAGCAGGTCACCGTGCCCGGCGCGAGCACGCTCGCCGGCCGGCTCGTGGAGCGGCACGGGATTCGGCTGGCCAGCCCGGCGCCACCGGGGTTGACCCACGCCTTCCCGGCGCCGGCCACGCTGGCGGAGGGCGACCTCGACGGCATCGGCCTGACGCGGGCGCGGGCCGGCGCGATCCGGGCGTTCGCACAGGCGGTGACCGAGGACCGGGTGCGGCTCGACCGGAGCGTCCCGCTCGACGAGCTGGTCGACTCCATCGCCGGGCTGCCGGGCCTCGGTCCCTGGACCGCCCACTACGTGGCCCTGCGGCTCGGCGAGCCCGACGCGTTCCCGGCGTCCGACCTCGGCCTGCGCCGCGCGCTGGCCATCGGCGGCTCCCGGGCGGCCCTCCCCTCGGCCCGCGAGCTCGCGGCCCGCGCCGCCTCCTGGCGCCCGTGGCGGGCGCTGGCGGCGGTCCACCTGTGGTCGAGCGGCCCCGCCGGCGCCCGCCCGGCGTGAGCTGTTCAATCCCCTGTCGAACGGTCACGATGGCGGCGTGAAGATCCAGCCCGACCGCCTGCTGGCGGACATCGAGGCCCTGGCGGCGATCGGCGACACCGGCGACGGCGGGAACTGCCGCCTGGCGCTCACCGACGAGGACGCCGGCGGGCGCGAGCTCGTCGTCGGGTGGATGCGCGCCCTGGGCCTCGACGTGCGCGTCGACCGGATCGGCAACGTGGTGGCCACCCGGGCGGGCGCCGGGGGCGACGGCCGCGTGGGGGGCGACGGTGGCGACGCTGCGGCCCCGGTGATGACGGGGAGCCACATCGACACCGTCGGCACCGGCGGGCGCTACGACGGCACCCTCGGCGTGCTGGCCGGGCTCGAGGTGGTCAGGGCGCTCGACGACGCCGGCATCCGGACGCGGCGACCCGTGTCGGTGGCCTTCTTCACCGACGAGGAGGGCAGCCGGTTCCCGCCCGACATGCTCGGAAGCCTCGTGTACGCAGGCGGCATGCCGCTGGAGGACGCACTCGACATCGTGGCGATCGACGGCGCCGTGCTCGGCGACGAGCTCGAGCGGATCGGCTGGGCGGGCGACGCCGCCGTGCCCGGGCCGCCGCCGCACGCGTACGTCGAGCTGCACATCGAGCAGGGGCCGGTCCTCGAGGAGGCCGGGGTCACCATCGGCGCCGTCACCGGCGTCCAGGGCATCTCCTGGCAGGAGCTGACGGTCACGGGTCAGCCCAACCACGCCGGCACCACCCCCATGCGGCTGCGGCGCGATCCCACCTACGTCGCCGCCGAGACCATCGGGTTCGTGCGCCGGCTGGCCACGGAGCTCGGGGGCCACCAGGTGGGCACGGTCGGCCGGCTCGACCTGCATCCCGACCTGGTGAACGTGGTGGCGGCCCGGGCGACGCTGACGGTCGACCTCCGCAACACCGACGAGGCCGTGCTGGCGGACGCCGAGCGGCGCCTCCGTGACCACGTCGGCGCGCAGGCGTCCGCCGAGGGGTGCGACGTGGCATGGCGCCGGCTGGCGCGCTTCGAGCCCGTCGCCTTCGACCCGGCGGTGATCGACCTGGTGGAGGCCACCGCCGAGCGGCTGGGCCATTCGGTCATGCGGCTGCCCTCGGGCGCCGGCCACGACGCCCAGATGATCGCCCGGATGTGCCCGACGGGCATGGTGTTCGTCCCCAGCCGGGGCGGGGTCAGCCACAACCCGGCCGAGTTCACCGAGCCCGAGCACCTGGAGGCGGGCGCTCAGGTGCTGGCCGAGGTCATGGTCGAGCTGGCGGAGGTGGCGGAGTGATCGCAGGCCAGGTCGCGCCGTGAGCCGGGTCGTCACCGTCGCCGCCGCCCAGCTCGGGCCGATCCAGCGCGACCACACGCGCGCCGACGCCGTCGAACGGCTCCTGGCGCTGCTGCGGGGCGCGGCCGAGCGCGGGGCGGACCTCGCCGTGTTCCCCGAGCTCGCCCTCACCACGTTCTTCCCCCGTTGGTGGTACGAGGACGGCTCCACCGAGCTGGCCGCCTGGTACGAGACCGAGCTGCCGAGCGCGGACACCAAGCCGCTCTGGGACGAGGCCCGCCGCCTTCGGGTCGGCTTCTGCCTCGGGTTCGCGGAGGAAACCTCCGACGGCCGTCGGTTCAACACGTCGGTGCTCGTGGACGCCGGCGGCACCGAGGTCGGCCGCTATCGCAAGATCCACCTGCCGGGCCACCGGGAGCACGAGCCGTGGCGGCGGTTCCAGCACCTCGAGAAGCGCTACTTCGAGACCGGGGACCTCGGCTTCCCCGTTTTCGGGGCGTTCGGCGGCACCGTCGGCATGCTCATCTGCAACGACCGGCGCTGGCCGGAGGCCTACCGCATGCTCGGCCTCCAGGGGGTGGAGCTGGTGTGCATCGGCTACAACACGCCGGTCCACAACCCGCCGGCGCCCGAGCACGACCGCTTCGGGGACTTCCACAACCACCTGGTCATGCAGGCGGGCGCCTACCAGAACGGCACGTTCGTGGTGGGCACGGCCAAGGCAGGGAACGAGGAGGGGATCGAGCACATCGGCGGCTCGTGCGTCATCCACCCGTCGGGCACGGTCATCGCCCAGTGCACGGGGCTGGGCGACGAGCTGGCCGTCGCCGCCTGCGACCTCGACGACTGCACGTCCTACAAGACGACCGTGTTCGACTTCGCCGCGCACCGGCGGCCCGACCAGTACCGGCGGCTCACCGACACCACGTGAACCGGCCTCGCGTGCCTACCGGGGCGGGCGGCCCACGATCCGCTCGAAGTTCACCGGGTCGGTCACACCCTCGGTCGCCAGCAGCAGGACCACGGCCCCGGAGGGCACCGGGAACTCGGACCCGTGCTCGACCCGCAGCGCCAGGAGCCCGCCCAGCGCGGCCGCCCCCGTCTCGCCCACATCGAGCCCGGCGTCGGCCAGGGACCGGACCGCATCGCGGCAGCGATCGTCGCCGATCGTCACGAAGGCCTCGAACCCGGCCGCCACCGTCGGCAGGGCCAGCATCGACGCCATCCCGCAGTTGAGCCCGGCCATGATCGACCGGTGGGGCCCGGGCACCTCCACGACGTGGCCCGCCTCCACGGCGGCGGCGACGCAGGCCGCGGAGTCGGGCTCGACGCCCACGAGGACCGGCCCTTCCCCTGGCTCGAGCCCCGCCCGCAGGCACGATGCGGCCGCCGCGCCGAGCGCCCCGACCCCGAGCGGCACCACCACCAGGTCCGGCGGCGGCGCGTCCAGCGCCGGAAGCTGCTCGTCGAGCTCGGCGAAGATCGTGGCGTAGCCCTCGATCACCCGGCGCGGCGGGTCCTCGTAGCCCGGCCACGAGGTGTCGGAGATGACAAGGTCACGCTCGCCGGCGAGGGCGGCCGACTCGGCCACCGCATCGTCGTACGTGCCCTGCACCACCGTCACCTCGGCGCCCTCCGCGGCGATGCCGGCGATCCGCGCCGGGGCGGTGCCGTCGGGCACCAGGATCGTGGCCGACAGGCCGAGCAGCCTCGCCATCCGCGCCACCGCCCGGCCGTGGTTCCCGTCGGTGGCGGCCACCAGCCGCAGCGGGCCGAGCTGGCGGGCCACCATGTCCGCCAGGTCCGGGAGCGTGTCCCACAGCGGATCGCCCTCCAGCCCGAGCCTCGCGAGGCGATCGCACAGCACGCGGTACGTGGCCCACGAGGCGCCGAGGATCTTGAACGCCGGCAGGCCCATGCGGCTCGACTCGTCCTTGACGAGCACCCTGGCGACTCCCGCGGCCTCCGCCAGGGCCGGCACGTCGTGCACGGGCGTTGGCGCGTACCCGGGCAGCCGGCGGTGGAACGCGAGCACCTCCGGCCCCGGACGGGCGGACGCCGGCAGCGGCCTGGTCCCGCGGTTCACGAGCAGCGACATGTCCGTGGTTCTACCCTGCGCCCACCTTCGAGGACGCAGAGAACCCGGCGGCCCGTAGCGCCGCTCGTGAGGCGTCTCGTGTAGAAACCACGGCGTGCCGGGGCGATCCGACAGCCAGACAGACCACTTTGTGCGCCTGCTGGCCCTCATCGCAGTCCTCGGACTCCTGGGGCGCCTTGTCTACTTGGTGGCGACCCGCCATTGGGAACTCCTCGGGGACGGCTTCGCGTACCACATCGAGGCGGAACGGCTCGCTGACGACCACGTCATCCAAGGACCGCTGCACCCGCCGGCGTGGACGTTCATCGCCGCCATCCCGCCGGCGCTCGGTCTGCGCGCGGTCGAGTATCAACAGATCCTCGGCGCACTGATCGGCACCGCCACTGTGGTGGTCACTGGCCTGGCCGGGCGGATGGCCTTCACCCCCCGGATCGGTCTCGTCGCCGCCGCGCTGGCCGCGCTCTACCCAAACGTGTGGCTGTACGAGCGCGAGGTACTCTCGGAGCCGCTGGCCATGCTGGCCGTGGCAACCTGCATCCTGCTCGTCTACTGGTTCAGAAAGGCGCCGAGCGCCGGGCGGGCCGCCATCCTCGGCGTGCAGGGCGGGTTGATGGCGCTCATACGCTCGGAGCTGATCGTCATCTTCGC
>Ga0081455_10002739_pt1 | contig 20792 bp, 13 predicted proteins | sample TabmetS3T2R1_FD_70207 | JGI IMG/M metagenome (GOLD analysis project Ga0081455, IMG submission 70207) | Tabebuia heterophylla rhizosphere microbial communities from the University of Puerto Rico - S3T2R1 | ecosystem: Host-associated > Plants > Roots > Rhizosphere ...
GCGGCGGCTGCTCACCGACCCGGCCACCGGGGACCTCACCGACCTCGGCAGACACCAGTACAGCCCACCCGCCGCGCTCGCCGACCACGTCCGAGCCCGCGACCGGCACTGCGTCTTCCCCGGCTGCACGGTACCCGCAAGCCGCTGCGACCTCGACCACCGGGTGCCCTACCCACGTGGCGAAACCAGCGCCGACAACCTTGCCGCCCTGTGCCGGCACCACCACCGGCTCAAGCACCAAGGCGGATGGACACTGCGGCGCCGGGCCGACGGGACACACGTGTGGACCAGCCCACAGGAACGGCAGTACCTCAACCCCACCATCCCACTTGCACCACCGGAACCACCACCGCCGCCACCGGAGCCGCCGGCTCCGGTGGTGGCGGACTACGGGCCGCCGCCGTTCTAGGTGGGGGTGTGTTGGGGTGGGCGGAGTAGGCCCTCTTGGACGACTGTGGCTATGTGGCGGCCGTCTGCTGTCCAGAAGCGGCCGGTGGCCAGGCCTCTTGCGCCGGAGGCTGCGGGGCTGGCCGATTCGTACAGGAGCCATTCGTCGGCGCGGAAGTCGCGGTGGAACCACATTGCGTGGTCGAGGCTGGCTCCGGTGATGGCGGGCCAGGAGAGGGCGTGGTGGACCAGGACGGAGTCCAGCAGGGTCATGTCAGAGGCGAAGGCCAGGAGGCAGACGTGCAGCAGGGGTTGGTCGGGGAGGGTTCCGTCGGCGCGCATCCATACCCTGGCCAGGGGCGGGCGGGGGCCCTTTGCCTGCTGCATCCATGGGGGGTCGTCGACGTAGCGCAGGTCGATGGGCCTGGGGGCCAGGGCGTTCTCGCCCAGGACGCCTTCGTACCCGCGCATCAGGTCGCGCATGGTGGGCAGGTCGTGCGGGGGCGGGACCTCGGGCATCGGGCTGCCGTGGTCGACCCCGCTTTCGGCTACGTGGAACGAGGCCGACAGGTTGAAGATGGCGCGGCCGTGCTGGATCGCCACCACCCGCCGGGTCGTGAACGAGCGGCCGTCCCTGATGCGGTCCACTAAGTAGACGATCGGCACCTTCGGGTCGCCGGGGCGCAGGAAGTAGGCGTGCAGGGAGTGGACCGGGCGGTCGGCGGGGACCGTACGGCCGGCCGCGACCAGGGCCTGGCCCGCCACCTGGCCGCCGAAGACGCGCTGTACCCGCACCGATGGGCTCACCCCGCGGAAGATGTCCTCCTCGACCTGCTCCAGGTCCAGCAGGGCAACCAGGCCGTCCAGCACCGCCTGGCTGCCCGGGGCCTCACCGTCCACTGTGGACTTCCGGCGCCACGGCGCCGGGCAGCCTGGGCAGCTCGTCGCCCAGCCGCCACACCCGCAGGGCGTTCGTGCCGCCGGTCACCCCCGGCGGGCTGCCGGCCACGATCACCACCGAATCCCCCACCTGGAAGCGACCCAGCGACAGCAGGATGTCCTGCACCTGCGCCACCATCTCGTCGGTGTGCTCCACGTACGGGGCCAGGAACGTCTCCACCCCCCACGACAGCGCGAGTTGGCTGCGTACCGCCGGCTCGGGGGTGAACGCCAGCAGTGGCAGGCCGGAGTGGAACCTCGCCATCCTGCGGACCGTGTCGCCGCTGACCGTGAAACAGCACAGCGCCTTGGCGCCCAGCGTTTCGCCGACCTCCTTCGCGGCCTTGGAGATGGCACCGCCGGTCGTCCTGGGCGAGCGGCCCAGCTCCGGAACGCCCAGGGGGCCGCACTCGGCGGCGCTGATGATCCTCGACATGGTCCGGACCGACTCGATCGGGTAGCGGCCCACGCTCGTCTCCCCGGACAGCATCAGGGCGTCGGCGCCGTCCAGGACCGCGTTCGCCACATCGGACGCCTCGGCGCGGGTGGGCCTCGCGTTCTCGATCATCGAGTCGAGCATCTGGGTGGCGACGATGACCGGCTTGGCGTTCTCCCTCGCCAGCTGTACCGCGCGCTTCTGCACCAGCGGCACCTGCTCCAGCGGCAACTCGACGCCCAGGTCGCCGCGGGCCACCATGATTGCGTCGAACGACTCGATGATCTCCGGCAGGTTGTGCACCGCCTCCGGGCGCTCCAGCTTGGCGACCAGCGGCAACCGCTCCCCCACCTCGGCCATGATCTCCCGCGCCCGCGCCGCGTCGGAGGGCGAGCGTACGAACGACAGCGCGATCACGTCGACCCGCAGCCCCAGCGCGAACCTCAGGTCGGCGATGTCCTTTTCGGACAGTGCTGGCACCGACATCGCCACGCCCGGCAGGGACAGTCCCTTGTGGTCACTGACCGGCCCGCCCTCCAGCACCAGGCAGCGCACGTCGTTGCCGTCCACGGCCTGGACCTCGAGCATCAGGTTGCCGTCGTCCACCAGCAGCCGGTCGCCCTGCTTCACATCGCGCGGCAGCTCCTTGTACGTCGTGGACACCCGCGCGGCCGTACCCACCACCTCGTCGGTGGTGACCGTGACCTCCTCGCCGACCTGCCACATGACCGGGAGCCCGGGCGCGAAGCGGCCCAGCCTGATCTTCGGCCCCTGCAGGTCGGCCAGCACGCCGACCGCCCGCCCCGAGGCGTCGGAGGCGTCCCGTACGAGCTGGTAGACGCGGGCGTGGTCGTCGTGCGTGCCGTGGCTGAAATTGAGCCGGGCGATGTCCATCCCGGCGTCCACCAGGGCGGTGACCTGCTCCAGCGTGGCGGTGGCCGGCCCCAGTGTGCAGACGATCTTTGCGCGGCGTGGCATGGCGGCCAGCCTAGTGGTAGCAGGTTGCCGCTCCCTTAACCTCGATCGGCCGCGCGGCGCCAGACCCCGAACGGCTGACCTCGACCCGATTCGGCCTGGTCAGCGGGGTTCGCGCGGTTAGGGTGTGTCCGGATAAAGCAGCATCGGGACGGGAATGAGCTACCCCTTCAGGCGCCGCAGGCGTCGACGCGGCCTGGCCGTGTCCATCATCGCGCTGGTGTGGAGCGCCAGCATGCTCGTGCTCGTCGTCTGGCTGTCCCGGCAGGGCGGCGAGCGGGCCGTGCAGTGGGCCACCGTGCTGGGCAGCATGACGGCGCTCGCCGGGTTCACCATCCCGCTGGTCGAACGCGCGCTCTCGCACGCCGGGCGGCAGGTCAACGCCGCCGCCAGCCACGCCGCGCTGCTCGCGCAGGCGGCCGAACAGCTGGCCGACGCCGTACGCGGGCAGTGGCAGGAGGAGGCCAGCACCCGCCGGCTGCAGGACCCGTGGCCGCTGCCGCTGCACTGGGAGGCCGCCGAGGAGGACCTGACCGCCGGGCTGCGCAGCTACGGCGGGTTCGACGCGGTGGGGCTCGGCGACGGGGCCGGGCTCGATGGGGCTGGGTTCGGCGCGGTGGGGCTCGGCGACGCGGTGGGGCTCGGCGACGGGGCTGGGCTCGACCGGGATGGGCTCGACGGGGTTGGGCTCAGCGGGGCGGCGGGGCGGGCGGCGTTGGCTGGGGATCTGGGCCGGATCGTGGAGGTGTACCACCGGCTGCCGCACCGGCGGCTCACCGTGCTCGGGCCGCCGGGCTCCGGCAAGACCGTGGTGGCGATCCGGCTGACGCTGGAGCTGCTGCGCCGCCGGGAGGCGGGTACGCCGGTGCCGGTGCTGTTCCCGATGAGCTCCTGGGATCCCTCGCGCGCCGAGCTGGACGACTGGCTGGCCCAGTATCTCACCGACAACTACCTGCTGGCCGGCGTCGACGACCAGGACGTACCGGCGGTCATGCGCGGGCTGCTGGACCGCGACCTGCTGCTGCCGGTCCTCGACGGCCTGGACGAGGTGCCGCCCGCGCTGCTGGCCCACGGCATCCGCAGCCTCAACCGGCGGCTGCGGGAGAACCAGCCGGTCGTGCTGACCTGCCGCACCGACCCGTACCGCGCCGCGGTCGAGGCGGCCACCACGGTGACCCTCGCCGCCGTGGTCGAGTTGAAGCCGCTCGAACTGCCCACGGTGATCCGCTACCTCGCCGCGACCTCCCCGGGCGGGGCGCGGGCGCGGCGGTGGCGGGAGGTGTTCGACCAGCTGCGCGCCGAGCCGGACGGCGCGCTGGCCACCGTGCTGCGGACGCCGCTGATGGTGACGCTGGCCCGGGCCATCTACGTGGACACCCCGCGCGACCCGCGGGACCTGCTGGACCGCCGGTTCGAGAGCCTGCCGGTGCTGGAGGACCACCTGCTGAGCGAGCTGATCCCGGCGGCGTACCAGGAACTGCCGCACCCGGCCACCACCCGGCCGCCGCCCTGGCACGCCGAGGAGGCCCGCGCGTGGCTCGGGTACCTGGCCGGGAGCACCGGGCGTACGGACCTGGCCTGGTGGCGGCTGGAGGCGAGCGTGCCGCGGGTGGTGGTCGGCGGCATCAGCGCGGTGCTCGGCGGCGCGGTGCTGGCGCTGGCGTTCGGGCCGCTGGCCGGTACGGCCTTCGCGTTCGCGATGACCGTGCTGGCCGCCATCCCCGGCTCCCGGCGCTGGACGCTGGAGCGGCTGCTGGCCGGCCGGGTGGAACGCCAGGTGGCCCGGCTGCCCACCAGCCCGCCGCTACGCCAGGTCGCCGCTGCCGTGCTGGGCCTGGGCGAGCGGGTGCCGATCGCCCGGCGCATCGCGCTGGGCACCGGCCGGGTGCTCGCCCTGGGCGCCGCGATCGCGCAGGGGCTGCTGGTCTACCGGGACACCGCGAACATCTACCGTTCGGTGGCTGCCGGCCTGTCGGTCGGATTGTCGGTCGGTCTGGCGGTCTGCTTCCTGACGATCGCACCGCGGACCACGCCGACCGAGGTGCGGTTCCGGACCCGGCGCGGGCTCGCCGCGTTCGCCCGGCACGTGGCGCTGGGGCTGGCCATCGGCATCGGCGCCGGGCTCGCCGCCGGTACCCTGCTCGGCTCCGCGTTCGGCGTCCTGACCGGGCTGGTCATGGGCCTGTCGTTCGGCGTGGTGGACGGGCTGAACGTCTGGCTGGACGTGTCCACCGACGTGACCAGGGCGCTCAGCCCGCGCTCGACCCGGCGCGCGGAGCGGACCGCGGCGGTCGCCCGCTCGGTCACCCTCGCGCTCACCCTGCTCGCCGCCGTGGCGCTGGCGTACGGCATCGCTTACGGGCCGCGCAGCGCCGCCACGCACGGGCTGGCGTACGCGCTGGGCTTCGGGCTGGCCGACCGGTACATGGGGTTGGCGCAGTCGGTGTGGGGGCGCTACCTGATCGCGAAGGGCTGGCTGGCGCTGGCCGGGCGCATCCCGTGGCGGCTGATGGCGTTCCTGGACGACGCGTACAAGCGCGACGTGCTGCGCCGGGCGGGCGCGACCTACGAGTTCCGGCACGCCCGGCTGCGGGACCACCTGGCGGTGGCACCAGGGTCAGCGGTGGCACCAGGGTCAGGGGCGCAGCGCCAGCGGTAGTCCGTGCCGGATCAGGCGCGCAGGGCCAGGTCGGTCGGGCGCAGCGGGGCCGGCAGCATGGTTTCGCCCATCAGCCACTGGTCGGCCGCGGCGGCGGCGGACCGGCCCTCGGCGATGGCCCAGACGATCAGCGACTGGCCGCGGCCGGCGTCGCCGGCCACGAAGACGCCGGGGACGCTGGACTGCCAGCCGGCATCGCGCGCGATGTTGCCGCGCTGGTCGAAGTCCACGCCCAGCTGCTCGGCCAGGCCCGTGCGCTGCGCGCCGGTGAAGCCCATCGCCAGGAACGCCAGGTCGCAGGGCAGCTCCCGGCTGCTGTCCGGCACCGGCTCGAACCGGCCGCCGGCCATCTTCACCTCGTTCAGCACCAGCGTCGTCACCCGGCCGCCGGTGCCCTCGAACCGTTCGGTGGACACCGCGTACACCCGCTCGCCGCCCTCCTCGTGCGCGGAGGAGACCCGGTAGGTCATCGGGTACGTCGGCCACGGCATGCCGGCGTCGCGCGCGGCCGGCGGGCGGGGCAGGATCTCCAGCTGGGTCACGCTCGCCGCGCCCTGCCGGTGCGCGGTGCCGAGGCAGTCCGCGCCGGTGTCGCCGCCGCCGATGATGACCACGTGCCGGCCCGCGGCGTCGATGGGCGAGCTGGCCAGGTCGCCCTCGCGCACGTGGTTGGACGGGGTGAGGTACTCCATCGCGAAGTGCACCCCGGCCAGCTCCCGGCCGGGCACCGGCAGGTCGCGCGGCATGGTCGCCCCGACGGCCAGCACGATCGCGTCGTGGCGCGCCCGCAACTGCTCGCCGGTGATGTCGGCGCCGACCTCGCAGGAGGTGACGAACTCGGTGCCCTCCTCGCGCATCTGCGCCAGCCGGCGCTCCAGGTGCCGCTTCTCCATCTTGAACTCCGGGATGCCGTACCGCAGCAGCCCCCCGATCCGGTCGGCCCGCTCGTACAGGGTGACCTCGTGGCCGGCCCGGGTGAGCTGCTGCGCCGCGGCCAGCCCCGCCGGTCCGGAGCCGACGACCGCGACCCGCTTGCCGGTACGCCGGGCCGGGGACTGCGCGCGTACCCAGCCCTCGGCGAAGGCCCGGTCCACGATCTCCACCTCGACCTGCTTGATGGTGACCGGGTCCTCGTTGATGCCGAGTACGCAGGCGGTTTCGCACGGCGCCGGGCACAACCTGCCGGTGAACTCGGGGAAGTTGTTGGTCGCGTGCAGCCGCTCGGCCGCCTCGCGCCAGTCGTCCCGGTACACCAGGTCGTTCCACTCCGGGATCAGGTTGCCCAGCGGGCAACCCTGGTGGCAGAACGGGATCCCGCAGTCCATGCAGCGGGCCGCCTGGTGCCGCAGCACGGTCCGGTCGAAGTCCTCGTAGACCTCGCGCCAATCCTGGATGCGTACGTCCACCGGCCGGCGCGCCGGCAGCTCGCGGCCGTACTTCATGAAGCCGGTCGGGTCAGCCACGCGCAGCCTCCATGATGACCTCGTCGGCGTCGCGACCGGCGCGGTTCGCCTCGTCGATCGCGGCGAGCACCCGCTTGTAGTCGCGCGGCATGATCTTGCGGAAGGCGGCGGCGCGCCGGTTCCAGTCGCCGAGCAGCGAGGCCGCGATCCGCGACCCGGTCTCGGTGTAGAACCGCGCCACCAGCTCGCGCAGCCACTCGATGTCCACTGTGGACAGTGGTTCGACGTCCACCATCTCGTGGTTGACCCGCTGCTCGGCCAGGTCCAGCACGTACGCCACCCCGCCGGACATGCCGGCCGCCAGGTTGCGCCCGTGCGGGCCGAGGATGACCACCCGGCCGCCGGTCATGTACTCGCAGCCGTGGTCGCCGACGCCCTCCACCACCGCGGTGGCGCCGGAGTTGCGGACGCAGAACCGCTCCCCCACCACGCCGCGCAGGAAGATCTCGCCGCCGGTCGCGCCGTACCCGATGACGTTGCCGGCAATGATGTTCCGCTCCGCCTCGAACGGCGCGTCCTCATCCGGGCGGACCACCAGCCGGCCGCCGGACAGACCCTTGCCCAGGTAGTCGTTGGCATCGCCGTACAGCCGCAGCGTGATGCCCGGCGGCAGGAACGCGCCCAGCGACTGGCCGGCCGAGCCGCGCAGGGTGACCTCGATGGTGCCGTCCGGCAACCCGGCACCGCCGTACCGCCTGGTCACCTCGGCGCCGAGCATGGTGCCGACGGTGCGGTTGACGTTGCGTACGGGCAGTTCCAGCTTGACGGTGTTGGCGTCCTCCAGCGCGCCCTCGCACAGCTGGATCAGGGTGTTGTCCAGCGCCCTGTCCAGGCCGTGGTCCTGCGGCCGGATCCGCCTGCGGGGCGCACCGTCCGCCAACTCCGGTACGACCAGCAGGGGGGCGAGGTCGAGGCCGGCGGCCTTCCAGTGCTCGACCGCGGCGCGGGTGTCCAGCAGCTCGGCGTGCCCGATGGCCTCGTCCAGGCTGCGGAAACCCAGCTCCGCAAGGTATTCGCGTACCTCCTCGGCCAGGTAGCGGAAGAAGTTCTCGACGAACTCCGGCTGACCGGTGAACTTCTTGCGCAGCTCGGGGTTCTGCGTGGCCACGCCCACCGGGCAGGTGTCCAGGTGGCACACGCGCATCATCACGCAGCCGGAGACCACCAGCGGCGCGGTGGCGAAGCCGTACTCCTCCGCGCCCAGCAGCGCGCCGATCACGACGTCGCGGCCGGTCTTCAGCTGGCCGTCCACCTGCACCACGATCCGGTCCCGCAACCCGTTCAGCAGCAGGGTCTGCTGGGTCTCGGCCAGCCCCAGCTCCCACGGCGCGCCGGCGTGCTTGAGCGAGGTGAGCGGCGCCGCGCCGGTCCCGCCGTCGTGGCCGGAGATGAGCACCACGTCCGCGTGCGCCTTCGACACCCCGGCGGCCACCGTGCCGACGCCCACCTCGGCCACCAACTTGACGTGGATCCGGGCATTGTGGTTGGCGTTCTTCAAGTCGTGGATCAGCTGCGCCAGATCCTCAATAGAGTAGATGTCGTGGTGCGGCGGCGGGCTGATCAGGCCGACCCCGGCGGTGGAGTGCCGGGTGCGGGCCACCCACGGGTACACCTTCTGCCCGGGCAGCTGGCCGCCCTCGCCCGGCTTCGCGCCCTGCGCCATCTTGATCTGGATGTCGTCGGAGTGCACCAGGTACTCGCTGGTTACGCCGAACCGTCCACTTGCGACCTGCTTGATGGCCGAGCGCCGCTCCGGGTCGTACAGGCGGTCCGCGTCCTCGCCGCCCTCGCCGGTGTTCGACTTGCCGCCCAGCCGGTTCATCGCGATGGCCAGCGTCTGGTGCGCCTCGGCGCTGATCGACCCGTACGACATGGCGCCGGTGGAGAAGCGCTTCACGATCGCCTCGACCGGCTCCACCTCGTGCAGCGGCACCGCCGGCCGCACGCCCGTACGCAGCTCGAAAAGCCCTCGCAGCGTGGCGGTGTCGCGGGCCAGGCCGTCCACAGTGGACGTGTACTTCTTGAACACCTCGTACTGGCCGGAGCGGGTGGAGTGCTGGAGCAGGAAGACGGTCTCGGGGTTGAACAGGTGCACCGGCCCCTCGCGCCGCCACTGGTACTCCCCGCCCACCTCCAGCCGGCGGTGCGCCAGCTCGGTCGGGTTCGGCGGGTACGCCCGGCGGTGCCGCGCGGTCACCTCCGCGGCCAGTTCGGCCAGCCCGATGCCGGCCAGCCTGCTGGTGGTCCCGGTGAAGAACTCGGCCACCAGCTCCTCGGACAGGCCGAGCGCCTCGAAGACCTGCGCGCCGGTATAGCTGGCCACCGTGGAGATGCCCATCTTGGACATCACCTTCAGCACGCCCTTGCCGGCGGCCTTGACGTAGTTGCGGATCGCCCGCCGCGGGTCGACCCCGCCCAGCAGCCCGGCCCGGATCATGTCCTCAATGGACTCGAAGGCCAGGTACGGGTTGACCGCGCTGGCGCCGTAGCCGATCAGCAGCGCGACGTGGTGCACCTCGCGGCAGTCGCCGGACTCCACCACCAACCCCACGTGCGTACGGGTCTTCTCCCGTACCAGGTGGTGGTGGACGGCCGCGACCATCAGCAGCGAGGGGATCGGCGCGTGCCGCGCGTCGCCGCCGCGGTCGGACAGCACCAGGATCCGCGCGCCGCCGGCGATCGCCTCGGAAGCCTTGCGGCGTACGTCATCCAGCGCCGCCCGCAGCGCGTCGCCGCCACCGTCCACTTCGTACAGTCCGGAAAGGACGGTGGAGGCGAAGCCCGGCAGGTCGCCGTCGTCGTTGATGTGGATGATCTTGGCCAGCTCGTCGTTGTCGATGACCGGGAACGGCAGGGTGAGCCGGCGGGCGCTGGCCGCGGTGGGGCGCAGCAGGTTGTGCTCGGCGCCGATGGCCTGGCCCAGGCTGGTGACCAGCTCCTCCCGGATCGCGTCCAACGGCGGGTTGGTCACCTGCGCGAACAGCTGGGAGAAGTAGTCGTAGAGCATGCGCGGGCGGCGGGACAGCACCGCGACCGGCGAGTCGGTGCCCATCGAACCGACCGGCTCGGCGCCGGTACGGGCCATCGGCGCCACCAGGATGCGCAGTTCCTCCTCGGTGTAGCCGAAAAGCTGCTGCCGCCGCACCACCGACTCGTGGGTGTAGAGGATGTGCTCGCGGTCGGGCAGCTCCGGCAGGTGCACCAGACCCGCGTGCAACCACTCCGCGTACGGCTGCTCGGCGGCCAGCTCGGCCTTGATCTCGTCGTCCTCGACGATGCGGCCCAGGCTGGTGTCCACCAGGAACATCCGGCCCGGCTGCAACCGGCCCTTGGCCACCACCTGGCTGGGCGGGATGTCCAGAACGCCCACTTCGGAGGCGAGGACGACCAGATCGTCCTCGGTACGCCACCAGCGCGAGGGGCGCAGGCCGTTGCGGTCCAGCACCGCGCCGATCACCGTGCCGTCGGTGAAGGCCACGCAGGCAGGCCCGTCCCACGGCTCCATCAGGCAGGAGTGGAACTGGTAGAACGCCCGGCGCGCCGGGTCCATCTCGGTGTGGTTCTCCCACGCCTCCGGGATCATCATCAGCACCGCGTGCGGCATGCTGCGCCCGCCCAGGTGCAGCAGTTCCAGCACCTCGTCGAAGCTGGCCGAGTCCGAGGCGTCGTCGGCGCAGATCGGGTAGAGCCGCGTCAGGTCGCCGGGGATGAGGTCGCTTTCCAGCAGCGCCTCCCGGGCCCGCATCCAGTTCCGGTTGCCCCGTACGGTGTTGATCTCACCGTTGTGCGCGATGTACCGGTACGGGTGGGCGAGCGGCCAACTGGGGAAGGTGTTCGTGCTGAACCTGCTGTGTACCAGGGCAATCGCGCTCATCAGCCGCTTGTCGCGCAGATCCGGGTAGAACGTGGGCAACTGCCCGGTGGTGAGCATTCCCTTGTACACCAGGGTGCGCGCCGACAGGCTCGGGAAGTACGTCCCGCAGCCGGCCGCCTCGGTGACGTGCTGGGCCCGGCGGCGTACGCAGAAAACCTTGCGTTCCAGGGCCATCCCGGAATCGCCGCCGAGGAAGACCTGGCGGAAGCGCGGCATCACGCTGCGCGCGGTCGGGCCGAGACCCTCGTCGTTGGTGGGCACCTCGCGCCAGCCGAGGACGGTCAGGCCCTCCTCGGCGGCGATGCCCTCGATCAGCTCGACCGCGGCCGCGGCGCCAGCATCGTCGGCCGGCAGGAACGCGGAGCCGACGGCGTAGGCGGGTTCGCCGCGGACCGGCTCAGGCAGCGCGAAGCCGACGACCTCGCGCAGGAACCCGTCCGGCACCTGGATCAGGATGCCGGCCCCGTCACCCGAACTCGGTTCGGCACCGGCGGCGCCGCGGTGTTCGAGGTTGGCCAACGCGGTCAGCCCCTGGGCCACGATGCGGTGCGAGCGGCGGCCGCGGGCATCCACCACGAAGGCGACGCCGCACGAGTCGTGCTCGAAACCTGGGTCGTAGAGCCCCTGGGCAGCCGGAACGGCGGAGAAGTTCATGCTGAGCCTTCCCGTCGCGGTTACTGTTCGATAGGAACGGGACGACGTCGGCCCACTTACAGCGTGCGTAACGACAGCGTACACAGTGTTGCGGGCTGATTTCCTGGGATCGCGCAGTGGTCAAAACCACCCTGCCACCCCAACCCGCGGGCCGCGCGCCGAGGCGGAAGGAGTCGATGGTGACCGACATCTTCCACGCTGTCGGCGCTGGTGACCCGGCGCAGGTCGACGCCCTGTTGCGCGCAGACCGGCGGCACGCCCATGCCCACACCGATGATGGGGTCAGCGTGGTGGTCTGGGCAATGTATGTCGGCCAACCCCGCCTGGCCGTGCTACTCGCGCACGCCAAACGGGACCTGGACGTGTTCGAGTCGGCGGCGATCGGCGCCACCGAGCGGTTGGGCGAACTGCTGGACGACGACGTACGCCGCGCCGGCACGTGGACCACCGACGGGTACACCGCGCTGCACCTGGCCGCCTTCTTCGGGGCCGCCGACGCGGCGCGCCGGCTGGTCACCGCGGGCGCGGATGTGGACGCCGTGGCGCGGAACACGATGCGCAACGCCCCGCTGCACTCGGCCGCGGCGGGTGGTCACCCGGAGTGCGTACGGGTACTGCTGGACGCTGGGGCTGCGGTGGACGTACGGGAACAGGGTGGCTGGACGGCTCTGCATTCCGCCGCCTGCGCGGGTGACGCGGAGTCGGTCGACCTGCTGGTGGCGGCCGGCGCGGACCCGGGGGCCCGCAACGAGGACGGGTACCGGCCCGCGGACCTGGCCACCGGCTCCCTGCGTACCCGGCTGAGCGCATTACCCGCGCGGTAGGGATCACCGGACCAGTCTGTGCGGGGGTGCTGACCGGCGGTTGACGGGCTCAGGACACGCTGGTGCCGATGATCTTGCCGACGCCGAAGGTGACCACGGCGGCGAAGACGCCCAGCAGCATCTGACGCAGGCCGCTGTACCACCACTTGCGGCTGGTGAACCTCGAGGTGATGACGCCCGCGGTGAACAGGCCGGTCGCGGCGCAGATCGCCGCTACCAGCAGGCTGTTCAGGCCGAGCAGGTACGGGAGGACCGGGATCAGCGCGCCCACGGTGAACGAGCCGAGGCTGGAGAAGGCGGCGGTCCACGGTGAGGGCAGGTCGTCGGGGTCGATGCCCAGCTCTTCGCGGGCGTGTACGCGCCACACCTGCTCGGGGTCGCTGGACAGTTGCTCGGCGACGCGGCGGGCGGTTTCGCTGTCCACGCCGCGCTTTTCGTACATCATGGCCAGCTCGTTCAGCTCCGCGCGCGGGCGGGCCTCGATCTCCTCCCGCTCGACCTGGATCTCGGCGCGGGCGAGCTCCGACTGGCTGGCGACCGAGGTGTACTCGCCGGTCGCCATCGAGATCGCACCCGCCACCAGGCCGGCCAACCCGGTCAGTACGACCGTGTGCTGGGCGACATTCCCGCCCGCAACGCCAGCAATGAGCGCAAAGTTGGACACCAGCCCGTCCATCACGCCGAACACCGCCGGCCGCAACCACCCACCGGTCACGTCCCGGTGGCTGTGATGCACCTCCATCGACCCGTCGTCGCCATCACGCGCGCCACTCACCTCGGCCATCACGGCACAGAGGGTACGTCCACCCCCAACTCACCCGCTCCCCGAAGCCCCGGCCCCCCGCCGAAACCGCCCCAACCCCCGCCGAGGCGGCGGCGAAGCCATAGCTGTGTCATCCGCGGATCCTGCCGACTCACCGCTGCCCGCCGCGTCGGAGCTGTCGTCGGCGGCGGCAGCCTCGGCGGTGGCCCTGTCGACCCTCTCGGGCTCGCTGGCCGCTGGGGTCGCCTTCCGTGGGGCCGCCTTCTTGCGGGCGGTACGGCGCGTGGCCGAGGCGGTCGCCGGCTCTTCGGCTGCCTCGGGCTCGCTCGGCTCTCCGGCGGCCTCGGGCTGCGCGGCGGCCTTCGGCGTTTCCGCGGCCTCGGCCGGCTCAGCGCCGTCCGCCAGCCCGGCGGCCACCAGCCCGGCGGCCACCAGCCCGGCGGCCTCCGGCTCGTCGGCGGCCATCCCGCCCACCGGCTCGGGCGCCGTGGGCTCGCTGGCCGCTGGGGTCGCCTTGCGCGGGGCTGCCTTCTTGCGGGCCGCTCGTCGCGTCGCTGGCAGCGGGGTGGCCGGGCTCGTGCCTGGCTCCTCGGCAGACTCGACGGCGGCCTTGGGCTCGCTCGGCTCTTCGGCGGCGCGGGCGGCTCCGGCGACCTCGGCCTCGTCGGCGGCCTTCGTTTCCTCGGCGTCCTGCTCCGCCTCCGCGTCGCTGGCCTCGTCGGCGCTCGCCTTGTCCGCGGCGTCGGCGTCGGCGTCCGCCTTGGCCGTCGCCGCCTTTGCCGGCTCGGCGTCCCCCGCCCGGTCGGCTTCCTCGGTCTCCTCCTCGGCTTCCGCGTCCTCAGCCTCCGCGTCCTCAGCCTTGCCCTCGGCGTCTTCAGCTTCGGGGGGCTCAGCGTGTAGGGCGAGTTCTTCGGGGGTTTCCCTTGGGCCTCGGCGGAGGAGGAAGAACGCCAGGGCGCCGAGGAAGATGATGATGCTGGTCCAGTTGTTGAGGCGTAGGCCGGCGATCTTGTTGGCGTGGTCCACGCGGAGGGCTTCGATCCAGAAGCGGCCGACGGTGTACGCCATGACGTAGAGGGCGAAGGCGCGGCCGCGGCCCAGCTTGAAGATGCGGTCGGCGTAGATCACCAGGATGGCGACGCCCACGTCCCACAGCGATTCGTACAGGAACGTCGGGTGGTAGGCAGCGGCGCCCGGGACCGTACCGTCGCGGCCGGGGTCGATCTTCAGCCCCCACGTCAGGGTCGTGGGCTTCCCGAACAGCTCCTGGTTGAAGTAGTTGCCCCAGCGCCCGATCGCCTGCGCCAGCACGATCCCGGGCGCCACCGCGTCGGCGTACGGCGCGAGCTTGATGCCCGCCCGCCGGCAGCCGATCCACGCGCCCAGCGCGCCGAGCGAGATCGCCCCCCAGATGCCGAGGCCGCCCTTCCACACCTTCAGCGCCTCGACCGGATCCTTCCCGGACCCGAAGTACAGCTCCGGATCGGTGAGGACGTGGTACAGCCGGCCGCCGATCAGGCCGAAGATCACCGCCCAGACCGCGACGTCCATCACCTGACCGGGCTGGCCGCCGCGCGCGACGTACCGCCGCTCGCCGAGCCAGACCGCCACGACGATGCCGGCGATGATGCAGAGCGCGTACGCGCGGAGGGGGAGCGGGCCCAGGTGCCAGACACCCTGGCTGGGGCTCGGTATGTACGCCAAGTGCACGAACTCACCGTACCGAGCCCCGACACCCCGGTGTGTTCGCGGGTTGCACCCATCGAGGTCTGTTCCTTGCGCAACGGCCGCATTACTGTCCGGATATGAATGACGTGACGCGGGCCACAGCGGGGGTCATCGGGGACAGTGAAGGCCGGATTCTGCTGGTTCAGCAGAATCACGGCCACAAACCATGGGGCCTTCCCGGCGCCCACATCGAGCCGGCCGAGCTGCCGCACGAGGCGATCGTGCGCGAGATCCGCCGCGAGACCGGGCTGGAAACGCGGGTGACCGGCCTGCTCGGCATCTACCACCTGACCGGTGGTGTCGACGAGCTGGACGAGCTGCCCGACCTGCTCACCTACGCCTTCCAGTGCGAAGTGGTGAGCGGCGAACCCGTACTGAACCAGTGCCAGCAGGGCCGCATCGGGCACCTGGGCTGGCACGTACCCAGCCTGCCGCCCAACCCGGCCACCGCGACGGCCAGCGCCGTCCTGGATGACCTGCACGCCGGCCGCGTCGGCGTCGTCCAGCACCTGAAGCGCTGAGCGCACCCGCGGCGCGGCCGGCGCCGCACGGACCCACCCCTCAACGCGTACCGATCAACCGACCCAGGTCAACCGCGTCCGCCATGGCCTGGCAGCCGGCGTCGTTGGGGTGCAGGTGGTCGCCGCTGTCGAAGGCCGGCCGCAGCGTGAACGGATCGCCGGCCACCGCGGTGGCCGCGGCGAAGTCCACGACCGCGTCGAAGGCGCCCGAGCCACGGACCCAGGCGTTGACCGCCAGCCACGCCGCCCGCCGCTCCGGGGTGTCCACGAAGGATCCCCCGAACGGGGTAAGGGTCGCGCCGACGATCCGCAGCCCGCGGGCGTGGGTCTGCGCCACCACCTGCTGGTAGCCCGCGATGATGTCGCCCGCGGGCGCGCTGAACCCGATGTCGTTGACGCCCTCGAGCAGGATCACGGTACGCACGCCGGTCTGGGCGAACACGTCCCGGTCCAGCCTGGCCAGTGCCGGTACGCCCCAGAAGTCGCCGTCCGGGCGCGGCTCCAGCACCCGGTTCCCGCCGAGCCCGGCGTTCACCACCGACAGGGTCGCGCCGCGCCGCGCGGCCAGCCGGCGGGCCAGGTCGTCGGGCCAGCGCCGGTTGGCGTTCCCGGTGGTGTTGGCCGTGTCGGTGATGGAGTCGCCCAGCGCCACGACCGACCCGCCCACCCGCGGGTCCGCGGCCACGTCGACGCCGTCGATCAGCAGCCAGCACGGGATGACCCCGAACCCGGCACCGCTCGGCGCCAGCGACTGGTCGCCCGTACCGAGGAAGTTGCCCTGCGCGGTGAACGGGTGCCCGGTCACCGCACCGGTCGGCCCGGGTGTGTACACGCTGACGAGCAGCGTGGACAGCGCCGCCACCCGCAGCGGCACCGGGTCGCTGAGCGCCCGCCCGCCGGCCACGATCGCGACCGCGGGGCTGCCGCCGAAGGTCAGCTCGCGCAGGGTGCCCGGCACCACGTCGGCGCCGCCGCCGGACTGCACCGCCACCGAGGCGTGCGCGACCCGCATGGTGGTCAGCCCGAAGGTGTTGGTCAGCCGCACCCGGACCGCGCTGCCACCGGCGCTGAGGAACACCACGTTCCGGACGGTCTGGTTGGTCAGCCCGGTCGCCGCCGGGCAGGTGGGCAGGAACGGGATGGGTACGCCCACCACCGGGCTCGCCGCCCAGGAGGCGACCCAGTGCTGGACGTGGGCGGGAGCGGGCGCCGGGGTCGCGGCTCCCGCGGTCGAGGAGGTCACCGCGGTGGAGGAGGTCAACAGGACGGTCAGGGCGCATAACGCGCCGGGGACAGGGGTACGCCAGGTCATCGAGCTCACCTTCCGATGCGCTACGCCGCCGCACCGGATCGAACGCCGCGGCCCGCTGACCTGTCAACCGGTCCTCAGCCGGAGTCCCCGGGTGGGCGAAGGGGGCGCAGCCGGGCCCACAGCACGAAGACGGCCGCGAGGACGACCATGGCCAGGCCCGTCCACAGGTTGAGGTTCGTCCCGCCGGACTTGGCGCGCTGGGCGTCGTCGGTGCCCCACAGGCCGATGCCGAGCAGCACCAGGCCGTACACGGCGAACAGGACGGCGATGATCGTACGCAGGTCGAACAGGGTGCTCGCCCGGCTGGGCGGGGCATCGGTTTCGGGTTCGGACACGGCAACCCCCTACCAGAACAGGCCGTACATGACGGCGGTCAGGGCGAGTACGCCGCCGCCGAGCAGGGCGGGCGAGCGGTACCAGCCGCGATCGGCCTCCCCCGCCTGCTCGACCCGTTCGTGCCGCGGCGTGAGGCTCCAGACCAGGCCGCGCAGCTCCTCCTCGGGGCGCGGCGCGGTGGCCAGCGACACCGCGACGCTGACCGCGATGTCCACCACGAACGCCGCGCTCGCGCCGACGAAGGACGCGCCCTGGCCGGCCAGCGAGATCGCCCCGGACCGGGACAGCGCGTCGACCAGGACGGCGGAGGCGGTGCCGGCGATCAGGCCCGTCCACCCGGCCGTACCGGTCATCCGTTTCCAGAACAGCCCGAGCAGGAAGGTGGCGAACAGCGGGGCGTTGAAGAACGAGAACAGCGCCTGGACGTAGTCCATCAGGTTCTGTGAGGTCGAGGCCAGGCTGGCGGTGCCGATGGCGAGTACGCACCCGACGACCGTCACCGTCCGCGCCACCCGCAGGTAGTAGCCGTCCGGCCGGCCCGGGCGTACCCAGTCCTGCCACAGGTCGTAGGTGAAGACCGTGTTGAACGAGCTGACGTTCGCGGCCATGCCGGCCATGAAGGAGGCGAGCAGCCCGGCGATGGCCACGCCCAGCACGCCGTTCGGCAGCACCTCCTTCATCAGCAGCGGAAGCGCGTTGTTGTACGTGACGTCGCTGGTCTGGCCGTCCTTCAGCGCCTGCAGGCCGGGTACGAGGACGGCGGCCACCATGCCGGGGATCACGATCACCAGCGGGATCAGCGCCTTGGGGAAGGCGCCGATCAGCGGCGTACGCCGGGCCGCCGACATGGAGCGGGCGGACAGGGCGCGCTGCACCTCGGCGAAGTTGGTGGTCCAGTAGCCGAAGGAGAGGACGAAGCCGAGACCGAAGACGATGCCGATCACCGACCAGGTGGAGCTGTCGATGCCGGTGAGCTGGCTGCCGGGCCACGCCGAGGTCTGCTCGGCCCCGCCGCGCACCTTGTCGGTCAGCCCGTCCCAGCCGCCGACCCGGTTCAGGCCGGCCACCGTGAGCGGGATCAGCAGCGCCATGATCACGAAGAACTGGAGCACCTCGTTGTAGATCGCCGCGCTCAGCCCGCCGAAGAAGGTGTACGCCAGCACGACCGCGGCCGCGATCGGGATCGCGACCTGGAGTTTCCAGCCCAGCAGCGCCTCGAGCACCAGGCCCAGGGCGTACAGGTTGACCCCGGCGATGAAGACCGAGGCGACGGCGAAGCTGACGGCGTTGACCCGCTGGGTGGTCTTGTTGAAGCGGCGCAGCAGGAACTCCGGCACGCTGCGGACCTTCGAGCCGTAGTAGAACGGCATCATCACCAGGCCGAGGAACACCATCGCCGGGATCGCGCCCACCCAGTAGTAGTGCGCGGTCGGTACGCCGTACTGCGCGCCGTTCGCGGCCATGCCGATCAGTTCCAGCGCGCCGAGGTTGGCGGAGATGAAGGCCAGGCCGGTGACCCAGGCGGGCAGCGCCCGGCCGGACAGCAGGAAGTCGAGGCTGGAGGAGATGGACCGGCGGGCCGCGATGCCGATGGCGAGCACCAGCACGAAGTAGAACGCGACGAGTAAGTAGTCCGCGGCGCTCGGGTGCAGCCGGAGGTCGGTCGCAGCAAGAAGGCTCATGACACCATCCGCTTCCCGAGCGCGACGCTGGCAGGATGGCGCCCATGCGCGCGATCGTCGTGACGGCCCCGGGAGGGCCGGAAGTGCTTGCCGTTTCGGACGTACCGGAGCCGGAGCCGGGCCAGGGTCAGGTGCTGGTACGCCTGGCAGCCAGTGGGATCAACTTCGTCGACGTCTACCAGCGGACCGGTGTGTACCCCGTGCCGACCCCGTTCACTCTCGGCACCGAGGGCGCGGGTGAGGTGGTGAAGCTCGGCCCGGGTGTGACCACGTTCGCGCCCGGCGACCGGGTCGCCTGGTCGATGTGGCTGGGCTCGCACGCCGAGTACGCCGCGGTGCCGGCGGACCGGCTCGTACGCGTGCCCGACGGCGTGAGCGAGGCCGACGCCGCGGCGGTGCTGCTGCAGGGGATGACCGCGCAGTACCTGACCGCGACCACCTACCCGGTGGAGCGCGGCGACTGGGTGCTGGTGCACGCCGCGGCCGGCGGCGCCGGGCTGCTGCTCACCCAGCTGGCCACCGCGCGGGGCGGCCGGGTGGTCGGCACCGTGTCGACGCCGGAGAAGGCGGAGCTGGCCCGGGAGGCCGGCGCCGAGCAGATCGTCATGTACACCGAGGTCCCCGACCTCACCGCCGCGCTGCTGGAGGCCACCGGCGGCGCCCGCTACGCCGTCGCGTACGACGGGGTCGGGCGGGACACCTTTGACCACAGCCTGGCCGTGCTGCGCCCGCGCGGGATGCTCGCCCTGTACGGCGCGGCCAGCGGCCCGGTGCCGCCGCTGGACCTGCAGCGGCTGAACGCGGGCGGCTCGCTGTTCGCGACCCGGCCGAGCCTGGCGCACTACATCGCCGACCGCGCCGAGCTGGACTGGCGGCCGGCGAGGTGTTCGCGGCCCTGGCGACCGGCTCGCTGCGGGTCCGCATCGGCGGCACGTACGCGCTGGAGGAGGCGGCCGAGGCGTACCGGGCGCTGGAGGGTCGGGCGAGCACCGGGAAGCTGTTGCTCACAGTAGGGCGCTGAGCGCTGTTGGTTGACCGTTCAGCGCGCCAGCAGAGGCGAAACTCCGCATAGCGTGATAGACGACACATCGACCCCGTGTCGGGTGGAGGCCGTCATGTCACTGCTGACAGTGCTGGACCGCAAGCACACGATCGCTCCGGCGGGGTACAACCGCTGGCTCATCCCGCCGGCCGCGCTCGCCGTACACCTGTGCATCGGGCAGGCGTACGCGACCAGCGTCTACAAGACCTCGATGGTGAAGCACTTCGCGGTGAGCCAGACCGCGATCGGCATCATCTTCAGCATCGCAATCGTGATGCTGGGGCTGTCCGCGGCGGTCGGCGGTACGTGGGTGGAGCGCAACGGGCCGCGCAAGTCGATGTTCGTCTCGGCCTGCTTCTGGGCCGCCGGCTTCCTGGTCGGCGCGATCGGCATCGGGACCAAGCAGTTGTGGCTGCTCTACCTCGGGTACGGCGTGATCGGCGGCATCGGCCTCGGCATCGGCTACATCTCGCCGGTGTCCACGCTGATCAAGTGGTTCCCGGACCGGCCGGGGCTGGCCACCGGGCTGGCCATCATGGGCTTCGGCGGCGGCGCGCTGATCGCCGGGCCGGCCGAGCGGCAGTTGCTGTCCAACTACGACAGCGCGTACGACCCGGGCAACGCGGCGTCGGTGGCCGGCGGGCACGCGCTGACGCTGCTGTTCGTGACGCTCGGCATCGGCTACTTCCTGATCATGATGGTCGGCGTCGCGAACGTACGGGTGCCTCCGGACGGCTGGCGGCCCGCGGGCTACGACCCGGCGAGCGTGGCGGCCCGGCCGCTGGTCACCGCCGGTCAGGTCTCGGCGGCGAACGCGATCCGCACCCCGCAGTTCTGGCTGCTGTGGACCGTACTGGCCTGCAACGTGACCGCCGGCATCGGCATCCTGGAACAGGCCAGCCCCATGATCCAGGACTTCTTCCGCGGCGCCGGCGGCAAGTCGACGGTCGCGGTCTCGGCCGCCGCCGGCTTCGTCGGCGTGCTGTCGCTGTTCAACATGGCCGGCCGGTTCGTCTGGTCCTCCACCTCGGACTTCCTCGGCCGCAAACCCATGTACGCCGGGTACCTGGGCGGCGGCATCGTCCTGTACCTCCTGCTGGCCACCGTCGGCAAGAACGCGACGGCGCTGTTCGTCCTGCTCGCCGGGCTGATCCTGTCCTTCTACGGCGGCGGCTTCGCCACGGTGCCCGCGTACCT
>Ga0081455_10002740_pt1 | contig 20792 bp, 18 predicted proteins | sample TabmetS3T2R1_FD_70207 | JGI IMG/M metagenome (GOLD analysis project Ga0081455, IMG submission 70207) | Tabebuia heterophylla rhizosphere microbial communities from the University of Puerto Rico - S3T2R1 | ecosystem: Host-associated > Plants > Roots > Rhizosphere ...
CGTCACCGAGTTCCTGAAGAGCCTGCCGCCGTTCTCCCGCGCCTTCCTCTCGCACGTCGCGCCCCAGGTCGGCGTCCGGGAGAGCCGTCGCGTGGTCGGCCGTTACGTGTTGACCCGCGACGACGTGCTCGCCGGCCGCAAGTTCGCGGACGCGGTCGCCCGGGCGAGCTGGCCCATCGAGCTCTGGCAGGAAGGGCGCGAGGGCGCCACATACGAGTTCTTACCGGACGGGAGCTCCTATGACATTCCGCTTCGCTGCCTGCAGGCGCGCGACCTCGACAACCTGTTCGTCGCCGGGCGCTGCATGAGCGCCACGCACGAAGCCCTCGGATCGGCGCGCGTCATCGGCACGTGCCTGGCCACCGGCGAAGCGGTCGGACGGGCGGCCGCACGCCATGCGGAGGCGCGATGAATCTGGTCGATCTGCTCTATGCGTCGGCCCAGCGCTACGCGTCGCGCCGCGCGCTGACCGACGTACGGACGGGCCGCTCGCTGAGCTACGGCCACCTCGAGCGCGAGGCGCAGCGGGTCGCGGACAAGGTCGGTGCGCTCGAGCGCCGGGTCCGCCGGCCGCGGCGCGAACGTGTAGTCCTGGGCGAGCGCGAGATCGAGCTCGCCGAGCTTGAGCGCCGGCAGGCTGTCCTCCGGCTCCATCTCGGCGGTGCTCACGCGCAGATCGGGGTGGAGCATCGCGAGCTTCGCGATCGCGGGCGGCAGGAGCGCCCGGTGGGCGCTCGAGAACGCGGCGCAGCGGACGACGCCGGCGACGCGGGTCGTGGTCGCGGCGATCGCCGCCTCGGCCGCCTCGAGCTCGCGCAGGATGCTCTCGGTGCGCGCCACCAGCTCCTCGCCGGCGGGCGTGAGCTCGACGCCGCGGCGATTGCGGTCGAGCAGCGTCACCCCGAGCTCCCGCTCGAGCCGAGCGACCTGCACCGAAAGGGCGGGCTGCGCCACGTGCAATCGCTCGGCGGCGCGCCGGAAATGCCGCTCCTCGGCGACGGCCAGGAAGTAGTCGAGACGGCGCAGGTTCATGATCGTGATCCGTTATCACCGAGCATCCAAACAATATTGGATTCCGGTAGCCTTGTCCGCTTCCCTGGCGGAATTGAAAGGAGGCCGCCATGACCGCCGTCATCGAGAAGCGCTGGCAGGATCGCCAGTGGATCGCGACCGAAAAGCCCGGGCTGGATTATTCGGCGCTGCGTCCGCACCCGTCGGGTGGCGCAACCTTCTTCCTGCGCTTTGCCTCCGGCGCGGTCGGTGGAGCGCACACCCATCCCGCCGGAGAGGAGCTTTATGTCGTTTCCGGCGATATCACGGTCGGCGGAAAGCGGCTCAAGACGGGCGACTATCTCTACACGCCACCCGATGGCGTGCACGACGCCGTGGCGCACGAGGAGACGGTGCTGCTGCTGCACACGCCCAAGCTGCCGGTCTTCCTGTGAAGACGGTGAACCCGCTCGGCATTGCCGTCGTCAGCGGCCGTGCCCTGGTCGCGCTGCTCTTCATCCTGGGCGGGCTTGCCAAGGCATTGGGACCGCAGCCGTTCCTCGAGCATATGGCGGCATTCGGCGTGCCGTCCTTCTTGCTGCCGGCGGTGATCGTGCTCGAAATCGGAGCCGGGATCGCAGTGCTGATCGGCTGGCGGCTGCGCGAAGCGGCAGGCGCCCTTGCCGGCTTTTGCCTGTTGGCGGCGGTGATCTTCCATCACGACTTTGCCAACAAGGCCGAGCGCACGCTCTTCTTCAAGGATCTCGCGATTGCCGGCGGCTTGCTGGCGATGGCGGCCGCAGCGGAAGCGGGGCGGCGTCGCGCGGCGCCGGCCGCATCGCGGACCTGACCGGGAATCGGCTTCGCTTCCCGCCCCGGTCGGACTTATCCTGCTTGGCGAGTCGTGCCCACAGGCAGGAAGAACAGGCCATGAGCGAGAGCGAGGCGCCGGTCCGCTACATCGATCGTACCCGGCATTACTATCGCGCGCTGGGATACGCGAAGGACTACGTCTGGGCGAGGCACGACGACGTACCTTTTGCCCGCCTCAAGAAGCCGCTTTCTGAATCGCGCCTCGCCTTGATCACGACGGCGAGCCCGGCCGACTTCAAGGGCCTCAAGCAGGTGTGGTCGGGCGAAGTCGATCCGCCGCCACCCACGCTCTACACTTCCAACGTCGCCTGGGACAAGGAATCGACCCATACCGACGATCGCGAGAGTTTCCTGCCGATCGAGGCGGCCTCGGCACTGGCAGGCGAGGGCCTGTTTGCCGGCTTGACCCGGCGCTTCCATGGCGTGCCGACGGAATACAGCCAGCGCAAGACAGTCGAGGAAGATGCACCTCAGGTCCTGGCGCGGCTGCGCGACGATGGTGCGGAGGTGGCACTTCTCTGTCCGCTTTGACCCGTCTGCCACCAGACCGTGAGTCTGGTCGCCCGTCATCTCGAAGCCAACGGCATCCCGACCGTGATCATCGGGTCTGCTCTCGACATCGTCGAGCATTGCGGCGTGCCGCGTTTCCTGTTCACCGACTTCCCGCTCGGCAACCCCTGCGGCCTCCCTTGGGACCGGGACATGCAGAAGGCGATCGTCCGCCAGGCCCTTGGCTTGTTCGAGTCGGCGCACGGTCCGAGGACAACGGTGCGGGCGCCGTTCCGATGGAGGGACGACGATCCCGCCTGGCGCGGCCGTTATGGCCGGGTCGATCCGGCCGAGCGCGAGCGGCTGAAGATGCTGGGCGAAGAGCGTCGGCAGCGGCGGGCGCGCGCCAAATCCGGTGTCACTTCCTGACCAGCGGCTTGTACTTGATGCGATGCGGCTGGTCGGCGTCGGCGCCGAGACGGCGGTGACGGTCGGCTTCGTAGTCCTGGTAGTTGCCCTCGAACCATTCGACGTGGCTGTCGCCTTCGAACGAGAGAATGTGCGTGGCGATGCGGTCGAGAAACCAGCGATCGTGGCTGATGATTACCGCGCAGCCGGCAAAATCGACCAGCGCCTCCTCGAGCGCGCGCAGCGTGTCGACGTCGAGGTCGTTGGTCGGCTCGTCGAGCAGCAGGACGTTGGCGCCACTCTTCAGCATCTTGGCGAGATTGACGCGGTTGCGCTCGCCGCCTGACAGCAGGCCCACCTTCTTCTGCTGGTCGGCGCCCTTGAAGTTGAACGAGCCGCAATAGGCACGGCTCGGGACCTCGCGATTGCCGAGCTTGATGATGTCGAGGCCACCCGACAGCTCCTCCCATACGCTCTTGTTGGGATCGAGTGTCTCGCGGCTCTGGTCGACATAACCGAGCTTCACCGTTGGTCCGACGGAGAAGGTGCCCGAATCGGGCGTCTCCTGGCCGGTGATCATCTTGAACAGCGTGGTCTTGCCCGCGCCATTGGGGCCGATCACGCCGACGATGCCGCCCGGCGGCAGGTTGAAGGAGAGGTTGTCGATCAGCAGCCGATCGCCGAAGCCCTTGGAGATCTTCTCCGCGGTGATGACATGGTCGCCGAGACGCGGCCCGGCCGGGATCACGATCTGCGCCGTGTCGAGCGTCGCCTTCTGCTCCTCCTCGACCATCTGGTTGTAGGCGGCGATGCGGGCCTTGCTCTTGGAGCGCCGCGCCTGCGGGCTTTGGCCCATCCATTCGAGCTCGCGCTGCAAGGTGCGGCGGCGGGTGTCGGCGGCCTTCTCTTCCTGCGCCAGTCGTTGGTCCTTCTGCTTCAGCCAGGACGTGTAGTTGCCTTCCCACGGGATGCCCGCGCCGCGATCGAGCTCCAGGATCCAGCCCGCGACATTGTCGAGGAAGTAGCGGTCGTGGGTGACAGCCACCACCGTGCCGGGGAATTCGCCGAGATGCCGCTCCAGCCAGGCGACCGACTCGGCGTCGAGATGGTTGGTCGGCTCGTCGAGCAGCAGCATGTCGGGCTTGCTGAGCAGCAGCCGGCAGAGCGCGACGCGGCGGCGCTCGCCGCCCGACAGCTTCTCGACATCGGCGTCGCCCGGCGGGCAGCGCAGCGCATCCATCGCGATCTCGACTGTGCGCCCGAGGTCCCAGCCGTTGCCGGCGTCGATCTTCTCCTGCAGCTCGGCCTGTTCGGCGATCAGCTTGTCCATGTCGGCATCGGGGTCGGAGAAGGCGTTCGACACCTCCTCGAAGCGCGCCAGCATCGTGGCCATCTCGCCGGCGCCATCCATGACGTTGCCCAGCACGTCCTTCTTGGCGTCGAGCTTGGGTTCCTGCTCGAGCATACCCACCTTGGCGCCTTCGGCCGCCCAGGCCTCGCCGGTGAAGTTGTCGTCCTGGCCGGACATGACCCTGAGAAGGGTCGATTTGCCGGCGCCGTTCAGGCCCAGCACGCCGATCTTGGCGCCCGGGAAGAAGGAGAGCCAGATATCCTTCAGCACCTGCTTGCCGCCCGGGTAGGCCTTGTTCAGGCCTTTCATGACATAGATGTACTGGTACGCAGCCATGGTGGGCTCCTTGGGGCTCCGGACTGGGACGAGTTGGGAAGGCGAGCCTTGTAGCGACCCGAGGGCCTTGGTTCAATGCGGGCGATGCTCTCGGAACCGGTGGTCCTTGCCCTGTCGTTGGCCTATCTCGGGCTGCTGTTCGCCGTGGCCTATTTCGGGGAACGGCACCAGCGTGCCTGGTCGGCGAACGGCGTCGTCGCGCCTGCGGTCTACGGTCTCTCCTTCGCCATCTACTGCACCTCGTGGACCTTCTATGGTGGCGTGGGCCGGGCGAGTACGGCGGGCTTCGACTACCTGTTGATCTACACCGGCCCTGCACTGGTGGTGACGGTTGGCTTCCCGCTCCTGCGCAAGATGGTGCGGCTTGCCAAGCAGCACAATGTCACCTCGATCGCCGACTTCCTGGCCTCGCGCTACGGCAAGAGCCGCGCGGTCGGCGTCACCGCGACGCTGTTCGCGACCGTGGGCATCCTGCCCTACATCGCGCTGCAGCTTCAGGCGGTCTCATCGTCCTTCGGCGCAATCGTCGATCCGATATTCTGGCCGGGCAGCCAGCTCAGCGTCATTCATACCGACACGGCGCTGATCGTGGCGGCGCTGATGGCGGTGTTCACCATCCTGTTCGGCGTGCGGCACGTGTCGGGGTCCGAGCAGCATCGCGGCATGATGATGGCGATCGCCTTCGAATCGGTGGTGAAGCTGGTGGCGCTCGTCGCGGTCGGTCCGTTCGTGCTGTTTGTCCTGTTCGACGGACCGGCCGATCTGTGGGCGCAGCTCGTCGCCAAGCCGCAGGTGGCCCAACGGGTGCTCCAGGAAGGTTCGCCCATCACCTGGATCGTGACCACGCTGCTCTCGGCCATGGCCTTCCTCTGCCTGCCGCGCCAGTTCCATGTTGCCGCTGTCGAGCATGGGCATGCGGCGAGCCTGCCGACCGCGCGCTGGCTGTTCCCGAGCTATCTCGTCCTGATCAATCTCTTCGTGATCCCGATCGCCGCGGCCGGCCTCCTGTTGTTTGGCCCGCAGTACAATTCAGATCTCTATGTGCTGCGGCTGCCGCTCGAGCATGGCGCCAACTGGCTGTCGGCCTTTGTCTTCGTGGGCGGGCTGTCGGCGGCGACCGCGATGGTGGTCGTCGCCTGCATGGCCTTGTCGGGCATGATCGGCAACGAGCTCGTGATGCCCTATCTGTTGCGCCATCAGATGGTCCAGCGCGGCCAGATGGGGCCACTGGTGGTGTTCGTGCGGCGCGCCGCCGTGGTGCTGATCCTGTTGGCCGCCTATGTCTACGAACGCATCGTGTCGGGTATCCTGCCGCTCGCCTCGATCGGCCTCATCAGCTTCTGCGCCGTCGCCAATTTCGCGCCGGGCCTGGTGCTGGGGCTCTATTGGCGCCGCGCCCATCGCTGGGGCGTTGTGGCGGGACTGATGGGCGGCTTCGTCGTCTGGCTCTACGCGCTCCTGTTGCCGACCCTGCACCAGGAAGCGGGTGGGGCCCAGGAAATGCCACTTCGGGACTGGCTGCCGGCGCCGTTGGACGGCCTCGATCCGGTCGGCCAGGGCTTCGTGGTCGGCATCGTGGTGAACACACTCCTGCTGGCCGGCGTATCGCTCCTGATGCGGGCGCGCGGCGCCGATGCGGAGCAGGCGCATGCCTTCGTGGTTGGCGCCGAACCGGAGGCCGTTTCGCAGACGCCGGCCGATGCGCAGCGCCTCGACGCGCTGCGCGAGCTGCTCACGCGTTTCGTTGGCCTCGATCGCGCTGAGCGTGCGCTGGGGCAGGGACCGCTCTCGATCGAGACGGCGCTGCAGCGCACCGAGCGGGTGCTGTCGGGCACCCTGGGAGCGGCCTCGGCACGCGTCGTTGTCGCCGCCTTCGGCCGGCGTGGCCGGTTGATGCCGCGCAGCGCCCGCGCCCTGATCGACGAGGCGACGGAAGCGATCCGCTACAACTACGAGATCCTGCGCAACACGCTCGACCATGTCGGCATGGGCATTGCTGCCTTTGACCGTCACGGCAACCTCGAAATCTTCAACGATCGCTTCACGACCCTGCTGTCGCTCGATGGCGAAGCGGTCGTGGTCGGCGCCTCGCCGTTGTGGTTTGGCGGCGACCCCGAGACAGTGGCGCTGCTGTGCCGGCCGCAGGCGCCGCAAACGCACGAGATCACGACCCGCGAGGGCAGGGTCGTGGAGCTCCGGCTCGACCCGTTGCCGGGCGGCGGCTTCGTCGCCACCTGCAACGACGTGACGGCGCGTGTGCATACTGCGGAGGCATTGCGCGAAAGCGACCGGCAGCTGCGTCAGGCGGCGGAGACGCTGGAGCAGCGCGTGGTCGAGCGCACCGCCGAGCTCGAGGCGAGCCGCGCCGAAGCCGAGGCGGCGAACCTCGGCAAGACCCGGTTCATCGCCGCTGCAAGCCACGACCTGCTGCAGCCGTTGCATGCGGCGCGGCTCTTCACGGCGGCGATGATGGATCGCGATCCGGGCAACGACCTCGGCGCCAAGATCGATTCCAGCCTGGGATCGGTTGAATCGCTGCTCGATGCGCTGCTCGATATCTCCAAGCTCGATGCTGGCGCCTTCAAGCCCGAGACCCGCAGCTTTGCGCTGCAGCCGATGTTCGACTCGCTCGCAACCGCTTTCGCAGCCGTCGCCGCGCGCCGCGACATCCAGCTCGTCGTTGTGCCCACCCGCGCCTTTGTCGCCACCGACCCCGCCTTCCTGCGCCGCATCCTGCAGAACCTGCTTTCCAATGCACTGCGCTACGGCCGCGCCGAGGGCCGGCCGCAGCGCGTGCTGCTGGGCTGCCGCCGCGAAGGTGGACAGCTGCGCATCGAGGTGAAGGACAATGGCCCGGGAATCGCCTTGGACAAGCAAGGCGTGATCTTCGAGGAATTCGTGCGCCTGCAGCCCGAGGTCGAGGTGGCGCGCGAGGAGCGCGGGCTGGGATTGGGCCTGGCTATCGTCGAGCGCGTGGCGCGCATGCTCGACCTGCCGGTGCGCATCTCCTCCGCACCAGGCCAGGGTTCGACCTTCGCGGTGGTGGTGCCGCGTGCGCCGTCGGTCGAGGCGATACCGGACACGGCGCCTGCAGCGCCGGCTGCGACCGCTTTGGAAGCCGAGAGCTTCGTGCTGTGCATCGACAACGAGGTGCGGGTGCTCGAGGCGATGGCGACGCTGCTGGGCGGTTGGGGCTGCAAGGTGGCAACGGCGACGGACGAGGCCGGGGCGCTCGAACGCGTCGCGGCCGTCGGCCGCTTGCCGGATCTCGTGCTGGCCGATCTTCACCTGGATGATCGCGGTGAGGGCCGGCCGGATGGCCTCGCGGTGATCGAGGCCTTGCGCCGTCGCTGGGAGCGCACCGTGCCCGCGGCGCTGGTCACCGCCGATCGTGAACCGTTGTTGCGGCTAAGGGCGCGGGCGCAGCAGGTCGAGCTTCTGCACAAGCCGGTGAAGCCGGCGGCGCTGCGGGCGTTGCTCAGGATGCGCGAGCGCTCGACGGCCGTTCTGTGAAGCCTATGTCGGCGGCAACGACAGGCCGCGGGCCTCGATGACGGCCTGCGTGCGCGAGCGCACGCCGAGCTTGCGCAGGATCACCGTGACATGCGCTTTGACCGTCGCCTCGCCCACGCCGAGCTTGTAGGCGATCTGCTTGTTCTGGTCGCCCTGGACCATCAGTGCCAACACGCGCCACTGCTGCGGCGTGAGCTGGTTGGCGCGCTGGGCGAAGCTGTCGCTGGCCGATCCGATCTCGGGCGGTGCGATGATCTCACCATCGAGCACGGCGCGCACGACGGCCGCGATCTCCTCCAGTGAGGCCGACTTGTCCACGTACGCCGCGGCGCCGAGGTCGTGGGTGCGCCGCGCCACCGTTGCGTCGCGCGCCGCCGAGACCACGACGATCGGCACGGTCGGCCAGTCCGAGCGCAGAAGCGCGAGGCCGGTCAGGCCGTCCATGCCCGGCATGTCGAGGTCGAGCAGCAGCGCGTCGGTTTCAGGCTGGCGCTCCAGCGCCGCCTGGGCTTCGGCGAGGCTGCCGGCGAGGCCAATAACGGCGCCCGGAAAGCTGTGCGACAGCACTGTCCTCAGGGCATCGCGAACCATTGGATGGTCATCGGCGATCAGGAAGATCCGCGCCGCAGACGAGGAGTCTGTCATTCCGGGTCTTGTTTCCTCCGCTCGATCCAGAGTGAGACGCCAATAGCCAGCGGGTCAACCTACGCCTTCGACCAAAGTCTAGGATCCCACTGATTGTTCTATTCGCATAGCTCATGTAAGCATTAACGCAACAAGAACGAGACGCCGACAATGGCGTCCGGTGCGGGGGAGTGTAAGGAAGGCGCTGTGGCGAGGCCTCCCCTCATTCGTTGTCTGCCGCTGACTGTGTTCGCAAGCGTGGCGTCGGCTCAAAGACTGGGGAGTTATACTCATGGTTGCAGCAACGTTCGGCGAAGGCCGGATCGTTTCCCGGCAGGAGGAACGACGGGTCATCTTCGCGTCGTCCCTTGGCACGGTATTCGAGTGGTACGACTTTTATCTGTACGCGACGTTGGCGCCATTCTTCGCCAACCTGTTCTTTCCGCCGGGTAACGCGACGGCAGCTCTGCTCTCGGCCTTCGTGGCCTATGCGGCGGGCTTCCTCGTCAGACCTTTCGGCGCGCTGGTGTTCGGCCGGTTGGGCGATCTGGTCGGCCGCAAGTACACCTTCCTTATCACCATCCTGTGCATGGGCGGCTCGACCTTTGCCGTCGGCCTGCTGCCGACCTTTTCGGCTGTCGGCTGGCTGGCGCCATCGCTGATGCTGATCCTGCGCCTGATCCAAGGCCTGGCACTCGGTGGCGAATATGGCGGTGCCGCCACCTATGTCGCCGAGCACGCGCCCCGGAACGGCCGTGGCTATGCCACGAGCTGGATCCAGACCACGGCGACCTTGGGCTTCTTCCTGTCGCTCGGCATCATCGCGCTCTGCCGTACCCAGATGGATGCCAAGACCTTCGCCGACTGGGGCTGGCGCATTCCGTTCCTGGTCTCGCTGATCCTCCTGATCTTCTCGGTCTACATTCGCCTCAAGCTGAACGAGTCGCCGCTGTTCCTGCAAATGAAGGAGGAGGGCAAAGGCTCGAAGTCGCCTTTGACCGACAGCTTCTTCCGCTATCCCAACAATCGCTACGTGCTGCTGGCGCTTCTGGGTGCGACCGCGGGTCAAGGTGTCGTCTGGTACACGGGCCAGTTCTACGCGCTGTTCTTCCTCACCATCACCCTGAAGCTCGACTATCTCAACGCCTATGCATTGGTTGGGCTGTCGCTCCTGATCGGCACGCCGATGTTCATCTTCTTCGGCTGGCTGAGTGATCGTATCGGCCGTCTGCGCATCATCCTGGCAGGCTGCCTCATTGCGGCCATCACCTATATCCCGCTGTTCCAGGCGCTGACGCACTATGTCAATCCCGACCTGGAGGCTTTTCAAACCAAGAACAAGATCACGATGACGGTCGATCAGTCGACCTGTGCGTTGCACATATTCGTCGGACCCTGGTCAACTTTCTCGGAATGTGACCGTGCCAAGGATGCGATGACCAAAGCCGGCCTTTCCTTCGAGGAGATCGGCGGAGCGCCCGGCAGCAAACCAGTCATCGCGATCGGTGACAGGAAGATGGAAGGTTTCGACGCCAAGGACGGTCTGCCCAAGCTGAACGCACTCCTGAAAGACGCGGGCTATTCGCCCACGGCCGATCCCAAGAAGGTCAACTGGTTCATGGCCGAGGTGATCCTCGTGATCTTCCTCGTCTACGTGACCATGGTCTATGGCCCGATCGCGGCATTCCTAGTCGAGCTGTTCCCGACCAAGATCCGCTATACCTCGATGTCGCTGCCGTATCATATCGGCAACGGCTGGTTCGGTGGCATGCTGCCCTTGCTGATAATCGCCATCAGCGCGTGGAAGGGCGATATCTATGCCGGCTTCTGGTACCCGATCATCGTTGCCTTGATGACCGTGGTGATCGGCATCTTCTTCCTACGCGACACCAAGGACGTCGACATCACCAAGTAGGTGCTTTCGCGCCTGCGATATCACCGGCGGCCTGCAAGGCCGCCGGTTTTTCATGGGCGAAAGGGCATCGGGAGGCGGGTTTCCCTTTGGGGGCCGAATAAGGCATCCTGACTCATCCCCGAAAGTGTGAGCAGGATCCGTGTATGAACCTCGACGCCGTCGCTATTGGTCGCCATCCACCTGATGACGTGAACGTCGTTATCGAAGTGCCGATCGGTGGCGAGCCCATCAAGTACGAGATGGACAAAGCGGCCGGGACGCTTGTCGTCGACCGGTTCCTCTACACGCCCATGCGCTATCCGGGGAACTATGGCTTCGTGCCTCACACGCTGTCCGACGACGGCGATCCGATCGATGTGCTGATCGCCAACACGCGGCCCATCATTCCGGGGGCGATCATGAATGCCCGTCCGATCGGCGTGCTCAGGATGGAAGATGACGGCGGCGGCGACGAGAAGATCATCGCGGTGCCGACCTCCCGGATCACCCAGCGTTATATCCACGTAAAGAGCTACAGGGATCTGCCGGAGATCACGCGCCAGCAGATCGAGCACTTCTTCGTCCACTACAAGGACCTGGAGCCCGGCAAATGGGTCAAGCTTTTAGGCTGGGGCGACGTCGAGGAGGCGAGCGGCCTGATCGCCGAGGCCATCCAGCGCGCCACGGCACGGCGATCGTGAGCGCGGACCGGGCAACCGTGTGGGAGGCTCGTGATGCCTGAGGCAAGGACATCCGAGCCCAAGCCGCTCGACGGGCGGACGGTGCTCGTCGTCGAGGACAATTCCGAGATCGCGCTGGAGCTGGCCGCGATCTTGGAGGAGGCGGGCGCTGTCGTCGTCGGACCGGTGGCGTCGGTGCAAAGCGCCTACGACCAGATGGCCGACAAGGCCATCGAGACCGCTCTGCTCGATGTCACGCTGCGTAACAACGAGACGGCATTTCCGCTGGCCGATGCATTGGCCGCCCTGCGCATCCCGTTCGTCTTCATCTCGGGTCAGTCGAGCGCGCTCATGCCGCCGCGCTATCGCGACCGCGCCTTCCTCAACAAGCCCTATACGAGCGAAGAGGTAGTCGAGCTGGTCCTGGCCTCATTGAAGTCCGGCACGTCGCTCTGAAGGCGACGGTTGGGCTGTCGCCGTCGTGCCGGGTTGACAAACCACGGATGCAAGAGCGTCAGGCCTCGGTGCATGGACGCTTGCCGGCCAAGGCAATAGCATCACGAGCATTACGGCAATCGACGGGAGGATATCCATGTCACTGGACCTGCTGATTAGCGGCGGCACGGTTGTCGATGGTTCGGGTGGCAAGCGTTTCGCTGCCGATGTCGGCGTCAAGGATGGCCGCGTCGTCCAGATCGGGCGTATCGCCGAGCCGGCGCGGCGCACGGTCGATGCCGACGGCTTGATCGTCTCGCCGGGCTTCATCGACGGCCACACCCATATGGATGCGCAGGTGGCGTGGGATCCGTTGGGAAGTTGCTCGTGCTGGCACGGCGTCACCTCTGTGGTGATGAGCAACTGCGGCTTTGCGTTGGCGCCGTGCAAGCCGGCAGATCGCGACTGGTACGCGCGCTGCCTGTCGGCCGTCGAGGACATCCCGACCGAAGCGATGGCCGCCGGCATCGACTGGAGTTGGGAAACCTTCCCCGACTACATGGCCACGGTCGAGCGCCTGCCCAAGGCGATCAACTACGGCATGTATATCGGCCATTCGGCGCTGCGCATGTACGTCATGGGCAAGCGTGCGCTCGACGAGACGGCGAGCGACGACGACATGCGCCGCATGGCGCTTTTGGTGCAGGAGGCGCTGAAGGCCGGTGCGCTCGGCTTCTCGAGCTCACGCGCCACCACGCATGTCACGCCCGACGACACACCGGTCGCCAGCCGCATCGCCGAGTGGCGGGAGATCGACCGCATCATCGCGGCCATGGCCGAGCTCGATGCCGGCATCTTCCAGATCGGCCCCGACATCGGCAGCGGTCCCGCGCACCGGGCGTTCCTCGGGCGCCTGCGCGAGGTGGCGCTCGCCCACAAGCGCCCGATCATGTTCGGCGTGCTGGCCACCCGCCAGGGCGACGATCCGACGCCATGGCACGACCAGACCCGATACATCGACGACACGGTCGCTGCCGGCGGGCGCATGTTCGGGCAGGGCACGACCCGTTCGATCAACGCGATTTTCTCGCTGAAATCCTATCTGCCGTTCGACGTCCTGCCGGCCTGGAAGCCAATCCGCGCGCTGCCACTTGCGGAGCAGAAGAAACGGCTTGGCGATCCCGCGGTGCGCCGAGAGCTGGTCGCCGCCGAGGCCAAGATGAAGCCACGGGACGCGACCTTCCAGGGCGGCGGCGCGGCAACAACGGATCCACGCAAGCCGGACTATACGAACCTCTTCGCGCTGAAAGGCGTCGATTGGGACGATCCAACGGTCGACCAGCTCGCCAAGGCGCGCGGGCAGCATCCGGTCGAGGTGATGATCGATCTCTGCCTCGCCAACGAGAACCAGATCTACGTCCAGCCGCTGGTGAACGAGTCGCCGCAAGACGTGTTGGGCATTCTGAAGCACGAACGCACACTTGCGACCTTCTCCGATTCAGGTGCGCATGTGTGCCAGGAAATGGGCTCGTCGCTGCAGACGCATTTCCTGAGCTACTGGGTGCGCAAGCATCGCGCGTTCACACTGGAGCAGGCGATCAGGAAGCTGACGCACGACAACGCTCGTGCCTGGGAGCTACCCGATAGGGGCCTCGTCAGAGAAGGCTACAGGGCGGACCTGGTGCTGTTCGAGGAGGATCGTATCCGGCCCTGCCTGCCGACAGTCGAGAAGGACCTGCCTGGCGGTGCACGGCGACTGGTCCAGAAAGCGGAGGGCATTCGCGCCACCGTCGTCAACGGCTCGATGGCTTTCGAGAACGGCGAGGCCACCGGCGCCTTCGCCGGCGAAGTGCTGAAGGGGCGGCTTGCGTCTTAACCGGCGAGGTTCGTGATGGCCAAAAGGACGGTCATTCGAGGCGCGCAGGTTGTCACTATGGACGAGGCGCTGGGTGACTTCCGTTCCGCCGACATCTTGATCGAGAACGGCGCGATCGTCGCCGTCGGACCATCGCTCGACAGCACGGACGCCGAGGTGATCGAAGGCACCGGCATGATTGCGCTGCCGGGCATCATCGATGCCCACACCTGCCTGTGGCAGACCGTGCTGCGCGGCTATGTGCCCGACCTCTGGCCGGGTGCCTACTATTCGGCATTCCTGCCCTTGCGACAGCGTTTCACTGCCGAGGATAATTTCCATTCCGCCTATGTCGGCGGTTTCGAGATGCTGTCCTACGGCACGACGACCGTCGTCGACTACTGCCATGACATTCGCGGTTCCGGCTATGCCGACGCCTCGATCGAGGCCTTGCGCACGACTGGCATCCGGCACCTGTTCACCCATTCCTTCATGAGCGTCAGCCCGGACGATTTCCTGGGATCAAGTGATCGTTTTGACGAGGCGCGGCGTGTCTATGACAAGTTCCATGATCCTGCCGGTCTCACGACCATCGGATTCGGCGCCGACTCCATCGGCGCGCCGGGACTGGAGAAGCAAGTCGCTTTCGCGCGGGCCTTGAAGGCGCCGAGCTGTATCCATGTGAACGAGACAGGCACCATCGATCGCCTCCATTCGATGGACCTGCTCGGGCCGGATCTCCTGGTCATCCACGGCAACTTGATCACCAATGCAGAGCTCGAGTTGATGGCCAAGGCTCGCATGCCGATCTGCTTTACGCCCACCGCCGACGTGCAGGGAACGCCGGCCGACGTTGTCCGGCGCGCCATGGATCGCGGTGTCGACGTCGTGTTCGGCTGCGATATCCCTTGCTCAGTTGCGTCGGACACGATCGGGCAGTTGCGCGTGATGTGCAACGTTCAGGGCTTTCTCGACGGAGCGATGGAGCGCAGCTTCTCCAGTGTTGTTGGCCGGCGGCCTCAGGTTCGGCCAGGCCTGCCCCTGCTGACGCCGCGCCGGCTGATCGAGACCGCGACCATTGTGGCGGCACGGGTGCTGGGTCTCGACGACCGGATCGGCTCGCTGTCGCCAGGCAAGCGTGCGGACATTGTCTTGATTCGCAAAGGGCCGTTTGGCGATTCGGTCGTCGATGACGCTTGCGCCCATGTCCTTCTCCAGACGAGCCCACGCGACGTCGACACGGTCATGGTCGATGGCGAGGTTCGCATGCGGGCCGGCTCGCTGGTCGGTTTCGATCGCGAAAAAGCCGACGCGATGATCCGTTTGTCCCGTCAGCGCATTTTGGGCTGAGCCTCCTGTCCTCACAGGGCCTGTCGTTAGCGCGGGAAGGTCTACCGTCGACGTTCTGATGTTGTAGTCTTGTGGCCGTATGAACCGGCCGCGTCCTTCTGCTTCACGGGTTCTGACGCCTGCACTGGCGGCTCTCAGATCCGTGATCGTGACGCCGCGGTCCACGGTCAGCGAGTCGCGCTGGCGAACGATGGTCCGGCGTGGCCTTCCGGTGATCGGCGTCGCGTTGGTTATTGCGCTGATCGCCGCCATCTCCTTCTTCATATATGAGCGCAATCGAAGCGGCGCGATTGCCTTGTCCAACGATCTGATCACCGCCATTGATCGGCGGGTCAGCGTGCAGATGCGTGCCTATCTCTCGCCGGCCGAGCAGTTCCTCGATCTCGCGGGCAACGTGTCGGGCGCGCGTGGCGTTTTCGAGGGTGGCAAGCCGACCGAGGAATTCGTCTTGCATGCCCTGCCCAAGATCGGCCCGGTCACCGCTTTCAGCTACGCCGATCCCGAGGGCAATTTCCTGTTCGTGGTGAAGAACTCGCTGGGCGGTTACGATACCAAGACCGTCGACCGACGCGGCGGCGGCCATCCTCACGTGACGTGGGTGCGCCGCGACGCCCAGGGAAACATCAGGGAAACCGGTGAAGATCCGAACGACACGTTCGATCCGCGCGAGCGGCCCTGGTACAAGGGCGCCGAGGCATCGCATCAGGCTTTCTGGACCGACACCTACAATTTCTTCACCGTTCACAAGCCGGGCATCACGCTTGGCATGCCGCGTTACGATGACAAGGGCGAGCTCAAGGCGGTGTTGGGTGTCGACATCGAACTCGCCACACTCTGCGCCTTCCTGCAGCAGCTCAGCATCGGCGTCAGCGGCCGCGCGCTGGTGATCGACCACAACAGCCGCATCATCGCCTATCCCAGCGACAACTGGCTGCCGGCCGATCGACCCGATGTCATGGCGCCGCTCCTCGACCAGCTTAACGATCCCGTCCTGACGCGTGTCTACAATCGGCTGAGGATCGAAGGATACGGCAACAAGATCATCGATTTCGGCGATCGTCGCATCATCGTTTCGTCCGAGCCGATCAGCCTTCTCACCCAGCGCGAGTGGGTGGTGCTGATCGTCGTGCCGGAGGCCGATTTCGTCGGCTTCGTTGCATCGAGCGGCCGGGTGGCGCTCGCCATGTCGGCCGTGGTGGTGCTGATCGTGGCGATCCTGACGGCGCTGCTCGCCTGGCGCAGCCTTTATGCCGAACGCCGTGCAGCGGCAGCGGCGGCCCGACAGCAAGCGCTGGAAACCCGTACCCGTGTCTTCACGGAACTCGCTCGGCAATCGACTGCAACAGATGATCAGACCAGCGACGTTGGTCTGCAGTCGGCCACCGAGAATGCGGCAGCCGCTTCCCAGGCCAAGCGCGTGGCAATCTGGAAGTTGAGCGCCGACGGCCGCACGCTGCGCTGCACCGATTGCTTTGACCGCGTCTCGGATGATCATACCTCCGGCCTTGAGCTGCATCGCGACGAATTGCCAAACCTGTTTGCCGAACTCGACAAAGGTGCGCCCATCGACACCAACCGGGCCGGCCGCGACCGACGCACGACTGAGCTATCCGCCCTCTATCTTGGACCGCTCGAGATCGACGACGTATATCTCGCACCCGTCATGTCGGGCGGCCGGCCGGTCGGCATGCTGTCGGTGGAGGAACCGCGCCGTGGCGATCGTGGGGCAGGCTTGGCCACCTTCTGCGATGCTTTGGCGAGCCTGCTCGCGCTGCGTTTCGCGGCTTCCGCCGCGCCACCTTCTCCTGTTCCTCGGCAGATGGCCACGCCGCAGCCAACGGCGACGATTGCCATGCCGATCAAAACGGCTGCCGAACGGACGACGCAACGCCAGACCCGTCTCGAGCGCACCTTGCTGCAGAACAATGCGCCATTCGACAAGCTGGGCGAGAGCCTGATCGACAAAGCCGCGATCGGTGTCGTCAAACTGCCGGAGTGGACGTCGGTGGCCCAGCGTCCAGCCGATGGCGGCCCCCGCACGACCATGGACAGTCTCGTGCAGGAAATCCGCGGCATCGTCGAACAGAGCGGCATCAGCTACGCAGCCCTGCTCGACGATCAGATCATATTGGCTGCCTTTTCGACCGACGCCATTGCCGCAGACGCGCATACCGTGGCTCAAGTTGCCCTCGATCTGCGTGACCGCTTGCTGAGCCTCGAGGAGAAATGGGATCTGAGTCTTGACTGCCGACTCGCCATCGATGTCGGCTCGGTCATGACCTCGACCGTCGGCACCGACCCGCCGAGTCGAAACCTGTGGGGTGGTGCGGTGAGCGTTGCCCGCGTTCTAGCGGCAAGCGCGGGTCGGCGCTCGATCGCAGCTTCCGAGGCGGCCTACGACCTGCTGTCCGATGATTTCCTGTTCCGCTCGCGGGGCAGCTACTTTCTGCCCGAGACCGGCATGATGCGCACCTTTGTCCTGGTCGGCCGCATATGATCGCCGCACGCCTTGACCGGCTGATGCCGTCGCGCGCCGGCTTGCGGCAACGGTTCCAGAACATGCTGACGGTCATCGGCGGCGCCACAATCACGGGCGTGAACGGGATCCTGCTGTTCGCCTCACTTGCTGCGACGGTGACGGTGGCTGGCCTGCGGCGCGGCGTGTGGCGGGCGCCGGTGCGGGCCGAATTCAACCGGGCACTACGCGGTATCGCGGTACGCTCGATCGGTACCGCTGTTGCCACCGGCGTACTGGTTGGTTTCGCGCTGGTGTCGCAAGCGGTCTATTGGCTGGCCGTGACCGGGCAGACCGGCCTGGTTGGACCCATCATCGTCATATTGCTGGTCCGCGAGATCGTGCCCATCCTGGTCGGGCTGATCATCTTCGGACGCAGCGGTACGGCCACACTGATCGAGCTCGGAGAGGCACAGACGCGCGGATGGCTGCGCCTGTTCGAGATGCAGGGCCTCGATCCGCTGGTCCTGCTGGTGCTGCCGCGGGTGCTCGGTTTCGGAATCGGCGCCTTCTGCCTCGCCACCGTCCTGCTGCTGTCGACGCTGCTGTCGGGTTACCTGGTCGCGGACATGCTGGGCCTGGTTTCGTATTCGATTTGGGATTTCGGCGACATGGTGCTGCGCGCCATGACCATTTCCGATTTTGTCGTTCCGCCGCTCAAGTGCATGATCATTGGCACACTGGTCGCGCTCGTATGTTGTGCCACCGGTCTCGGACGGCACGATGAGGCCGATGAACTGCAGCGCCTCGTACCCCGCGGTTTCGTCCGGTCGGCCTTTGCCATCCTGCTGGTCAACGGCCTCTTCGATCTGGTGGCGTGATGGCGATTGCACCGCGTGCCCGCTCCGTTCTGTCGCTGCGCGGCGTGACTTTTAGCGAGCGCCATCGTTCGGCTGCGCCGGCCCTTCTTGAACTTGAACTGGCACGCGGCGAGGCGGTCCTGGTCGAGGTCGCTGATGGCGCCGACAGGTCATCCCTGATCGACCTTTGCCTCGGCCTCGCTGATCCGCTCGACGGCGAGGTCGCTTTCCTGGGTGAAGCCTGGCGCCGGCTCGCACCGCGCGAGAGGCTCGGTCGTCGTCGCAGGGTTGGCATGGTCGGCAGCGTCGAGGTATGGCCGGCGCATATCGGCATCGCCGAAGCGATCCTGCTGCCGCGGCTCTATCACACCAACCAGCCGCAAACAGAGGTGGTGGCCGATGCCACGGCGCTTGCCCGACATTTCGGCATGCCCGGCCTGCCCGCCGAGCGGTTCGGGACGACACCTGTGCGCACGCTGGTGCGGGCCGCCTGTGTCAGGGGGTTCCTCGGTACACCGGAACTGGTCGTGATCGAGGGCGAGACGCTCGATGACAGCGCCGAACTTGCGGTGCCGATGGCGCAAGCGATCGCGGTGGCGCAGGATCGCGGCGGCGCGGTGCTGTGGATCACCGAAGACCTGACGGCCGCCGCGGCGCGCTTCGTGCGGGCCGACCGTTTGTTCCGGCTCGGCGACCACGGATTGACGGCGGTGCGGAGGCCGCGATGAAACGTTCGATTTTCGGCGTTTACCAGTTTGACCGGCTCGTCGGCGCGGTGGTGCTGGTATGCGTTGGCCTGTTTGCCGCAGCTCTTGTGAATGCTGGCCTGCTGAAGAACTGGTTCCAGCCTTCCTTTACCTTGCGCATCATCCTTCCCGATTCGGGCGTGTCGGGGCTGGCACCTGGCGCTGAGGTACAGGTGCTGGGCACGCGTGCCGGTGAGGTGCGTCGCATCGTCATCGATCCCAGCCAGCACATGTACGCGTCCGCCCGGATTGACGACCAGATGCGGCTGTTCATCCGCCGGGATTCGGCGGTCACCATCCGTCGCCAGTTTGGTGTCGCGGGCGCGGCCTATATCGATATTGCTCGTGGCGCCGGTCCCGAGCTCGACTGGAACTATGCGGTGATCGCCGCCAAGACCGATCAGGCACCGACCGATGCGATTGGACAGCTGGTCGATGATCTGCGGGGCAAGCTGCCACCATTGCTGGATGGCGTGCAGCGTGCCGTGACGGCGTTCACCGCCGTAGCGGACCGGGCGGTCGACCCCAAGGGTCCGCTCGAGCAGACGCTGAGCTCGGCCGCCAACATCGTCCAGAAGGTCGAGAATGGCGAAGGTCCTGCGGGCCGGCTGATCGGGGATCGGAAAATGGCGGCCGATCTCGAGGCCAGCCTTACGAGCGTGCGCGAGCTTGCCCGGCAGCTCGAGCGCACGTCCAAGGATCCGCGCATTGGCCAGATTGTCCAGAAGACCGATGCTTCACTGGCGTCGCTGCAGGTCACCTTGCGCAACGTCGCAGCGGCAAGTCCGCAGATCACAGAGAACGTGGCATCGACGACCGATACCTTGCCCGCGACCCTCCTGCAGGCGCAGCTCGCGGCGCGGCAGCTCGAGCTGCTGCTGGGCCAGTTGCGCCATCACTGGCTGCTCGGTGGCAGCTCCGACCAGACCTCGCCTGCGCTGCGCCGCGCCCCCGCGAGCGAGGTGCGCCCGTGAGCGAGGTTCACACGTGAGACGACCCTCCTGCCAGATTACCGCGATGGCCGTGCTTGTCGCCTCGAGCGCGCTTGTCGGCTGTGGCGGCAAGGCGAAGGATGGGCCGCCCGTCGACGCGAAGCTCGAACAGGCTAATACGGCGGGCACGCAGGCATTGTCCGTGGACCTTCCTGCCGTGGCGGTGCGCCAGTACAAGCTCGCCCTCGCGCGCGCCTACGAGCGTGACGATTCAGCTGCCATCGGCGATGTTGGCAGCAATCTCGCGCTGGCCCAGATGCGCGCCGGCGATTCCAAGGCGGCACTTGCCACGATACGAGAGACGCGCACCGAGCTCGACCGTCGTCATGCCGAGGTTCCGCCAGAGCTGATCCTCGTTCAGGCGGCGGCGTCTTATCGCAATGGCGATGCTGCGGGTGCGGAAAGCGCTGCCACGGAAGCGCTGGACCGCGCACCCGCCGGCTCCGATGTCGCGCGCCGCGCCTGGTTCATCCGGGGCATGGTTGCGGCCGAGCGGGGTGATGGCGCTACTCTTTCGAAGGCGATCGCTGCTCTTCCACCGGCCACCAAACAGAGTGCGCAGGATGGCGACCGTTCCGAGCTCCTCGGCCGCGCAGCCCTGTTGGACGGCCGTGCCTCGGAGGCACAGGCCGCATTCGAGCGGGCGGCCGATGAACGTCGCGAGACTCTCGATTATCGAGGCATGGCTCGTGATCTGGCGTTGGCGGGCGAGGCTGCGCTCAAGGCGGGCCGTACCGGCGATGCGGCCGCTTTTTACCTGCGCGCTGGTCACAGCACTTTGCTGCAAGGGGACAAGCCGGCTGCCCGGATGTTGCTCAAGCGCGCCGAAGATCTGGCGCGTGCAAGCGGCGACAGCCGCACGGCCGGCGAGGCGGCAAGATTGCGCCAATCGTCGTGACTCGCCGGCGTTCGAGCGCGCCACCTATTGGCGAGAGAGCATT
>Ga0081455_10002741_pt1 | contig 20790 bp, 22 predicted proteins | sample TabmetS3T2R1_FD_70207 | JGI IMG/M metagenome (GOLD analysis project Ga0081455, IMG submission 70207) | Tabebuia heterophylla rhizosphere microbial communities from the University of Puerto Rico - S3T2R1 | ecosystem: Host-associated > Plants > Roots > Rhizosphere ...
GTGGGGAGCCAAGGATCCGGCGCCTCTCGCAGAGCGCGTCCACTACGTGGGTCACCTCGACGGGTTGAAGTCCGCGCTGACCGCTCGCGAAAACCTCCAATTCGGTCTGACACTTTCAGGGCAGGCCCGGCTGCCCCCTCGGGAGGCGCTCGACCGCGTCGAGCTCGCCCACGTTGTCGACCTGCCGGTCGGCTATCTTTCGGCAGGTCAGCGCCGCCGCGTCGCCTTGGCCCGGCTCCTGGTCGCTGACCGCCCTCTATGGCTGCTCGATGAGCCATTGACCGCACTCGACCGGGCCGCACGTGTCATGCTGAAGGGTATTGTGGCCGATCATCTTGGACGCGGCGGCTTGGTGCTTGCGGCGACGCACGAACCCCTCGGTCTGCCAGGGACCCTCGAACTGAGGCTTGAGGCGCAATGAGGGCAGTGCCTTGGCGCCCTACCCGCCTGCTCCGCTTCCATGCGCCCCGGAGCGAGAAACAAGGCCGGGCCGATCCTTTTCTTCAAGGGAGACGGTCACGCCGCTATGGCGGCGGCGGATGGAGCGCCATGACAGATACTCTTCTTGCCGTCTTTTACCGCGATCTCGTGCTATCGCGCCGCATCGGCGGCGGAGGGTCTCTCGCGATAATCTTCTTCCTCGGTCTCGTCACGATCGTGCCCTTCGCGATCGGACCCGACTTGAACCTGCTATCGCGAATCGGTCCGGCCATCCTGTGGCTCGGAGCATTCCTGGCGACCCTGCTAGGCCTTGACCGGTTGTTCCAAGCCGACCACGAGGATGGTTCGCTGGACCAGATGCTTCTGTCACCGGCGCCTCTAGAACTCGTTGTCCTGGTAAAGTGCCTAGCCCACTGGTGCGTCACGGGGCTGCCGCTGGTGATCCTCTCTCCCCTGTTCGGCCTGATGTTGGCCCTGGATGGCCCGGCGCTCGGGGGAGTGACCGCGAGCCTGCTAGTAGGCACACCAGCTTTAACTTTTCTGGGCGCGATCGGCGCAGCCCTTACCGTCACGTTGCGACGCGGCGGCCTTCTGCTCTCGATTCTCGTCGTACCGCTGGCGGTGCCAGTGATGATCTTTAGCGTCTCGGCGGCCTCGGCGGCGGCGAGTGGCACGGTGTCATTCCTAACGCCCTTTCTGATCCTATGCGCGCTTGGTCTCGCGTCCTTCGCGCTCGCCCCGATCGCTGCAGCTGCCGCGCTTCGCGGGGCGGGGGAATAAAGGATACAAGCGATGGAAATAAGTTCGTTCCGAAGCGGATCATATCGGTGAAACGGCTCCAATATGTAGACTATCTGCGGCGCGATTGACTAACGGCGCCGTTTCGAGTCGAGGCTTGAAGCGAAGAGGTGAAATGCCTCGGCACGTGCATCTCGCAAGATAAGACGATCCGACTAATGCCAAAATCACTCAGAGGGAATATCGGCGTTCAATACCGACGCCAGCCGGTCGCACTCGGCTTGGCTCAGCGGATCAGGCGGCGGGGACTGCCTGCGGCGGCGCAGTCCGAGAAGAAGCGGGATCGCGCCTGCCGCAAACAGGAGGGCCGGCGTGCCCCAGAGTAGGGCGGTTTCCCAGTCGAATGGCGGTTTCAACAGGATGAAATTTCCATAGCGGCGCACCAGGAAATCGCGCACCTGCGCGTCGCTGTCGCCCGCCTTCAGACGTTCGCGAACCAGTAGCCGGAGATCCCGCGCAAGCTCCGCGTTCGAATCGTCGATCGACTGATTCTGACAGACAAGACAGCGCAACCCAACGGAAATTTCCCGCGCGCGCGCTTCGAGCTTTGAATCGGCTAGGATCTCGTCGGGCTGCACCGCGCTCGCCAGACCGGGCGCGAGCCCCGCGAACAAGACCAAAAGAACGAAGAAGCGACGGAGCGCGGTCATTCTGCCGGCTGCGGCGCTACAGGATCGCCAGAGAGGCGGCCGTGAATGGCGCGACGCGCAAAGCCGATCCTGAGACGCCGATCGGACAACGACACAATTCCTCCGATCGCCATCACGATCGCGCCAATCCAGATTGTCGTAACGAGCGGCTTCCAGAACATGCGGGCATCGATCGAACCACCCGGGTGCTGGTCCCCGAGCGAGATGTAGACCTGCCCGAAACCTAGGGTCACGATGCCGGCTTCCGTAATCGTAGTCTGGCGCACCGGAAACGTGCGCTTGGCCGGTTCAATCGTCGTCACCGTCGACCCATCCTGGCTGATAATCGCACGGACCCCTATTTCGGAATAGTTGGGGCCCTGTCGCTCCTCAAGCTTGACTATGGTGACTTGATAGGGTCCGAGATCGACCGTCTGTCCCGGCTTGACCGCCGCAATCCGCTCCACGCCCCAACCGGTTGCGGCGAGTCCCAACAATGTCACGCCGAGCCCCGCGTGGGCGATAGCCGTGCCCCAAGCCGAACGCGGAAGCCCAGTCGCGCGGGCCAAAGTCGTCCGCCAGGCCTGCCCTTTGCCCCAGATCCGCGACACTAGTTCGCTGGACGATCCGAGGATCAGATAGACCGCCAAGCCCACACCTATCGGGGCGAGGACCGGGCCGCCACGCTGGGCCGCCGCCAGAACTAGTGAAAGGGCCACGCCCGCCACCGCCGCAACCATCACCCGTTGCGCTGCGCCCAGAAAGTCGCCGCGCTTCCAGGCAAGCGACTGGCCGATCGGCATTAGTAGCAGGATGGGGATAACCAACGGGCCGAAGGTCAGATTGAAAAAAGGCGCGCCGACGGAGATCTTGTCGCCGGTCAAGGTCTCAAGCACCAGAGGGTAAAGGGTACCGGTGAGGACGATGGCGCAACAGATGGTCAGCATTAGGTTGTTGATCACGAGCGCACCTTCCCGAGACACAGGCGCGAACAGGCCGCCGGGTCGCAAGGCCGGAGCGCGCCAAGCGTAGAGAACGAGCGACCCGCCGATAAATAGGATAAGGATCGCGAGGATGAAGAGGCCGCGTGATGGGTCGCTGGCGAAGGAGTGCACCGAGGTAAGCACGCCCGAGCGGACCAGGAACGTGCCGAGCAGCGAAAGCGAGAAGGTGAGAATCGCGAGGAAGATGGTCCAGATCTTGAGCGCGTCTCTCTTTTCCATGACGGCCGCAGAATGCAGCAGCGCCGTGCCCGCAAGCCAGGGCATCAGTGAGGCATTCTCGACCGGATCCCAGAACCAGAATCCACCCCAGCCCAGGGTGTAATAGGCCCAGTAGGAGCCCATCGCGATGCCGAGCGTCAGGAAACTCCAAGCGATCAGCGCCCATGGTCGAATGTATCGGGCCCAGGCGGCATCGACGCGGCCGCTAATCAGCGCCGCCGCAGCGAAGGAGAACACAATCGAGAAGCCGACATAGCCGAGATAGAGCAGCGGCGGATGTATCGCGAGGCCAGGGTCCTGAAGCAACGGATTGAGGTCTTGCCCCTCGAAGGGTGCGGGAAATCGGCGCGCGAAGGGGTCGGATGTGAGCAGAATGAAGAGCAGGAAGGCAAACGCGATCCAGCCCTGGACCGCCAGCGTATTGGCCCGCAGTTCATCTGCCATGCCGCGGCCAAAGCTCGCCACCGCGGCTCCGAAGATCGCCAGGATTAAGACCCAGAGCAGCATAGAGCCTTCATGATTGCCCCAGACGCCAGCGATCTTGTAGACGAGCGGCTTGGTGGTGAGCGAATTCTCAACGACCGTTACGAGACTGAAGTCGGACACCACATGGGCGTAGGTCAGCGCCGCAAAGGCATAGGCCACCAGCGCAAATTGGGTAATCGCGGCAGGCATCGCCATGGAGGCGAGCCCGAGATCGCCGCGGCGAGTACCCCAGATCGGCAGAACCGACTGCAGCAGTGTGACCGCCAAGGCGAGGGCGAGCGCATAATGTCCAGTTTCGACGATCACCCTGTCACTCCTGGAGGCTGATGTGAACCATAAACGGCAACTCTATTGTGTCTGCGCGGATTTCTCGCCGTCACGCCAAATGCCCTGCCGTTTGAGCCTGTCGGCAAAGTCCTTGGGCATGTAGCGCTCGTCATGTTTGGCGAGCACAGTGTCGGCATGAAAGAGGCTTGGGCCCTCCACCGTGCCCTCGGCCACGACACCCTGCCCTTCCCGGAAGAGATCGGGTAGCAATCCTGTGTAGATGACCTTGATGTGCTTCTTAAGGTCGGTCACCGCGAAAGTGACGGTCGACGGCCCCTCATGGACCAGTGAGCCTTGCTCCACCAGCCCGCCGATGCGCAGCCGGGTTCCCAGCGGCGGCGCTTTCTCGGCCATTTCGGTCGGCCCGTAGAAGAAGACGATGCTGTCGCGTAGCGCAAAGAGTACGAGACCCATCGCGATCGCCAAAGTTATGCCGGCCGCGCCGATGAGGAGGAGCCGCCTTTTCTTTCTTGCCAAAATTTATCCTTTCAGCCCAAGCTGTTTGACGAGCCCATCAACGCGATGCCAACGCTTCATGTTGCCCGAATGCCTAGCCCGCGCATTTGCCACGGCCTCCTCGACCGTCTCTTGCTTACACAGGACCGCGTAGGCCCTGATCATGCGCATCCACCCGTCGAGATCGTGATCGTCCTTCGCGGGCTTCTCAGCGAGTCCCTCCACCATCCCACTCTGCTCTGGAGGCGGCGTATCAACGCCAATCCCTTCTAGGCCGGACCGCGCGGCCTCCACGCCCGCCTGCGGCGCTCCGGCAACAGCAGCCAAATGCGGATGTACGGCATCCGTCCACGGCGCGTCGGATGGCGAATCCGCTCGTAGCGCTTCCCAGAGTTGCCTCGCTTTTTCTGTGCTGCCGTCTTGCTCGACCGGGATCGCCTGAAAGCCGTGTCCGTCGTTGGGGTCGGCCGCCTGATGCGCTCCGATCTTGGGGATTACAGCCGTGGGGTTGAACTCCGCACCCGTCCAGCGTGATGCTGGCATGTCAGGTTGGTTAGGCGCGCCCAGCCTAAGGTAAAGCGCCAGCGCGATAAACGGCAGCACCACAACAACCGCCAGAACGGCGCAGATGCGCCTCGGTCGCGCCGATGCATGCGGCCGATCCTTCCGCACGGAGTCGACGGAGGCGAGCAGCCGGCGCGCAATTTCGGCTCGCGCCGCTGCGGCATCCTCAGCCGCGACTAAGCCTCGGCGGACATCATCATCCGTTTCAACCAATAGACTTCGATAGAAAGCGATGTCAGAAGCGCGCGCGTTACGCTCTTCGTGCCGCGCCGAGAGCGGCCGGAGCAGCGCCAGCGAGACCGCAGCCGTCATCATTGCGAAGGCAAGCCAAAGCATGTCTCAAGGTCCTTTATCGCCGACTTCCGCGAACGCGTGACCTTGCAAAACATGGTACATTCGCCATTCTCCACGACCAAAATGCTCCTGCAGTGCAGCTCATTCGAGCTGATCGATTGCCGGCCCGTGGCCCAAGCCAGTGACGCCGAGCGTAAAGACAAGATCAGACTTTTTGGACCTGTTGTATATGGATCGAGACTTGGCAAGGTAGCCGTCATGGCGGTTGCGCGCTTGCGATTGCCGCCATCAAAGCGGGACGCGTCGCGTCCGAGATGCCGCCCACCAGCTTGTAGGCGATGGTGCCATTTCCTTTGACTACGTAGGTCTCGGGGACGCCATAGACGCCGAAATCAATACCGGTCCTGCCGGACGGGTCAATGCCGACCTGTGCGAACGGGTTCCCCTTGGCATTGAGATAGCTCCGCGCCCTCCCTGGGTCGTCCTTGTAGACGATGCCGGTAAGCTTTACCCCATGCTGCCGCAGCGCCGGTTCGCGCGACAAGGCCATGAGCGCCTCGTGCTCGTTATGACATTCGACGCACCAGGACGCGAACACGTTCACAAGCGTCACATGTCCTGCCTTCAGGTCGGCGGTCGACAGGCCGGGCGGCCCGGGCGTGGCGAGCCCTTCAAGCGGCGCCAACGCGAATTGCGGCACCGGCCTGCCGATCAGCGCCGAAGGCACGAGCGACGGGTTGTCGACACCGAGCCGCACCGCGAGCAGTGCGGCAATTCCGAGGAAGACCAGAATCGGGGCCGCCGCTACAACGCGGACCAGGTGGTGCCGAGTGGCCGCGACATCGGGCGAGAGGAATTTCGAGGGAGGAGTGTCGTTCATGAGCGATTGCCGAGACGGCCTGGTGCAAGGCGGGCCAGCGCATGGAGCTGAAGCCGGTAGTCGAAGAGGACGGCCGCGATCGTCCCGATCAGGACCGTGCCCGTCACCAGATAAGCCGCCACGATGAACCCGCCATGCTCAGCCATCGCACCCTCAGGAAACCGCTTCGACCGGTTGCATTCGGGCCCCAGCGGATTCGCCAGCGGCCGCCAGCATGATCGCGAGCCGCTGAGCGCGGCGCCGCATGATTTCGTTGCGGATCGCCATAACGTGGAGCGTCGCGAATAGAAGCGTGTATGCAAGCGACATGACGAGCAGTGGCCAAAGCATCGGGCCGGCGATCGTCGAGCCTTCAATCCGGAACACGGAGGCTGGCTGGTGGAGGGTATTCCACCAGTCGACCGAAAATTTGACGATAGGAATATTGATGTACCCGACCAGCGTCATGATCGATGCAGCCCGCGCAGCCCTGCTGGTGTCCTCGATTGTCTGCCAGAGTCCAATCAGACCGAGATAGATCAGGAAAAGAACCAGCACGGAAGTAAGCCGCGCGTCCCACACCCAGTACGTTCCCCACATCGGCTTGCCCCAGAGGGAGCCGGTGACAAGGCAAACAAAAGTGAAGGCGGCACCGAGCGGCCCGGCAGCCTTCTGCGCCGCATTCGCAAGCGGATGGCGCCAAACCAACGAGCCGACCGCCGAGATCGCCATCAGCGTATAGGCCAGCATCGCCACCCAGGCGGCCGGAACGTGAATGTATATGATCCGCACCATCTCGCCCTGCTGGTAGTCGGGTGGTGCCGTGAACGCACCGAAGAGGCCGAGCGCAAAGGCTAACGCCGTCAAGCCCCACAGCCACGGCAGCAGCTTCGCGGCAATGTGCAGAAAATTGGTGGGATTGGCGTAGGCGATGAAACCGACCTTCAAGTTTCCGATCTCCTGAAATCGACAGGGATGTGTAGTTGAGAGCTCTTTCGAGACTGGTTGCCAACAGCTAGAGCCCAATTGCATCATCAGCAAAGCCAGTGACGCGCCTATTTGCGTAATACAATGCATCCGCGGCAACTTCGCCAATTGCAATCGGTTATAGTTTCGATGCCGTTGGCGCATCTGAATGGAACCCTTTGCCACGCATCAGCGCAGTCGAATGGCCTGACCGGCTTCACCGGTTTTGAGATCTGCGAACCATGGCGTTGAGCGCCAGGGAAATTACCGCGATGGCGAGATTGAACCGAGCACGGCCTCAAAGCTGACCTTCCACCTGAAGCTTTGTGCGAATGGACCAGGCGTGTTTCGGGCGAAGTAGCGGCTTCGCTCCGACGATCTTTCCCTTTGTTCCCAGGATCCGACGCGGGTCGACTTCGTCCTCCAACAGCGACTCGATCCTGGCAGTCAGGCTCTGGGAGCGTCTCCAGCGGCAACCACACCGACGCGCGCCAAGCTTTCCGGCGATATCCGAAGCCGTCATCCGTATCCCGTCTTGGATGTGCAGCTTTCGCACGACGGTGTCGTTCGGCATGCAAAATCTGGGAGCGATGACGTAATTGCGATCGACGATTCTAGACTAAGGTCATCCTATTATCGTCGCGCTCTCGCGATCAACCGATTCGCAGCCCTACCATGAGGCGGTACGTCGGGCTCGACGTCTCGCAAAAGGAAACTTCAGTATGCGGGGTCGACTATAGCGGGCGGGTAACGTTCGAAGGCAAAGCTAAATCCGAGCCGGGGGCATTGACTGAACTGCTTCGCAAGCGTGCACCAAATGCTGAACGTATCGGGTTTGAGACCGGAGCAATGGCGAACCGGCTTTCGCACGAACTGCGACGCGTCGACCTTCCCGTTGTCGATGCTCGCCACGCACGTGCCGTACTCTCGACTCGCCTGATAAAGAGCGATCAGAATGACGCTCGGAGACTGGCCGAGTTGGTCAGTGTCGGCTGGTACCGGGAAGTGAAGTCAAGAGCGAAGAGAGTCAACCGATCCGTGCTATTCTTGTGGCGCGACCTTGGTTGGTCGGAATCCGAGGAGATATCGAGAACCAGGTTCGCAGCATCATTAGAGAGTACGGCCTGCTGTTCTCGAGAGCTATAGGCCTCCAGTTTCGGAGGCGTGACGCGAAGAGTTAGACTACCGCTGTAATTTGAGAGTTGCTGTTACCGCCCGATAACCAGTCCTTATCGGTAGCATTCCAAATCTTCATTTCAGCATGTGCTCGCACTCTGGGATGATGACATCCTGGATGCGAGACACTTCGCTCTAAACGAAAAGTCCGACGAGATCGCTCGATCACCTGGAAACTTCTCATGAGTCATCTTCAGCAATGATGTCTTCCGCAAAACCTGCGAGACCAAATTGGCGATGTCGATAAGTGTACAGAGCGAAAGAGTCGAGGAAGAACAAACGCTGATAACCAGCGCGGAGGCCTGCTGCTGTTGGCTGTCAAGATGTCCAATGGAGATATCCGAGGCAGTCGAAGCCGCTAACCAGGTTGTAAACAAAGGAAAGCGCGATGTTGCGATCGTGGGTGGATTGGAAGTGCTGGCCAAGGGGGCGCAGGCGAACCTCAGCTTCTTCAGGATCGACGGGGTCATTTTGGAAGTATTAGGCATGCTTCGTGACGAGTTGGAGAAGTCATCCATTTCCGTGCGTGCCGATATCGATGAAGGGTTGCCGGAGCTGAGGGGAGATCGCTTGCAGCTACAGCAGGTTGTTTTCAACCTGCTGCGAAACGGCATCGATGCGATGAAGGATGTGCACGGCCGGCCGCGAAGGCTGGAAATATCGTGCCGTGCTGACGACGTCGAAATGTTGACGGCATTTCGCCATTGCGGTGGTGGCTCAGGAACAAACACAAACGATATGAATCGTTTGTTCGATCCATTCTTCACCACAAGAGACTCCGGAATGAGTTTAAGCCTATTCATAAGCCGGCGCATCATAGAGGCTCATCGCGGACGGATCTGGGCAGAAAGGAATGAGGATTGCGGCCTGACTATCCGGTTAGCGCTGCCGTTATGAGGAAGAGCCAGGAGCGCTCAGGGGGCGTTACAGTATTCCATCTGCTTACGAAGCAGGCAGCTTAGGCGCGAACAACGTCACCGTCTGCCGTTCAGGATAGCTCAGTCGAAGTGAACCAATCTAATCACGGGCGATTATGAAGTGTGCTCACCTCAAGTGCAGGCCCCGAGCGTAATTGGTTCGCCTCCGATGTATAGGTCCGGTAGAGCAAAGCCGTACGCGAGCGCCCCCTCAAATAGCGCCGTAGCGGGCGAACTGCTTTGCGGTGGTCACCGGCGATTCGCCAGTATGGTCGGGTTGCTGAGACCAACCTGATTCGAGGAACCACCGATGACCGACGAGGTGATCAACCTGCAGACGCTCGTGGTGCGTGGATACGTCCCGGTAAAATCTGAGGGTGATGGACAGAACTCCGATTGAAGATATGGCGAGGTGGCCACGGCAGTCGCAGCAGGCAATGCCGCTGCGATGCGATCGCGTCTGAATTAAGGTCCATGACAAATCGTTATCGGATAGATGGTCACAGGGCATTTCCCTTTATCCGCCAGCGACGACATCCTCCAACTAGTTCGCAGATCCGGTTTAAGGCCGCTGTGCTGTGGCACACAGCCTCGGGTGGGTCGGCCGACACCAGAGTTGGAGGAATTACGTGGAGAGAGCAACTTCGTTAGCTCGACGAGAGGGGGCGGATGTTTGCGGCCGATCGCGACGGACCGTACTGAATTGGGCAGGGGCCACGCTGGCCGGGACTGCTGCGCTGGGCTTTGATCCGCTGTCGCTTCGACTCACGGACGCACTTGCCAAAAACGGTGTGGTCGACCTCGGCACCGGCGACATCGCTATCTTGAAGGATCAACGGAAACTGATCACTGACGGCGACGATCTCGAAGCCAAGAGTGCGTCAGGCTTGCTGCTGAGCCTGCGAGGGGGCCGGTGAAGACGAAGGGGAATCTGGTGAATTGTCTCCGGTCGTAGGCTTCAATGAATAATCTCCTGGCCCATAACTGCGCTCCCCCTGTTCAAGCGGGGAGCGCAAGCGTCCTCTCAGCCACTGACGCTTACGAGCATACTCTTGGCCAGTGATGGCGATTACCTCGGTGTGCGCCAACGCTCGAACACATGGTCTGCTTTAACTACGTTAGGAGAACTATCGTGACAAAGCGTTCGCTTCTAATCGCGGCAACAAGCTGCTTCATTGCCTTTGCACCGGCGGCATACGGACGCTCAGCATACGACGGCTCTTGGGACCTCGTCTTCGTAACACAAAGAGGAACGTGCGATTCCAGTTACAGGTTTACTGTCGATGTGACCAACGGAATTGTCACGCATCCCAACCTCGTGAGATTTCGAGGTCACGTCGCAAAATCCGGCGCGGTTCGCGCTTCGGTGACGGTCCAGGATAAATATGCCTCGGGTGCGGGCAAATTGTTCGCAACGTCCGGCCAGGGGACCTGGAACGGCCACTCAGGAACTGCGCGATGCTCGGGCTACTGGACGGCGCGACGCAATTGAAGGACGCAACGGCGGCACGCGTCCGGGTGCGACTGTGGCGCGAATGCTGGCAGCGCCAAGCTATCTTACGGAGAATGCGATTCCTCGGTGACCTGGAGCTCATAATGAGATGACATCTCCCAGAATACTGGTCGGCGTTGCAGTCCTGCTCGGCTTGCTCTCGACCGGCCTCGGCAAGACAATGCGGCTGGAGAAGGCTCATGGCCAACCCATGAGCGAGCGCAGCTGGCCGGATGAATCCGCATCCCTCGATACTAATCGGCTAGCTCTGGTGATTGGCAATTCAAACTATCCCGATGCCGACTCTCCTCTTCCCCAAATGACACGCGATGCGGAAGGTTTGACAAATGCTCTTCGCAAGAACGGCTTCCTGGTGGACGCCGTTGAAAATGCGACGCGCCGCGACATGACCCGCGCAATCGATGGTCTAAGGGCAAGAGTACACTTGAACTCGACTGTGCTAATCTATTTTGGCGGTTACGGCGTTCAGTCTGACGGTCAAAATTATTTAATCCCAGTCGATGCGAAGATCTGGTATGAAGAGGATGTTCGTCAACAAGGTGTGAGCATTGACCTCCTCCTTTCGAAACTCAAGACTTCCGGAGCACGCGTCCGGCTCGTAGTCATCGAAGCCTCACGCCGCAACCCCTATGAACGACGTTTCAGGACTTACTCACACGGACTTGCACCCATTCAAACGAGTGAGAACACGCTCATCCTGAGCTCAGCAGCGCCTGGCCAGGTCGTCGAAGAATCGGATGGACTACATAGTCAGCTGATGACCGTTCTTCTTGCGCAGATGAATTCTTCGAAGAGGATCGAGGAGGTCTTCCACAACACCCGAAACGCGGTGGCGGCTGCTACTCAGGGCCAACAGATTCCAGCTGTGTCATCTACGCTAACCGAGAGTGTAACCTTTGGCCGGCACTGAGCGGCGCTCCCGTCACCTCCGTTGGCTCTGCACCTACCGGTCGCCGCGGGTGACGCATCAAACAGGTTCCTGCTGACCTCCAAAGATCAAAGGTCAAGGTTGACTTCCCAAGGCGGGCGCCCCTCAATCATCTCCGCCTTGTTTGGAGCTAGCAACGCGCGAGGCGGAGCTGAGCATTGTCGCGCGCGACAGCCATGCTCCTGTTTGCTGACGGGCAGGCCACGGAACGCACGGTGGTCCCCGCTGAGCGCATGGGACGCGTTCTCAGCGTGCCGATGAGGGTGCTGCCAGATCGGTGAGAACTCATCTTCGAGATCGAAAGCACACCTTGTCACAGATCGTTCCCACGAAACCACTTGGCGTGGACATGAACAGGGGTGCTGGCCATTAAAACGGCTGTGGATCGGCTATGCGAAGGAACGCTACGCCGCGAGGAAGCGCGGCCTACGCTGTTGCTGGCTGGAAACTCGCCACCAGTGTCCACACTACGGCGGCTTGAGGTGTTCACCGGAGCTGGTCGTCGGCGGCGGTGGAGCGACGAAGACAAGGCGCGGATCGTTGCGGAGATCGTGGCGAGCGGCGACTCGGTTTGTTCAGTAGCCCCGACGGCATGATTGGCGCCGCGGCAGTTGTGTGGTTCGCGACGTCAGTTGCGGAAAGTCGCGAACGATCATTCCGAAGTACAGTTCGTGCCGGCGTGTCAATCGGCGTTCAAATTTGGAGGCCGAATGACAATCCACATCACGCCAGTGCCTCCGGTGACGCTCGCCAGCGTTCCTGGGCACAGGCGACGACGGCGCTAGGAGGCAAAATGACAAGCCTTGCCGATTTGGCTGCCAAGATTTCGGCCAGCAAAAAGAAACGATACGCTCGCACCGCGGCGATCTCGCAAAGGGTCGATGATCTCGACACGCGCGCCGACACGCTATTGTCTCAAAGCGAAACGGCATCGACGACAAGGACCATGAACTTGATGAGCTGGACGCCTCGCTGAACCCGGACATCGGCCACAACGGCAGCCCGGACCGATGCAGATCAGGTGCATAGTAGGTCCGCTGTGCCCCTGATAGCGGCAATAGCAGACCTCTCCAGAGATCCGAGTTGGGCCCAAGAGGCGACGTAATGCGCCCGGGTCAGCTCGGATCGAGTGGCGGGTCGGGGACTTGGCTTTGCGCCGCCACCAGACCTGAGTGTACAGGAACAGCTTGATCGTTACCCACGTAACGCAATTCTGGATCTCCGAAATTTTTCTGTAGGCATCCTGCCCCATCTGCAAAATGGCGATGTCTTTCCCTCTCTTACGTCGGTCCGGCATTCGGTCGGCGACGTGGCGCACGACAAATCCGCCGTAGGAGCGGCGTCATGGTCAAGGACGGCGGCGCGTTGGCACGCGCAACCTCGATTGGTCCAAGGCCGGCAACGGGTTTAGAAGTTTCTGCTGATACGGCCGGTGGCATTCCTCGCTACGGCATCGCGCGGCTCGGCGGCAATAACGATCGTCTATCGACTCTATGGCGAGAGATGATTTCCCTCGCCGGCATTGCAAGGTCATTCTCGTCGGGTGGTGGGAAGTCATCTTTTACACGAACAGGAGCTACCATGAAGGTTCAAGTCCGCAGCCTCGCGATTGCGCTCGCAATTGCTGTTCCTTTCGGAGTTGCCACCACGGCCAAATCGTCTGCTGCGCCGATCAATGGCACGTCGATCAAGGCGGCGGTACCAGCCGTAACGACGGACGTGCGCTATCGTGTGCGGCGGGATCGGGGGACACACGGCGTGCAACGCACGCCGTATGATTATCCCTACCCTTCGCACTGGGGCTATCCCTCCTATAATTCGTACTGGGGCTATCCGACCTATAATTCATATTGGCGCTATCCGACCTATTACTATCCCGACTTCTCTTACGGCTGGGGTGACTACAACGGGTGGTGACACCAAAGCTTGGCAGCGTGCGGCTCCCTCGAGCCGCCGCTAGCCAACATGTATTTGAGAGATTTTAGCGTTCCTCGGTCATGCGCACGTCGCCCTTGGGTCACGAGCGGTAAAGTTCAGATTGATCGCGATCTGTCCGCTTGGCCGTTAGAAGCTGACATCTACGCCTTTAGTACGCGCCCTAGTCACGAAACTCAGTATCAGCCCTCTATACGACTGAACAGGCAATCCAATGCCCATCCTGAAGAACAGCAAGCATGAGCTGTTCGCTTATCCCGACTACAACTGTGCAAGATGGCACCGCCGTCACGGAAAACCCGGACGGCTCGGTTTCGATCGATCTTTCAGGTCGGGCCGCTGCGCCGTCCGGGTGGATGACAAGTTCTATGCGAACTTGGCTGCGAAGATGGATGAAGGCGAGCTGAACACCATTGCAAGCGAATTGCTCGAAGGTATCAGGCGCGATGACCAGTCCCGCCGCGAGCATTTGGAGATGCTGTCCGAAGGCTTCAGGCTGCTCGGGCTGGTGATCGAGACTGCCACCGCGACATCGGTTTCTTCCTCAGCGCCGCTGGAAGGCACGTCGACGGTGCGACATCCGCTGTTGCTCGAAGCGTGCTCGCTGGTCCAGGCGAATGCCATGGGCGAGATGCTGCCGGCGGCCGGTCCCGTGAAGGTTCGCAGTGATCGGCCGCAGAAGCCGAAGAGCGCCGACATGATGGGCCACAATGACGGTCCCGCGCTCGATGGCACCAACCCGTTCTCCACTCCGCCGGCGCCGCAAGCGCCGGCACAAGCTACGCCGGGAATCCCCACCCCACCCCCCAGCCCGGCGTCGGCGCTCCCGGCGGCAGTCCCCCGCGTCCTCCCGCTGCCGCCGGGATGCGGCCTCTGCGACCGCCGGCCTGCCCCGGCGATGGGTGCGCCTGCCGCTCCTGGCCCTTATGCCCGGTGTCGGGCCGGGCGCTTCAGGGCGCCGCCCATGCCGGCAACGCCCGTCATTCCGGAAGAGCAAGAGCGCGACGCGATCGAGGACGCGCTTGAAAAGGACATGAACCACTATTTGATCCTTTGGCGAATGCCCCCAATCTCCGCGGCCGCTGCGATGATCATCTCCCTAATGCAGTCCCGGGTGAAGAGTTGCCGGACGCTCGGACATCGATTGAGGGCGCCTGGGCGATGGGTTCGTCATAAGGTAAAGTTGGGCGCGCGGGGGAACCGGCCAGCTTACGCGCCGCCACCGTTTGTCAACCGCTGCCGCGGGCTCAAGATCGGAGTAATCGGTTTGCGCAGCACTTCCTCTCGCTACGGCGCCGGCGCCCAGGCCTTCCATTGGCTGACCGTCATGCTGGTTCTCGCCGCTTATGTGCTGAGCAAGGGCGACCCCGACTCGCTCTATTCCGCCGGTGCGGACGGGCTCCGCAGAATTCACGAGGCGCTCGGGGTGCTCGTCCTCATTGTCGTCGTGCTGCGGCTGGTATGGCGGCTGATCGACAGCACGCCTGCGAAGCAGCCGATGCCGCGATGGATGGCTGCGGCCGCGAAGCTCGTCCAGTTCACGCTTTATGCGCTCCTCATCGCGATTCCAGCAACGGCGGTGCTCGGTACCTGGCTCGAGGGGATTCCCGTCACCCTTCCCGGATTCGACATCGCCCCCCAGATCGCGAAGGCGCATGGACTGGGGCAGTTGATCATGGAAATACACACCACCCTCGGCAACGCCATCCTCTGGGTTGCCGGCGTGCATGCAGCCGCGGCTCTCTTTCACCACTTCTATCTGCGCGACGAAGTCTTTCAGTCGATGGCTCCGGGCGGATGAATGATTAGTCCGAGCTACTGCGGCGAGGCGTTTTCCCCCTGAAGCCGCCGAGGTGGCCCCGGCAGAATCACTCAGTCTGATGTCGCGCTGCCCTTCAAGGAACGGTAGTTCCCTGGGACGGCTCACCCCCACAAGCCCGCTATTAGTCTTGCCAATGGTGCAGCCCATGCCACCTTGCAGGCCGCGCGTGCGGTCTGCAATCTCGTCCAGCGCCGCCCGCAACTGGCCCCGCTTCTTGCTGCGGTCGGATGCGGAGAAGCTCTCCCACGCCGCGTGGCCCCACACATGGGGCGCTAGGGTGTCGAGGTGCGCTCCATTGCCGTTGCCGAGCGCCCGGCCAAGGCGGATGTTCGAGCAAAACCAAAAATGCAGCAGCTTGGCGACTTCGCTTTCCAGTTCGTTGCGCTCGAACAGTGAGACTTTGACGTGCTGCCCCCGAAAAACCGTGCGCGTCAGGCGGGGATTGGCTGCGACGCAGATTTCATCGCTCCTGTGGTTGAAGCTAACGGAAATCAGGTTGCTCGTAGCTGGTTGAGACTCTCTTTCGCTCTTGCCAGCGCCGCGCCGCTCTCCGGGTCTTTATACCCGGCATCGATCGGCAGGCTTCGCAATGGTACGCTTGCTCAACAGCGGAACTCGAACCGATCTGCGGATGGATGGCAATGAAGACTTCATCGATGCCGAGTCTCCGCGGAGCATCTATCTGCTCTCTTACGTCCTTCGGGCAACCTGACAAGGCAGAGCGCCGAACCAATTAGCCAAGCAAGTTCCGCCACCAGCCGCGGTTGGCGCTCGTCGTTGTTCGGCCGCAATTGCGAGCGAAGCGAAGCAATCCCGAGCCTCACCTGTGACTCTGGATTGCTTCGTCGCTTCGTTCCCCGCAATGACGCTCTATCACACCGGCCGGCCGCGCTCGATGATCTCGGCAGCGCCTCTGGCGAGCAGCTCCATTCCCACTGCGCGGCCGAGTTCGCGCGGGCGGCTGGCTCGGCCAACACGCGAGGCCTCGATGATCCGACTCCCCGCATGATCGAGCACGGATGCGGCGAGCTGCATCTCCGTACCCATGACTTCCGCAAATCCCGCGATCGGCGAGTTACAATGGCCGTTGAGCACCCACAGCACCTCGCGCTCAGCGTCGGCGCACGCGTGGGTCGTCGCGTCGTCGATCGCTGACAGGATACGGCGCGTCTCGAAATCGCGCGCGGCGCATTCGACTGCGACTATCCCCTGCCCCACTGCCGGCAGCATCTCGGCAATCGAAAATTCGTACGCGATCCGGCTCGTAAGCCTGACGCGCTCAAGGCCTGAGCGCGCCATGATCAACGCATCTGCAGGCCCCAACGCGCCGCCATCTGGCAGCTTCTGCTTTGCGCCCTGGTCAAGCTTGCGCACGCGGCTGTCGGCGGCGCCGCGGAAATGGATGACCTCGATCTCCGGAAACAGCCGCCGCACATAGGCCGCGCGGCGGACGGAGTTGGTGCCGATCTCGAATCCCTTGCCACGCGTGCGTTTGAGCTCGTCGACCGAGGTGCCCGGCCGTAGCACCAGGACGTCGCCGGGCGGATCGCGCGAGAGCGTCGCGCCGATCACAAGCCCGGGCGTGTCCTCATTGCCCGGCACGTCCTTAAGCGAATGCATCGCGGCATGGAGCCTTCCGTTAAGCACCGCCTCGCGAATCTGCGCCACGAAGGCCCCACCTTTGCCGCCATGCGGCAAGAGCTTGCCAACCTGGTCGATATCGCCCGTGGTCTCGAACTTGACGATTTCGACCTCGGTACCGACGGCTTGCAGGCGTCGTGCGATCTCCTCAGTCTGGGCGATCGCCATCGCGCTTTTGCGCGTGCCGATCCGCAATCGATCCGATGCCATACATATCCCATTCAAGACCGCGGGCCTCACTCCCGCGCCTGTTCAGGCCTTCTAAACTGCGCGTGAGCTTTCTCAAACAGTTAGTCGACTATCTTTTCCATCGCGCTAAACCGACGTTCAGCCCAACTCTTGTTCGAGCCGCTGTACCGGGCGGGATTGCATGCTTTCTAATCTCCTCCCGAGCCGCCCGCTTTCGCCGCGGCCGGCGTCAGGGTTATTGCAGCTGTAAAGGCGCCACCGATCGAGGTCGCAGTGGCTACGGCGAGACCGACCTCGTAGCCGGACTCAAAAGACGCAACACCGGCGGCCAGTGCCGCGCCAACAAGCTGCGCAATCCGGCTCGCCGCATTGTTGATGCCGGAGGCGAGCCCTTCGTCCGTCTGATCAACGCTAGACATGACGGACGCGGTGAGCGGCGTCACGAGCACGGCGAAGGACAGGCCAAGCAGGGTCATGGGTACGATCACGCCGAGCATCAGGGATTCTTCCTGACCGAGCGCCATCCAGACATAGGCGAGTGCCGCACCTGCCGGCCCCGCGATGAGCATGGCCCGCGCGCCAATCTTGTCCGCCAACGCGCCGAAGACATTGGACAAGAGCCCCACGCCGAGCGTGAAGGGCAGGAATGCCATCCCGGCATCGGTCGAGGACAGGGCGCGGCGGTCGACGAGGTCAAAAGGTAGCAAGAAGAACATGATCGAGATCCCCGTATAGACCATCAGGGTCGCGACGTTCAGCCCGAGGAAGGCGCGGTTCTCCACCAGGCGGGGTGGCGTCATCGGGTGTTCACTTCTGCGCTCCCAGAACGCATAGACGGCGAGCCCGACAATGCCGAGCCCGGCGACGATCGTGAGCACCGTGCCCGTCTGGGCCGGAGCGCCCGCGGCGGTCAGAGCTTCACTGCGTCCGATCTGGCTGAGCGCCCAGGCGAGCGCCCCGAGCGCCGAAGCCAAGATCACGCCGCCGATCACGTCGAACCTCCGCTGGATGCGGCCATCTTTGGGCGCGAAGACCAGCAGAACTCCCACTGTTACAAGCGCGAGCGGCGGGTTGATCCAGAACACGGATGGCCAGCCAAAGGTCTCGGTCAGCCAGCCACCCAGGACAGGACCTCCGGCGGTGGTGAGAGCCGATGCCGCGGCCCATACGCCAATCGCCCGGTTCCGCTCCGCGCGCGGATAGATGGCCCCGATCAGAGCGAGGCTCGCAGGGGTGACGATCGCTGCGGCCGCTCCCTGCACGACGCGGGCAGCGATCAGCCAGGCGGGCGAAGGCGCCAGCGCGCAAGCCGCGGACACCAGACCGAACAGGACGCAACCGAGCGCGAGCATGCGCGCCTTGCCATAAACATCCGCGAGCGCGCCGCCGATCAATGTCAGCGAGGCGAGCGCCAGCATATACCCGTTGAGAACCCATTGAACCGAGGCGAGGTCCGCACCGAAATCAGCGCGCAATCTCGGTAACGCAACGGGCAGCGCTGTCCCATCGATGAACGCCATCGAGGACGCGAGCACGCACGCGGCGAGCACCATGCCCCGGCGCCGAGGCGGCGCTCCTCGCCCGATCTCTGACGGGCATGATTCTGCATCGATAATGCCGCGGCTGCACGGATCTACAAACGTCTGCGCCATCCATCGACCTCCCCGCCAATCTGCCGCTGTTCCTCGGTTCTTTGCCGAAGATATGACGTGCGGACCAGACCCAGCACATCGTCGGGCATCAGACGACCGATCGCGCCGATCGAATAGACCGCCGTTACGATCGGCCCTTCGGGATTGAGGACAAAGCCGGTTGCCTGGGGATAGACGGGAGCGTCATTGACGAAAGCGCCGGTGGCCGCGGAAACCGCTCGTGCATCGGCGCCGTAGGCGACCGGGAAACCGCGCTTGCGCTTTTCGACGAGCGCCTCCGACTTTTCCCGATCGTCCACCGAGACCGAGACGATCTTGATGTCGTCCCCGCCGAACTTGTCCGCCGCTCGCGCAAAAGCGGAAAGCTGGACGTTGCAGAAACTATACCAGAAAGCGCGATGAAACGGGATCACACCGAACCCACCGGCGAGATCGCCAGGCGAATAGATTTCGCCGCCACCGACGCGGGCAATGGTAACTTCGCTGATCCCCCCGAGAGCGTGACGACTTCAATTACGTCATTGCTTTGCATATCGAGCCTCCCGGCTTCTCAATCCGGCATCGCGTGTCGGTCGCGGCATTAAAAGTTTCGGTACGACGATGCTTTGGAGAATGACTTTGCAACGCCGGCGAGGGAAATCACCTCTCGCCATAGAGTCGATAGACGATCGTTATTGCCGCTCGCCGTGCCGCGTGATGCCGTTGCGAGGAATGCCACGAGCCGCATCGCACCTCGAAACCGACGCCCTTGTTCCGCAAAGAAACCCAAGCTGCGTTCAGTCGCTATATCGGCAATCAATCCCGTCGCGGCCTGCGCAACTTCCCTCGATGTACGAATGATAGTGAGGACCGTCGCAGCAGTATATCCCGCCGCTATGGAAACTATACGTCCCAGGTACCGCTAAATTTCGTCCCGCGCTGCAACCAATGGGTACCGTTGTCCAATGGGTACCGTTGTCGCAGGTCTCATCTCGTAACGCGCGGCTGTCCACTCCTGAACCGATAAGCGGACATGGCGTCGATGATGTGTCGCTGGTGTCGCCCGACCGCAGCGCGCGTAACGCGTGACCTGCCTGATTTTCTGGGTGCGTTGCGGAGAGCTAGTTCGCGCTTCGCTGGCTGGAGACCAGAGGAATAGCCGTCTCTACGTACGCCGTCGACACCTCATCGCTGCTGTGATTGCGTGGGAATGGAAACCATAACAGTCAGATATTTCCCAGTGAAACGCCGCCGGCGTAGCTTCGCCTAACAGGCGCTAGGAGTTTCAGGTGAGATTAGAAGTAGTTGATGTCGTGGGGGCAGTCTAGTGGATCGTTAACAAGGGCTACGACCGGGAGCATCGTATCAAGGATGGTCATTTTTTCGACTTGGCGCTCAATTGCCGGACTTCGCGCCGAACTCGACTGTTACTGAAGGACCGCTTTGTGCGGCTTTCTGGTCGATACTTCGTCATTGCCGTCTCCACCAGCAAGTCCACATGCGATGGTCGAGAAGTAATAGGTATTTCCCATTTTCACAACGGCCTGATCTTCGAGGCGATCGAAGGAGCACGTGCCGCGAGGCCGTGGAGTTCAACGGAAGGAAGCTTGTGATCGAAGACGTCGCATAGCGAGATTCATCGTATCGTATCGCCGGCGAACTTGCGCTCCGCGACTCGCCGACGTTGTAGGAGCAGGAGAAGAGATGCCGAACGCAGCCGCAGTGAATGGTAAAGAGGCCGCCTATTTCGGCGTGCCGTGGGAAGATGCCTACGGATACGCACAGGCGATCAAGGTTGGTGACACGATCCATGTCTCCGGCCAACTCAGCCACGACGAGAAGGGGAACCTGATCGCGCCTGCTTCTCTCGACGAATCCGGCAAGCCGGCCGAGTTCTCGATGATGGAACAGCAGATGCGGGCGACCTACGCCAATGCCGTCAAGCTTTTGGCGCGCTTCGGGGCAACGCTGGACAACGTCGTCGAGGAGACGCTC